>SKEW01000491.1_pt1 | contig 37753 bp, 46 predicted proteins | sample 4841441 | NCBI WGS metagenome assembly SKEW01 (sample SAMN11008799, study PRJNA524170) | human gut metagenome | isolation source: fecal sample from pouch patient p41 | place: Israel: Tel-Aviv | reverse complement strand
ATACAAATACTGTAACTAATATAGGCATAATAGACTTAATTATCAAAAGAATTAGTACATTTGATAAATAATCATAAGAAATATAAACCACTCCTTCCACTTGCATTATTTTTTTTAATGATTTAAAATAGGTATTGTCAGATATACCATGCGCAAGCGTGGTTATTTTTTTATTTTATTTCTTCCAGAAAAGCACAAATAGCAGCATATATAAATCCATTTTCGTTATATAATCTAAATTCATTTTTTGTCATTTCTAATTTATCATTGGTATTCTTTTTTAGAATTATCTTTTGTTTTTTATCTGCTCCATCTACATTTTTTCTTTTTGTTGGAATACTTAAAACATAATTTTTAAAACCTTCATCCGCCCTCATTTTTTCGCAGCCATAATCAATTGCACAATTTAAAGCTTCTGTTAGATTTAAATTATTATGATTCGCAATATCTTTCAATTGTTTTTTTTGTTCCTCACTTATTCTACAACATTTAATATAGCGTGGTGATCCATCCCTTTTTCTGTCTTTAAATTTTTCAAAATCAATATACATTTACTTCACACCCTTTTAAATTATTTCTATTTCATCAACTGCAATAGATAAATGATTCTCTTTATCAAGATCTAATCTTCCCCAAAGAGTCACTTTTGTTCCTTCTCTACATTTTTCATATATATAAGTAGCTTTTTTTCCACGTATATCACACGGAATTATATCGTACGTTATTGCATCTTTTTTACCAAACCCAACTAATTTTTTTGTTTCTAATTCAAAACGAGTCACTACTTTACCAGCATTACCAACTTCATTTTCTAAGTTGTAAATTTTTCCCATCAAATAAACTTTATTCATTAAAATACCTCCTTTGCAAAGTAGGTCATTTGACCTACTTTTTGCTATTTTCTAGAACTGCTGTATTGAGAATATCCATTATTTCTTTCATTTTGGTTTTACAATCTTCTAATAAATCGAATACTTTTTTGTCTATTACTTCTCCCTCAGTATCCTCAATTTGCAAAATTTCATAATTTTCATTTACTTTTTCTATAGCTTTTTGCATAGATTTATACGGCTTATAAATATCTTTTATAAAATCATTTATCTCATAATCAAGATTTGTTTCAGATTTTTTGCACTTAGTTTCCAGTTTGTTTTTTCCTTGTAAAAACTCAAATGATTATATAAAAGGTGAAGGAAAAATAGAAGAAATTATGTGTAGGGTACTATGTTAGATATTTTTATGAAAAGAGGAACAAAAGGTAGATAATGAATACTGATAAAATAATTAAAATTATGGAAGAAAAAAATATTACATTGTACAGATTAAGTAAAATGACCAATTTAAACGAATCTAATTTAGGTAAAATCATGTCAGGAAAAACAAAGGATCCACGTATCAGTTATGTAAAAGCAATAGCAGATGCATTAGAGGTAAGTATAGATGAAATAGTAATCAGAAATAATTAAAAATAAATTTATAAGGAAGAAGCAATGATATGAAATAAATATTAAAAATTATTTATATAGCAGATTGTTTATATCCTGTATACAGATGGGTAAAAGATGCAGTAGATGATATAAGATGTAGTTACATAAATTATAGAGACTCTATCAATCACTTTGACAGAAGTAAAAATAAAATTGTAAGAATAGTACTTTCTATAAGAGATTTGTGGAAAGTTATGTCAATTTTTGAATATGGTCATGAATATTTTCTTCCTACAATACTATTTATAATATTTTGCAAAGCTGTTTTACTGCTTACTTTTATTACACTTGGGTGTTGTCTGTTCTTGTTTTAGCAATTGAAGGACATGGTGAAAAGATGATGATCGATAGAGCAGAGTTTGAAAAGTGGGCTAAAGAAAATGGGAAAATTATTATTAATCCCCAGGATAAATTTATGAATACGATGAAAATAATTGAACTTATGAAAGAAAGAAATATAACAGTATATAAATTATCAAAAATGACAAATTATGATCGTACAAATCTAAAAAAAATATTAAATGGAGAAATAAAAGAGCCAACAATATCTACTGTAATAGCTATTGCAGATGCATTAGAGGTAAACATAGATGAGATAGTAATTAGGCATAACTAAAAATAAATATCATAGGGGAGAAGTAAAGATATGAAAGAAATATTAAAAATTATTTATATAGCAGTATGTTTAGCAGTTTGTCTATATCCTATATACAGATGGATAGAAGATGCAGTATATGAAATAGGATCTTATTTCAAACATATTCATCATTCGGACAGTTGCAGTAATAAAATTGCAAGGATAGTAATTTTTATCAGAGATTTATGGGAAGCTATGTCAGTTGATGGGCATAAATATTCTCTTTCCACAGTAATGTTTATAGGAGTTTGCGACGCAATTTTACTTTCACTTTTTGCTGCACTTGGTTATTATCTGTTTTTGTTCTGAACAGCCATAACTGAAAAAGCATGAATAAAAATGTACCAGTCACTGGTACATTCTGAAGTTTATTATTAGTAAAATTAAACAGTCTAAATAATGCTGTGATTTCTTATATACTTTATATAAGATTACTGTTATTACATATAAGAAAATAGATAATTTGGAAAAATTATAAAAAATGCAATAAATATAATCAACCCCCAACTGTATACAGAACTATTTGCAGATACCAGTAGTAACTTTTTCTTGCGCGATGCAAAGATTATGTCGATTAAAGGAATTACAGCCAAAAGTATCTGGCCGATATTTATAAGAACGTAAGCATAAATGAAATTTTGTGGTATACCTAAATTGGAAAAGAAACTTGGATCTTTCAAAATTGAAAAGAAATCATCAGGTACATTCTGTACTGCTAATGTTACAGTGTTCCAGTAAGCATCAGGCATAAAGAAATGTGTCATGTATATTGAAGATAAAATTAAAATAAGAAAAGAAAAAAGTAAATATTTATCTTTTTGCAAATATAACGATTTATCTTGTCTGATTGATCGTACAAAAAAAACTTTATGCAAAACTAACAAAGCACCAGTAAAAATTAATAAAACAAGATCATAGTTTTGACATACTTTTCTAAAAAACAGAAAAATAAGTGCGATAATAATAGTTATGGCGATGACCGTAATTATGAATAACAACAGGCTTGAAAAAGAGTCATTTCCTGAAGAAGTAGTACGAGAATAATAGTGGTTGTATGTTGTTTTGTACTGTTTGTTTGTGAGATTTAAAGTCACATTACCGTTATTGGAAAATGAATTATTTTTTACTAGTTGGTTACTTAAATTACCATTTGTATTATTTTGTGTAACTGATTTGCGAGTTATCTGCTGATATCTTGTTTTTACTGCTTCTTTTTCACTGACTTTCTTTTTAAGAAATTTGTTAAGGATTGAGTTTCCAACAAAATCAATTAAAAAAGCAACAATAGGTGCAAAAAAAATTTCAAACATTAAATAAAATCCACCTTTCAAAAATATAATTCTATTATAGTAGTAATATTACTTCGTTTCAACGTCTTGATAGAAAAATTATAATGAAGAAGTTAAATTAAAAATGAAAATATAGTTAAACAGTACAGAATGAGTAAAACAGTTTATAAAAAGGAAGGGATAAAAATGATTATGATTATTGAAGCGGTTCTGGTCGGTGTTGCCGTGTCGACTTTTATATTTGGAATGACTGGCTTTTCAGTGTTTATGAATAAGATGGAGGAAGCGGATAATATCAAACAGGGATTAAAAATGCTTGCATTTGCTATACTCAGTCTGTTAAGTTGCTGTGCAGTTATATATGTTTTAATGGAAGTGACTGAAATAATTAGAAAAATAATCTGGTAGAGTTTAAATTGCAAAGGGTAAAAGTATGGGCAATACAATAAAGTCGGGAAACTTTGGAGAATATGAATTAAATATATTCGTAGAAAAAATAATATTTGTTAATGAACAGATACCTGAAGCTGGCCGTGAAGGAACTGTTCTATGTAACTGCGGTGGTAAAGTACACTATGTCAGAAATTACTATAATAATCACTTGTGGTGGAACTGTAATAAATGCGGCTTTAGTTTTGGTCAGTGATGATCTTACTAGTTATAAGATGGAATGGTGAAGAAAATGAATAAAATTGAAAAGTTAAAAGCGGAACTAAGACACTATGAAAAGAAATATGAAGAATTAATAGAGGGTCATGTACAAAGTGAAATTAATAAGGTGGATTCCGATATTAAGGCAAGTATATCATATATTGATTTAGGTAGGATTCAAATTGATTATAAGCAATTTAGATTTTCATTCAGATATTTCTTTTATACAGACGGCGAGCTTTTTTTAAGAGGTAATGGAAAATATATAGATCATGGATATGGCTATGCAAAAGAAAAGAATAAAGAGCGTGAGAATGCGTATTACTATGTGCGTTCGATACTAAAAAGTGTTTTAGAAGATAGTTAGAAAAAGAGGTGGAATGAAAATGTATGTAATCAAATATGATAGGGATATTTATGCAGGAACATATAGTGATATGGATGGATGTTATCTTTATCCAAGCTGCGACATTAATATGCAAAAGCCGAAAATTTTTAAAACACTAAAAGGTGCAGAAAAGCATCTTAGTAACTTAAAAAATAAAGTTGTTTATGGAAAAAATGCTGATGTATATAATTTTAAGATTATTGAATGGTCTGAAAATGATTTAGAATCACATTTGATGAGTATTGGAGTTAAACCTGGTAAAAATGATGATCCACAAAACAGTAATACTATTTCACCAGATAAAAAGTTAGAGAAGTATTGGAAAAAAGTATTCAAACCATTGAAAAATGAAGAAATAGAAATTACAAATATCACAGTATCTGATAATGTATGTACAATTAATTATTTGATGCCTTATTGTACAAGTAGCGAAGAATATATATTCCAAGCTGACATAGATAAGGAAAAAGCAGTTGGTGGATTTTGTAACACAGTAGAAGAAAAAGCAAATGAAATGATTGTTATGATTAAAGAGTGCAGCAATATAAGAAATCTATTTTAATAGCGGATAAAAAAGAAAGGTGAGTAAATTAACAAAGGAAGAATGTACCAGTGACTGGTACATAAAGAAAGCAAGGAAAATATAGAGATGACTGGAATGACGATCTGGCCGTATTGATTGCGATAGTTCTGACAAATCGATTGATTGTTTTTTTAGTAGTTATTAGCAAGATGAAGGGAGTGGGTGATATTAGGTTGGAATCAAAAATTCTTGTATTTACTATGCTGAGTCTGTTAAGCGGTTTTGCAACAGCGTATAAGTGTATATTTTAATTGGATAATTATTAATAATATGATGATGATTTGAATTTAAACTTGCAAAGGAGACAGTAAAAATGTGCAATACAATAAAGGCAATAAGTTATGAAGAATATGTAAACACTCCCTCGTTGAGAAACGGTTATAACGATACACTTGTAAAGTGTCATCTGTACAATTACGGGTGTATCTTTGTTGAAACAATACTGGGGGTTACAGATGTCATGGAAATTGAAGAAGTTGAATATTTAGATGACGTGATCAAGAGTGAGATAACAAATAATCAGGGTACATACTGAAAGAATTAGCTGCTCTGTTAGATGAGTCTATTGAATTACTTGAGAAATACGAAAAGAAGATCCAGGTTAATGGATACTTAGTATAAAAATGTACCAGTGACTGGTACAAATGTTAAAGTTGAGGTGAAAGGAATGGAAAGAATAGCTGTTGAGCTGTTTAAAGGAAGACATAAATTTGAAGATATAGAAGGATGTATTTTCAATAAAGAGCTTAGAGATGTTAAGAATATGTACTATATGCAAATGTCAATTAAAAAGGCAGTCGATGCATTAATGAAGAGACATGGGATTCGTGAATATAGAGATATTGAACTGGACGTCTATGTAACAGGACTGACAGTGGCGCTTGTAGAAGTGATAAATTTCTGCAGCCTGTATGACATAAAACTGGTACTGTATCATTACGACAAATATACAAAAAACTATTATACTCAGGATGTGTATTTGAAAAGACAGCAGTACGTTTAAACAGATAAAAATTTTGCAGAATGAAAGATTTATTGCAAAAAAACTTTAAAGACCTAAAAAACGGATTTTAACAAGAAAAATATATTAAAAAAATTTCAAAAAAGTTCAAAAAAATAAGCTTGTCAAGGGGTGAAAATTCATTGGTATAAATTTATAAAATGAGAAAAAATTTAGGAAAACAACTAATATAATGATAAAATTTATGAAAATAATAATGAGTTGGCACAAAGTTGGCACAAAAGGTGGCAAAAAAGTGGCACAAAGTTGGCATTTACAATGACTAAAAAAAGTGATAATATGGTATCATACAGAAGTATACAGGAAACAGAGATGTTCCTAAACAGAATATATGAAGTAATGTACCAGTCACTGGTACATTTTTTGTTGTAATTAATCCGCCTGTAAATAAACAGTAGAGAACTCCCCATCTCGGCGGATTGATATATACAGCTAATAATTATTATTTTCTAAAAATTCATAGTATTGAAATCAAATAATATAGAGGTATTAGAGTTTCTATACTGTCTAAGCAGATTGAAAAAAATTAAATAGATATATATAATAAAATTAGGGATAAGGAGAATGAGGTAAAATGAAGGTTATTGAAAAATACTTGGATACAAAAAATAAAAAAATTGCTGCAGGTGTAACTGCAGCGGTTATTATTGCAGCTGTTGGGGGTGGTACTTACTGGGCACTTAGAGATACAGCGCCGGAGCTTTTATTAAAGAACAGTAAGACGATTACTGTTGAATATGGTGAAAAATATGAACCAAAATTTGAAAATCTGGTCAAAACGAATGGACTTGATAAAGAAGATGTTCATACTCTGCAGCATAACACAAAAATTACTTCGGATTTAAAAAATGAAAAGGTTGAAATCAAGGATGAAGCAGGCAATGTCACAGGTGTAGAAGAAAAAGAATATCCGGCTGTTGGAAAATATACCATTGAGTTAAAATATTACGGGGATACTTTTAAACAAAAGGTAGAGGTAAAGGATACTAAAGCCCCATCCTTGACAGCACCTGAAAACATAGAAATCCTGCAGGGAACGGATTTAAATACTTTTGATTTTAAATCACTGTTGCCAGTTACTGATTTTTCTGAAATAAGTGATTATACATTTGATCTTTCAGGTATAGATGCAAATGTGCCAGGTGAATATACATTAAAAGTGTCTATTCAGGACAAATATGAAAACAAAACTGAAAAAGATGTAAAAGTAACTGTTACTACATCGCCGGCAGTAGCTTCTGATGAGGTGGTAGTACAGGAAGAAGTTACTAATCCAGATGGGACAAAGAGTATAAAGAATACAGTTAAGAAGAAAACAGATGCCGGAGGGAATAAGGTAGTAAGCAGCGGTTCAGGATCGTCAGGCGGAACAGGTTCTTCTAATTCGTCAGGAACAGCAGGAGGGAACAGCGGAACGACTGGAGGAAACACAGGCGGTAGTAATAAGCCTTCAGGTGGAGGATCAACCGGAGGAAACAGCGGTGGTTCAAGCTCAGGTGGTTCGTCATCAGGCGGAAATACTGGAGGATCAACGGGCGGAAGCACAGGTGGAAATACAGGTGGAAGCAGTGAAAATAAACCGGTTCAACCGCCGAAAGTATGGGTTTACTGGGCTGAATGTTATTGGTGCCATTTTAGAACAGAGTCAACTGTTTCATCGAGGGATGCAGTAAATAAACTTGAAAATGACTTTAGCTGTACAGGAAATGAATATGGTATACATGGAAGATATCATTATGGTGGGTATGAAAAGTAGTTTTGGATTAATTTAAATATGTATAAATTAAAATGGATATTCAAACCATAGATAAGGCAATCGAAAGATTGTCTTTTTTATTTGAATGGTTATTCAATGTGTTTGAATGTAAAACCTATATCAGAGAAGTAAAATGATGTTTTAAACTTGCATCATAATAAATAGTCCTAAGCACGACGATAAAAGGCAAATATAGTAAAGGATAAGCGTATTTATGAAGAAGAAATCAATGTTTTCTGTAATGTGCAAAACAGTAATGGTGCTCCTGACGATGTTTTCCCTGTCGTTTAGTAATCAGATCAGCGTAAAGGCATGGGACAGCAGCATACCGCACGAATTTACCAGAGTAAAAAATATTCGCTATCCAGAATGGTGGGCAAGAAAAGTACCAGGCTTGAGGGGATGGAGTACATATTCGACAAAATATAACGGACAGTGGGCATACTGTCTTGAATCAAGTAAGAATACTCCACCAAACGGGCAGTATGTTGGCGAGGTTATTGAAAATAACGAAGCTGTAAGAAAACTTATGTACTATGGCTTTGGAGGTCCCGGTGCTACAGGAGAATTTGCTCCAGGATATGATTTAAAAGCAGCAATATGTCCTAATGACAGTTATCTTACTAATGATGATGTTAAATATTTGCTGACACATATATTTTTGAGCGGTGCCTACAGCGGGGACTGGAATGGATTCAGTGAGTCAGGATTCAATGCTGCTTTTGGAGGAACATATGGCACTAACATAATGAATATATGCAGAAGGATAGTTGCGTTGCCGGAGCCGGGATATGCAAGATTTACACCAAGTCCTTCACAGGATGGAATAATTTCTAGTTTTACTGCTAATTTAGATATAGCAAATAATATTCAAATTACAAATACTGTTAAATTTGATGCAGGAAATGGTGCAACGGTCAATATACCTCTCAACAGTGATGTTACTATACATATTGCAGGAACAACAGCAACGCAGACTGGCGGTACGGCAGTTGTATATGGAGGACAGAGTTTTTATTTTACTGCCCCTTTGAACGGATCGTCGGATATGCCTTTGACTAACGTAACCGGGAGTCAGTGTGGCAGGTTTACAGCTTTAGCAATAAAAACTGGTTCGGGTTCTAATCAGACTGAAGGAACGTGGGTATGGGATCCAGATGTTATGAAATTATATACTCAGATAAAGTGGATTCATGGAACTGAGATACAAATAAGCAAAAGTGATAATTTTGGAGAAAATGTGGCTAATGCAGGATTCGAGTTGAAGCAGTGGAATAAAAATTCAAATACATTTGAACAGTTTGCTTCTCTGAGCTATGACGCACAGAATCAGGTATATAAAAGCGGTATGCTTCAGCGTACAGATACAAATGAAGGAAAATTCAGGATAGAAGAAACTGTACCAGATGGTTACAGTGAATCGAGCCGTTATATCAAGGAATTCAGTCTCTATGATGCTGAGGAAAGGAAGGTATTCAATGCTCAGATGGAAGGGCAGGAAGTAACTGTTAAATTTTCGTCAATGCTGATGGACAGGCATAATATTTTATTTGAAGTGTCTGGAGTTCCTGAAGCGGTAACGCTTGTAAAGTTCCCGACATGGTCTGTGGCAGGAGGACAGGATGACATTCAGTGGCTCGAACTTTCTAAGGACAGTGATGGAGTATGGCGGGCATGGAAACAGATGCCGGAAGACGGCGAGTACTATATTCATGCTTACTACAATACTGCAAGTCAGGAAAACAAGGTAAGTTTTACAACGTCCTACACCCCGGAAGCGCCTGTAATGAATGCAGTTAACAACCGTATTATGGGTAAAGTCTCGGTTGTCAAAAGTGATGAAGAGACAGGAAAAAAACTGGGAGGTGCAGTTTATAACATTACTGCAAAAAATGATATTCTCTCCCCTCAGGGAACTGTTATAAATAAAGCGGGAGATCTGGCAGGAACACTTACAACGGATGAAAACGGGTATGGTGAGTTAAATGGTCTTCATCTGGGACAGTATATTCTTAGTGAGGTGAAGCCGCCTGATGGATATCATACCGGCAAAGATATTGAGTTCAATCTGACTGCAGAAAACAACTCTGCTGATATAGTGAGCAGCGAACTGAATGTTACAGACCGTCCAAACCGGTTCAAAATAAAAAAAGTCGATAAAGATACAGGCGAAGCGCTTAAAGATGCGAAGTTTGAAATTTATGATGCTACTGCTGATAAAACGGCAGGAAGCCTGGTAAGTAATAAAAACGGAGAAGCAGAATTGAGCAGACTGAAGCCGTCGCTGTATTATATTTGTGAAGTAAAGGCTCCTGAAGGTTATAAGCTGAATGAAACTAAATATTATTTTGAAATCGACAGTCTTGGAAATGCATCGGTTTCAGATATGAACAGTACCGAAAGCAGCGGTGCTTTTTTTATTGATGAAAATGGTGATTTGACAGTTACTGTTAAAAACGAGATCAACTTGTGGAACTTAAGACTTGTTAAAAAGAATGATGCCGGCAAAACACTGGAAGATGCAGAATTTACTTTGTACAGGGATAAAGACTGTACCGATCCGATTGGAAAGGGGACAACAGATGAGAATGGAAGAGTAAATTTTGACCGAATAGTAGCAGGAGAGTATTACCTTCTTGAGACAAAGGCGCCTGCGGGATACAGAAAAATTGAAGATCCTTTAAAGGTTTCATTAAGAAGCGAGGATGGGAAATTCAGTTTTTATATAAATGATGAAGCAGTGAAAACAGATGATGAAAATAACAGTCTTACAGTAGAAAACGGACTGTATACCGGAAGTATGACAGTGATAAACAGGCGCGGGTCACTTCTGCCGGGAACAGGAAGTTCTATGATGCTGATCGTGACTGGAGCAGGGGTCTGTATATGCTTATATATTATTAAGAAAAAAAGGGAGAAGAAAAATTATGAAGATTAATTTAAGAAAAATAGGAACGGCAGCACTTGTGTGCATTCTTTCATTGAGCAGTGCAGCAGCAGTATCCGTATATAACGGCAGCGGTGATATTTTTTCAAAAGTCAGTGCTGCACAGCAGGGACATATAACTATAAATGCTCATATCGGAGATAACGGCAAGGTGCAGTCTCTTGCAGGAAAGAAGTTTAATGTGTATAAGGTCTTTGATGCTCTAAACAGTGCCGGGATGGAAAGTATAAATTATACAATTAATCCTTTGTATGCTCAGGCACTTAAGAATGCAACAAAGAAAGACAGTGAGTATGCAATTATCGATTATATTCAGTCTATGAATAATAATCTGGTAACAAATGATGTAAATCATAATCAGAAAAATGAAACAGTATATTCTGATTTCAGGTATTTTGTAGAAAGTCTGAGAAATGAAATAGTAAGACTTGGAAATAAACCTACGCAGATCGTAACGGTTCCAGAAGGCACTGAAGAAAGCTATACCCTGGATGTCGATTATGGATGGTATCTCATTGACGAAGTCACAAATGTTGAGGGTACACACAGTGCAGCATCGCTTTGTATGGTAAACACTTCTAATCCAGATATGACAGTCGATATAAAGTCGGATTTCCCGGTTATTCAGAAACAGATCCAGGAAGATGACAATAGAAAAAATATCGGGATAAACAGTGATGGATGGAATGATGTGGCCGACTTTGAAATAGGGCAGACAGTTCCCTACCGGTATAATTCATATGTACCTGATATGAACGGTTATGATACGTATTATTATGCAGTCCACGATAAAATGAACAGTGCACTTACTTTTGTTCCAGACAGTGTAAAAGTTAAGATAGGAAGCATGACGCTTCAAAAAGATACAGACTATCGTGTGGTTACTGAAGGTATTGATGACGGTGAAACATTTCAGATTCAGATCATGGATCTAAAAGCAGTGATAAACAGGTATTACTACAGTGATGAAGCAGGGAGCAAACCGGAAACTGAAAAAGTATATGGTCAAAAGATTCTGATTGAATATGATGCTGTTTTAAACGAAGATGCTCAGCTTGATACAGGGCGTCCAGGATTTGAGAATGATGTAAAACTTGAGTACAGTAACAACCCGGATGCTGATGGTGCAGGACAGACAGGCGAGACACCATGGGATACAGTTGTATGTTTTACATTTAGAATGAATGGTATCAAAGTAAATGATCAGGTGCCAGAAAGAAAACTAGAAGGAGCTAAGTTTAAATTATACAGTGATAAAGACTGTACTCAGGAGGTATATGTAAAAAAGGCTTCCAAGAGCGATGGATACACCGTTATCAGCAGGGACAGTGTAGCAGGAAGTGCATCGCCTTCAGAAGCGGTGGAAATAGTCTCAGACGAAAACGGTGCGTTTAATATAATTGGCCTTGATTCACAGGTGTATTTTCTTAAAGAAACTAAGGCACCGGATGGATACAGACTATTAAAGGATCCAATCGAAATAGATGTAAAGGCTGTTTATGGAGCAGACAACAGAACAGAATACATAAAAGGAGACGGGGCAACTGATAAAACATTAAGAAGTTTAGAGGCAACAGCTAAATTTAAAGAGTTTTATACAGGGGTACACAGTGAGTATGAGAAATCTCTATCAACAAATGTAGATACGGGTACATTTAATATAAAAGTAGTAAACAAAGTCGGGTCTAAACTGCCTGCTACCGGTTCTGCTGCAACTATAGTATTAGTCTGTGCAGGTACAGCGGTTATGGCAGCTGTTCTGATTAAAAAGAAGAAAAATGAAAAAGAATAGTCTTTTCAAATTTCTAAAAAAGGATATTGTGATTTTTATGACAGGACTGGCACTTGTAAGCTATCCTGTCATTTCCAATTGTATTGAATCCAAGTCACAGACTGGGCAGATAGCTACTTATAAAGAAAAAACGACTGATACAGCTGCTGAAGATAAGCGCTGCATGATTGAAGATGCTGAAAAATGGAACATGGAGCTGTATATGAATCAAAAGGGAATACCTGCCTCCAGAGAATTTAAATATGAGGATATTCTTGATATTGGAAACGGAATGATCGGCAGTATAGAGATACCGTGTATAAATGTCAACATGCCGATATATCATGGAACGAGTGACAGTGTGCTTAGTACCGGAGCCGGCCATATACAGGACAGTTCTTTTCCAACGGGTGGTAAAAATACCCATGCAGCTATTACAGGACATAGAGGACTGCCGTCAAGCCGATTGTTTACGCGTCTGGATGAGCTTAAGACGGGTGATCTGTTTTATGTAAATGTACTTGATGAAACAATGGCATATAAGATAAGCAGGATTGAAACTGTTCTGCCTGAAAAAGTCAATTACTCTATTCAGGATGATAAAGACCTTGTTTCTTTGATAACCTGTACACCATATGGATTGAATACACATCGTCTGGTTGTTACTGGTTACCGCATTTCTTATAAAGAATCGGTAAAAAAGGAAATAAAAAAGAATATTATCTCATTTCGAGAATTTGTTTTTTATAGTCTGCCAGTTGTTTTTTCAGCAGTTGGTATATTTGTTTTTAGAAAAAAAGAGATGAAGGGGGATAGAGGATGCGAAAAATAATCATTGTAGTATTTATCCTGGTATTCTCTGTAGGATTTGTTTCAAAGAATACTGTAAATACTGAAGAAACAAAAAAAACTAAAGGCTCGATAGCGGTATATCTTGAAGAAAGCGGAAATAAAACCAGTAACAGTGATGTTGCTTTAAAACTGATAAAAGCCGGAGAAACTGCTGATGGTAAATATGTGCTGACAGGTGAGCTTAAGACATGCGGTATTGATCTGAATGAGCTTGAAACAGCTGATAAGATGCAAAAAGCTGCAGAGAGTATTTTCAGGGAGGCATCGACTAAAAAAATAAGTGGTATTATAAAACATACAGACAGTTCAGGATATGTAAAATTTGAAAATCTGGAGAACGGGATATATCTGCTTGCTGCTGAAGATATAAACAAGTATGATAATATCTCTCCTGCTCTTATTGCAGTTCCTGTATTTGATGAGGAAAGCAGTGAAACTAATGGCATGAAATATGATATTGTCGTTTATCCAAAACACTGGCCTGTAACCGCTGCTAAGACGGGTGATAACAGTAATTGTGAATTATATATGTCTGGACTGGCAGTGATAGTTTTTATTCCGCTGATTAAAAAAGCTAAAACAGGAGGTTAAGATGAAAATAGAAAAATGGGTATTCAAGCCATAGACAGTCGAAAGACTGTCTATTTGTTTTTAGGGTATCTCACTGCGGCTGAGAGTAAGACCTGAATTAAAGAAGTATTATGATGCTGGCTGGCTGAAACAATTAAATACAGTATAGGAAATAATCCCTTTGGCCGTAACTTGCATCATCTGTATTAATGAAATCATAAAAAGATAAGGAGGAAAAACAGATGAAAAAAGCTGTTTCAAAAATTTCTAAAATTCTGTTTGTTTTAACGATGATCTTTTCAATGTCGTTTGCACAGATCAGTAATATAGAAGCATGGGACAATACTGTTCCGCATGAATTTACAAAAGTTAAAAAAATAAAATATCCGGAATGGTGGGGAAATAAAGTACCAGGCCTAAGCAGCTGGAGTACATATTCAACCAAGTATAACGGTAAGTGGGCATACTGCCTTGAATCAAGCAAGAAAACACCTGGAAACGGCAATTATGCAGCTGATGTAATTGAAAATAATGAAGCTGTAAGAAAGCTGATGTATTACGGTTTTGGAGGACCGGGTGATGTTTTAAAAACCTGGGGACAGGGTGATCCGAATGCTCAGGGAAAGGTTGGATATGACTATCTTAAATTAAGCATCTGTCCTAATGACAGTTATCTGACAAGTGAAGATGTTGCATATCTGCTTACACATATCTTCTTAAGCGGTGCTTACAGCGGAGACTGGAACGGATTCAGTGAAGCAGGATTTAACGCTGCCTTTGGCGGAAACTATGGTACTAATATCATGAATATTTACAGAAACATTATAAATCTTCCTGATATTGTAGAGCCAAAATTCAGTCCTAGTGAACAAGATGGCATAATATCAAGTTTTTCAGCATTGTATGATAAAAGTACAAAACAGCAGATTACAAATACTGTGACATTTGAGGGGAATTCGAGCTCTACGATCAACATTCCTCTTGCAGACAATGTAACTATTTATATCAATGGAAATGCAGATCAGACTGGCGGTACTGCAACAGTGCACGGCGGTGAAAGTTTCTATTTTACAGCACCGGCGAAAAACAGTCCTGACGATATGCCATTAACCAACGTTACAGGCAGCGGGTGTGAGCGTTTTACAGCACTTGCGATAAAAACAGGAACAGATTCAGCACAGCAGCAGGGTAGTTGGACGTGGGATCCTGATAATTCTAGATTATATACAAAAATTGACTGGATGGATTTTGGTGAACTTGAACTTGTGAAAACTAATGATGTTGGGGATCTGATTGATGGAGCAGTGTTTAATTTGAAATCTTCATCATATGACGGCTATGAAGAAAATATTACTGTAACAAATGGAAAAATCAAGGTGGAAGATCTGCCTGTAGGTGAATATATTTTGACCGAAACAAAAGTCCCAGGGGGGCATGCAATTACACAAAAGATTTTTAAAGTAACTATTAATAAAGATGAAGTTACTCAAAGAGTTGTAGTAAATAAAATAAGACCAACTGGAAATTTAAAGATCAATAAAGCTCTTGAAAATTCTGAAAATGAAAATACAGTAAATAAGGCAGATTATGATTTTTCAAAAGTACAGTTCAAGATTACCGCAGATCATGATATCTATGATAGTGTTTCTTTAGAAAAATTATATTCTAAAGGAGATGCAGTCACTACTGGTTCGGGTAAAGGAAGCAATGATGATACAGTAAAACTGCTAACTGGTACTGAACTGGGAAATGGTATCTACACACCTGATAAAGACGGTAAATTAGAGTTAAGCGGTCTTCCTATGGGAACATATGCAGTTGAGGAAGTGAACAGTCCTGAAGGTTTTGTTCTTGATGGCGGTGCTAAAAAAGTACAATTCCAACAGACTGATTTTGTAACTCTGACATACTTTAATGAATTAAATATAAATAATGAATTAACAAAAACAGTTTTCAGCAAGGTAACTGCTGATGGGGACAATCTTTACGGTGTTCCAATGGAAATCGTAGATGCCAAAACTGGTGAACAAGTTTATAACTGGATCACAGATGATAATGATCTAGAAATCGACGGATTGACAACTGGTGATTATATCTGGCGTGAGGTAAATGCTCCAGAAGGTTATGTTTTAGCAAAACCTATCGAGTTCACTGTCAAAGATGGAGATATCCAGGATATTGAAATGAAGAATTTCAGTGTTGAGTTTGCGAAAAACGGAAACGATGGCAACAAACTTTTAAAAGGAGGAGAATTCCAGGTAACAAGTACTAAAACTAAACAGGTCCTTGATAAATGGACAAGTGGTGAACATATTTTCGATATAACTGAGGATATGAAAACTAAACTTACATCAGGTGAAGTTGTTAGTAATATGTATGTTGATATTGAAGATGATTCAAGTACATATTATAGAATTTCTAAAAATGAAGGACGGGATGATTATAGACTTTTAATGCAGGCAAATGGTGAAACTAAATATTATAACATCGATATCAACGGTGATGAAACAACGCATATGATCAGAGGTACAGCTGAAGATCAGGAATATGTTATTACAGAGCTTAAGAGTCCTGATGGATATGCAACAGCCGAGCCGGTTACATTTAAAACAGATGAAGATAAAAATTTAACTGTTGAAATGATTGATGAGATTACCCGGGTTGAAGTATCTAAACAGGATATTACAACAAATAAAGAGCTTCCGGGAGCGACACTGGTTGTTAAAGATAAGGACGGAAATGTTATTGATGAATGGGTGTCAACATCTGAACCTCATATTATCAGAAGCTTAACTGTTGGTAAAACATATACGTTATCTGAGACTATCGCTCCAGACGGATACAAGATTGCACAGTCTATTGATTTTAAAATTAAAGACACAGGTGAAGTGCAGAATGTAGTTATGTATGATGAACTTTTACCATCGTCAGGAGGAGTAAATACATCAGATAATACCAGTACAGGTGCTATGGCCGCCTTAGTGTCAGTAAGTACGTTAGGTATGGTGTCATACGGAATGTACGAATTCTTCAGAAAAAGATATAATCAGTGATCATAGTAAAAAGGCTCGGAAGAATTTCCTGAGCCTTTTATTTTAAAATGTACCAGTGACTGGTACAAAAATGGAGGTAACATTATGGATGATATTCTGAATAAAGATGAAAAGTTTCGATATATGCTGCTTGACAGGATGCGCACTGACTGTGAGTACTATCTTGGCAACGGGGGTAGAAATGCAAGGGATCTCTGGGCAGGCGATGAACAGCTGCAAATTGAATATATGGTAGCTCTTTATAACAGTTTTGACGAAGATTCGAAACCACAGTGGCTTACCCTTGATGAAATCTATGAATTTAAAGAACTTATGTGTGATAACTCATATAAGTGATTTTGGGAGAATCGGCAATTAAAGTGCTGATTCTCTTATTTTATAACATGTACCAGTGACTGGTACAAAAAAATGGAGGTAAAAGCAGTATGGATGATTTAACTAATGAACAGAAATTAATTCTTGATGAATGCCGGATACTTTTAAAGGAGCACAGGCAGCTGTGTGAAGAGTCTGAAAGGACAGGGATAAATAATGACAATGAAACAGATGAGCTTTACAGCAGATACTGGCATCTCATTCATGATAATTTTGATCTGGAGTTACTGAAAAAAACTGAAAGAAGAGCCGGTCATGGCAGTTTCATGGAACCTGAATACATTGATACTCTGATCGAGGTAATAAAAGAACAGCCTAAAAAGATATGCACGTACAGGGGATATGAACTTATAAGAGGCATAGACTGCTGGGGAAATATATCATATGCCCCGTATAAAAACGGAAGTCAGTATGGTGATGTGCTTGACGGGTATGACGATGAATCTGCTGTGGCAGCATTTATCAAGGCAATTGATGATGATCCAGGTGATCCGGATTTTATGCTATGACAGACATTGTAAAAAGAAATATGATTTTTTCGGCTGTATGCCTTCTGCTGCTTTCAGGGGTTTTTGGAATCTGGTATTACACAGAACAGAAGAGTGAGGCATATAGGAATATATACCTTGAATTTAAAAAAACTGAAGATGAGTATGAGCTGGGTGTGAAAATAGATCCGGTCAGCTTTATTAAAAAAACCAACGTTGATGATATCGAATTTCCCCTCATTGAGGCGACAACTGTTGGAGAGCATACATATATCTATATTGCAAAAGACGGCTGGGGAAACAGGAAAGAATTTGTTTTGAAATTAAAATTTGCTGATCCAACTAAACCTGTACTTACTCTTACAGCGGACTATGTGGAAATAACAGAGGGTGACAGTATAGATTTTAATTCTTTTGTAAAGGAAGCGTACGATGAAGCAGAAGGTTCTCTGGAGGTTAAAATCGATGCTCCTGAAGAGCTTAAACCTGGAGAATATGAGGTCATCTATACTGTCAGTGACAGACATAAAAATAAGGCAGAGGCTGTTTTGAAACTGAAAGTTAATGCAAAAACACCTGAAAACAGTCAGGATTCATCACAAAGGGATGATATCCGGACAAAAAAAGAAGAATCAAAAAGCAGTACGAAGAAAGAAAATAAGAAAGATGAGACAGCGAATAATCCCGGTCAGCCGGTTCCATCAGTACTGCCGCCATCAAAAATATTTCTGTTTAGTGAATACGGCTCAATTGCAGCGGCTGAAAGAAATGCAAAAAGCTATGGGCAGAATAACTGTCCGTCCGGTCATACATGGTACTGCAGTCCTTACAGCGACTCGTCAGGAACTGCAGCAGGATATATCGTTACATTTAAATAAAATGTACCAGTCACTGGTACGTTTTGGAAAGGAGATTATGATGGTGAAAAATGAATATTTAAGACTGTTTGGCGGGTTTAAAAAATCTTATCCCCGCTCATATGAAAGAAGGATAGCAGATTATCTAAACCGCTTTGAAAGGACAGTGCTGTCCAACAGTCTTGTGCAGATAAATATTCTTGTATGCTTTAGAGAAGGAGATGATGACATGCAGGAAATGTTTCCTGAAATATATGAAATATATGATGAGACGTGCTTTAGAAAGCTGAATGATTCTGACATAACCGCAATCTGTAAAAGCTATGTAAATAAAGTTAGAGAGATTGGAGGTGAATTTATCGATGCTGTTAAAAAAGTTTCTTAAAAACAGGGCAGACGATGAAAAAGAAGAGGAGGTATCTCTTGAAGAGCTGCAGGAAAGAAAAATAAGGCTGGTCAGATCTATAAAGCGAAAAGCGATGATCAAAAGGATACTGGTGATCCTGGTACTGTTTTTTGGAGTTGCAGGAGGGTATAAGGCGCTGTTTGATACAGGAGAAGAAAACAGTTATACCGAACTGAAAGATCAGGCGTTTGTAAGTGCGTATATTACAGACTATTACAGCTATCCAAGAAGCGATGAAACAAAGGAGCGTTTAAAGAATTTTACGCTTTCAGATGATGCGTACAGTTATGAATATGCTAGTGATGTAGAATCGGTTGATGTCAGATCCGTAATCATCTATAACATTGTAAAGCTCGACAGTATAAATCAGATCTACAGCTACTATATAAAATGCACTTATGATGTAAAGGTCAAAGACAGCGAGACTGCTGTTAATACTATGTTTAATAAAATCACAGTTGGTAAAAACGGTGATAAATACAAGGTCATACGACCGGTTACAAATATTAAGAATGAAGTTCAAGCTGTAAAAGACAAAGATGTCCTGGATTCATACGGCTACGATCCTGACAAGGGGTCTGAATCTGTGGATGAGGAAACAAAGAGTGATGTTAAAAACACAATTGAACTGTTTTTAAAAACGTACAATGATGATATCACACAGGCAAGGCTGTTGTTTTTAGAGCCGGACAGACTGCTGCCGCTCGATGACAACACTTCACTGGAGCTTAACGGTATGAGCGATGTTACAAAGAGTGAAGACACATACTATGTAAACTGTACGCTTAAACAGACGGTTTCAGAAATGCAGATGATTTTAAAATATCATTTTGAGATCGATATAGAAAAAAACAAAGTCAAAGTTATGGAGGTATATTAATTAATGAATCTTTTAAATACAGAATTTGGTCGATTTTTATGGAGAGTATTTATCATTGTTATCTTTTTGGGAATTATGTTCCTTATTATTAAAAGTGCAATGGCATCATGGAAACGTACGGAAAAGGTACTTAGCATGATGGATGAAGTTATAGAGGGACTTGTAGTACTTGTTATTTTCTGCGTGATAATGGCAAATGATGCCTCTACTGTTATCGGATGGGTAACCACACCGCTTATGTGGATAATCAATCTGATTAAAACGTTCTTCCGTGAAGTACTTGGGATACCGTTATAATGGCCAGATCAGCATACAACTATACACTTGCTGAAACACACAAAGGTAAAGTATATATACCTTATGTCGGGATAGAGGTAAAAGGATATACGACACTTTTTTCCGCGGTTCTGGGTTTTTTTACAGTAACGGCGGTTATAGGATTTCCTTTGTCCTTTATTTTTGGAAGTGTTAGTTACTTTATAGCCGCAGCTTTAGCAGTGTGTGCGGTTGTTACCGCTGTGATATACAGCAATGAGATAAACAATGAGACAGGAAGAACAAAGCTGAAGGAATTTTATTATCTGAACATAAAAAAATACAGGTATGTATATGATTCTAAGGGCATTAAACGTTATATAAGACCTAAGACGAAAGGAGCTGTTTATGTAAATGTATGTAGGAATAGTACACGGATACGATAATATTTTATATCACGAAGATGTAGTCAGTTATTATTACCGGATCAGGCCGATTAATTCTCTGTTTGCCTCAGAAAGCCAGTGTGCTACGTTGATCGATGACATGGTCAAGGTCATACAGGATGTCAATATGCCGGGTGGAATTATCATCAAGCCTACAAAAATAGACAATAATAAGATATATAAGGCTTATACAGATAATTTTAAAGATCACGGAAATCCGGCACTGATGCATCTGGCAAAGGATTACATTAAATCGTTAAAGGAAATTCTGTCTTCAGCAGTAAGGTACCGTTATGAAATATATTTTGTTTTCTGTGACGGCAGGGATGAAATAAAGAAGAAGATTCCCTTAAAACTTTTTCGAAGTGAAAACCGGCCTCTGTCAAAGCAGGAACTGGAGCTGTACAAAACAGTAGAAAAAGAGATCCTGAAAAAGCTCAAAAAGACAGTGCCTGCTCAAAGAATGGACAGTAATGATGTAACAGCACTCAATAATTATACTGCTGTCCCCGTTGATGAAGTAATAGCTGATTATTATGTAGAGGAAAATCCTTCTGAGATCAAATATACTTATAAACAGGCAGGATCATCAGTGTGGAAAACTCTGTACAGTCGTACACACGCAGTATCGAGTTTTCAGACGCTCAAAGCTGATAATGGCGACAGAGCTGATGATGTGATCAACAGTTTACAGCTTGAATCTTATCCGTCGGATCTTTTTATTAAGTTTGATCTTGAACAGACTTCAGAGTTCAAGAAAAATATGAAAGTTAAAAAAGAGAAAATAAAAAAGGATCAGAAGAGATATGATTCACTGGCAGATGCAAAAGACAGGGAAATGTCAAAGGCAGAGCTTATTGCAAAAGCAGGAGAAGAAGTTGATCCCGCTATTGAAGGGTCTAAGATAAAGTTTCAGATGTTTATAAGGCTCAGAGCTAATCAGATCGATATGCTTAATAAAAGAAGTGAATTTTTAAGAGCAAAGTTTGAGTCGAAAAGAATACTCCTTACAAATGAAATAGGGGCGCAGATATCTATGGCCAATAATCTTTTTCCATACAGAATCAGTTTTTCTAATTATATCAATACGACTGATCTAAGATTTTTTGCAAGATATAATTTTTTAGGAGGTCTGTATATCGGCGACGAAGAAGAAGGAATGATCATAAGCTATACGGTACCGGGAGGAATACCAATCTTTCACGATATTTCAAAACCGCTGCTTGGAAAAACAAAAACAAGTGCTCCGGCTATTGTCTTTGTCGGTGAAACTGGTGCAGGCAAGACACAGCTGGCAGATTTAGAGGCTTTCCAGAATATGATTTTCAAAGGAATGAAGGTACTGACAGTGGATCCAAAAGGGGATCGCGAGAAAAAAATCAAGCTTCTTGGCGATAACGCTGCTCACTTAAAAATCGGCTCTAAAGACTGCTCGTCCGGTATGTTTGATCCGTACCTGATGAACCAGAATGACGACAGAGAAGCACTTGGCCAGGCGATGAGAGATATAGACAGTATGCTCAATGTACTGGGACTAAGTATTGATACAAACTTCCGTGCAATAGAAAAAGCGCATTATGATATGCTTAAAGATTATGAAAACAGGATAATACACCAAAAGACACTTACATATCTTATTTCAGAAAAACTTGTCAAATATGATAAAACAACAGCTGAACAGGTTATGACACTTGCGAATGATTCGACCATGCGGCTGTTTTTTGCAACTCAGGAAAGCAGATATGACAGTGCATTCAATCTTACAAAGCCGTACAATCTTATAACCTTTGAAAAGATGCCGTCAACTGCCGGTGAAAAAATGGAAAACGATCCAAACAGGCTTGATAATGCAATCTTTGCGATGCTGTTTTCCAGAGTACAGGGGATAATTGACGGTTTTATGAAACGTTTTTCAAAACAGGAAACAATAGTTGTGTTTGATGAATATAAAGTGTATCAGAAAACCCCCGGCGGGGAAGAAGTGGTCGATAATGTAGTACGTCAGGCCAGAACACTTCAGACACATCCGTTTTTAATAACTCAGGAGCTGTCATCAATAAGTGATGCGATTTTAAATAATGTCGGTGAGATTTTTGTAGGCAGTCTGAAATCATCTAAAGAAATTGAATTTATTTTAGAGGAAATGAAATTATCAAATCATCCAGCAGTTAGAGGAGCGTTGATTGATCATACTCAGGATGAAGGGGTTACTGAGGAAAAGAAATATAATTTCTTAATGCAGGATTACAACAACCGCAAGTGTCTGACCAAAAACAAGATACCCCGGTGTTTTGCAGAGATATTCAGGACACTTAAAGATGAAGAAGAATCTAATCAGGAACAACTGGATACGGATGATAAAAATGTACCAGTCACTGGTACATTTTTAAATAAGAAAGAAACGGGAGGCCTGTATGATGATTAGAAAGTTAAATCTTAGAACGATAATACTTATTCTTGCGGTGTTTTTTACTGTCACGGCAACAGTAAATATTAAACCGGTTGTGGCAGAACCCCCAGATGAAACAACGACAGAGGAGCTTGATGAAGGGCGTGAAACAGAAAGTGACGATGTCAGGTTAAATACATCAAATTTTTATTCATCAGCGATTATGTCGATTGATACGACTACCAGGGAAAAAGAGGCAGATATGGATTATGTTAAGAATTTTTCCAACAGCATGATAACTGCTCTTTCATATGATCTGTCTTTAGTAGATCCTGATACGATCCTGATGCATGCATTAGGGATCGTTATAAATATTATTGAATCTATCGGCGGGTTAATGTCGCTGATGGTTCTAATTGCTTATAATCTTGCAAGCAGCAGTTTCTGGAAAACAACAGTAGCAACAATTTTTAATACTTTTGATAAGGCGATTTTTGACTGGTCGGATACAAGCAGCTGGTTTTATAAGATAATTGTACTCTTTGGGCTCGTCGCAGTAATAAAAAAACTGTTAGGATCTATGAAACGGGTGCTTACATATAAAACGATAATTTCCACAGTTATACAGGTGGTTGTTTCATGCATAGTGATAATTACGATTGCTCAAAGCGGAAGAAATGTAGTCAGTTATGTCGATACACTTGTGAATCAGTCTATTTCAACGAGTTTTAACCTTGTCGATGATCAGTATGAAAGTTCCGATCTGCCTGTTGAAATAAATGTAAAAAGCATGATATTTGATATACTGCAGAAGCAGGGGTTCACGCTGAGACATTTCGGGGTAACCAGTGCGGATCAGATTCCAAGTGAATATAAAGGAACATATAAAGGAAAGGACTGGACGGCAGTTAAAACCGGCGAGGAAAGGCTTCAGGATCTGCTTGACAATCCTTCTACAGAAAATGCAAGAATTGAAAGACAGAAGAACGGTAATGATCAGATCGGATACAGCGGGGCACAGTGCCTGATTATTTTAGGCGAGTCATTTATTTTTCTTGTTCACAGACTTCTTACAGCTCTGGTAATCGGAGGAGCGTGTGTGCTCCTGTTTGGTTTTTCTCTGGCCAAAGAGGTCAGTCTTAATGTTTCGGTTTACGGACTGGTATTTATGCTGTTTAAAAATGAAATGCGGGTAGCAAGTTCATGGTTTATGGCAAGGATGAAGTGGACAATCATGTTTATTTTTGTGACACTTGCCTTTAATATGTTTCTGTCATTTATGATAATATTTATTAATGGTATCGTGGCAAAGTCGCTTCTGTTTCTGCTTATTTTTGATATCGTAGCAGTGTACGCTATGTGGTATCTGCTTAATCACTGGCAGGAAATCTGGCAGAAGATAACCAATGATCTTGGCATTTCATCTGACTCGACGATTATTGATGCCGGCAAAGCTATTTTAAACGGTGACATCGCACCGGGAGATGTCTACAGCAACCATAAAGAACGGATTGCAAAAGAAAAGGCTGAAAGAGAAGCGGCGAGTGATTCAACAGATGAGGACATGGACACTTACAGTGAAGATTCAGTTTCAAGTGTAAAGGAAAATGACGAACTTGCAGATAAGGAAAGTTCAGACGATGAAAGTGATGAAGGAAATGAAGGCTCAGCTGAAGATGAGGATACTGATGTGTTTGATGTGGATAAGGAGTTTGACGGCATAGATGCTGAAAATGAAGAAGATGCTCCTGACAGTGACGAGTCATCACCTGGAAACAGGAATGAGCTGAGCGAGACTGATGATAAAAACGGTTTGAATCATGAAGGTGAAACAGATGATGAAAAAAGCTCAATCTCATCTACAGATAATAGTGATCTGAATGATTCCTGCGATAGAGAAGATGATGTTCTGGATGGTGAAAGTGATGAAGTATCCAGGGATGAGGAATATAGAAAATTACCGGAAGAAGATAGAGTGTCGAACAGTACAGATGCATCAGATGAGACTGCTGAACATGATGAAAAGGTTACAGAAGAGCAGAAAGATGAGATTGACAGTTTTTTAAATGAACTGATCGAGGAAGATGATGAAACCTAGAAAAGTGATATTCGGTATTTTTCTTGCACCTATGGTTGTGTCGGTTTTAATAGTAATTATATTTATTTTTATGCTTGTTGACGGTAATTCATCAAGCGGGAACGGAGATATTACGGTTTCAGGACTTCCTCAGTGTATTAAAGAGGAAATGGTGATTGCAAGTCTGCAGTGCCAGGAGAAATATAAGCATCCTGCATCCGTTACACTGGCGCAGATCATTCAGGAATCTACTGGAAAAAATTCGGGGCTTTCGGGTCTGGCATATACATACCATAACCTGTTTGGCATCAAGGCAGGTAAAAACTGGACTGGAAAGACATGTACACTTTTTACCAGTGAACAGAGACCGGATGGTTCGTCGTATCAGATAAGGGCAACATTTCGAGCATACGATTCATATACTGAATCGATTGAAGATCGCAGCCGACTGTTAAATTCAAGCAGCAGCTATCCGGTTGAGGGAGTAAGCGATCCTAAAGAATTTGCCAGATGTCTAAAGAAATGGGCTACTGATATAGATTATCCTGAAACTCTGATTGGCCATATGGATAAATATAATCTATATGTGTACGATAACATGTCAGTTGAAAGTTATAATCAGCAGAAGCTTTCAAGCGGAAATAAGGTCGTAGAAAAGGCAAAAGAGAAAATAGGGTGTAAATACGTCTGGGGTGCCGGACACTCAATGAACGAAATAAAAAACCCGCAGTTAAGCACGTTTGACTGTTCGAGCTTTGTATGCTGGTCGTATTATCAGGCGGGGATAGATATTGGCAACATGACAACTAAGGAACTGGTTGTTGCAGGTATCGAGATAAGTCAGTCGGAGCTCAGGCCGGGTGATATAATCCTGTTTGCAAGAAACAAGGGCGGTACAACACCTTCACATGTTTCAATATATATCGGAGAAGGGAAAATGATCCATGCACCGCGCACCGGTGATGTTGTAAAAATTGTCAACTACAGTGAACACTGGAAGGACAGAACGATATGCTTCAGGAGGCTGTATTAGTGAAGAAAGATATTGTAAAGATTATTTTAATAGTAGCCCTCATGCTGCTTCTTGTTAACTGTTTTGACAGGCCTGAGAAAAGTAAGAAAAGCAGCAGTTATAAAAATGAAGAAAGTGAGGTTTTGACTGATAATAACTATTACAGGGAACAGGAAGTGACAGAACCTATGCTTTTTGATTATGCAAATTTGAATTATCAAAGCAGTACGTATGATGAAGAAACAAATACGCTTGTTATGAAGTACGTTGAGACAAATGAAAAAGAAGAAGGCGATGATTACAGCATTCGTGCATATGAGGGCAAAAGGAAATTTAAGGCTTATATATATAAAGGCGAAACAGAATATATACAGGATGATGATCTTTATTATACAGAGTATCAGATCAGGATCGTTATTTCTGATAACACACAGTTTATACTTGAAATATCCAGAAACAATGCCTCGTATACAGTCAGGTGTACTGCAGGATCACTTGTAAACTGATATGAGAGCTAACTATGTATTCAAGAGGTTATGATTTGATGAGGACGAAAAAAATGTACCAGTGACTGGTACATTTTTTGGAAGCTGTAACAAAAGAAGAGAGTATTTGATGGAAAATAATTTTTATTTTAAGTGTACTTGATATTTATCGGGGCATATTATATAATGTGCTTAGGCAAGGATTGAGTTCAAGCCACGGCAAATAAAAAAGGAACGTTGCAGCGTTCCTTTTTTTGTGCTCAGGCTGTCATGCTATCTTCTATCAAGCCACTTGCAGATGCAATGGCAAATTACACCTGCTACGATAGAGATTAAAATTGAGTTCAATACCTCCACGGCAGTCACCTCCTTCCGGTGGTTGGAGGGATGACAGCCTGTATTATTATATCACGGCTACATTTTTTTACAAATACTGATACGGTATCTGTTTAAAAATTGTTAATTATTATAAAGGGAATGTACCAGTCACTGGTACATTTTTTATCTAATTATAATATTGTTTATAATTTAGAATAAATAGAGCTTATATTATCATAATATAGGATATGAAAAAGAAAATCCTACTTATTGAATTCATTATGTTATATGCTACAATAGCATTTGTAAGGAGTGGTAATATGAAGTATACTTTCAGAAAATTTAATATGATGTATGCGTCGCTTAAACTGGTAAAAGGAGACTACTATAGAACTAAGGAAGCACGTAAGGCGATTAAATATATCTTACTGCACCCATCTTTTTTATTCAAAAAGAAACGGGTTGAATCAAAACATGATTCGGTTTTAAAAGCTGTAAATGTTATCACAAATTATCCTTATATTGATAAATTATATTTTTCAGTAGTTAAGTAATTGGTATGAAAAATATTGATCGATTAAAAAGTAAATTAGAAATATTTGATGAAATACTGTCAGAAAGAAGAATGCATTATACAGTATATCTGTTTGGTGCAGGCTTAGGAATATACCATTTACATGAAGATTATAGAATGTCCAGTGATCTAGATTATATGTCGCAGGATGAAATAGATGATGAAGATTTAAAGATGACGCTGGAAACTTTGAAATCAGTGATATGGGTGGTATAATGCTTGTTCCTGAATTAGCTGATATTGAAATCGTAGATAGAGTTGAATATCAGTATTTAACTGTTCTAATTCCTAGTATTGAAAATTTTGCATTATCAAAACTGTTTTCGTCTAGGCCAAAGGATTATAATGATCTGGAAAATTATCCAATACTGGATATGTGTGATGTTGAGAAGTTAAAAGAAATGCTTGAGGAATACTTGCCTTATTTTGTTTTTGCAGATAATCCGAACTATAATTTTAATTATTTAGATGATCTGCTTAATAAGAGGGGGCTGGCTTAAAAATATTAATAAAGGGAAATGTACCAGTCACTGGTACTTTTTTTATTGAGACTGATTGTGTAGAAATACCGGTTTCTTTATCATATAACGCTGAAAATTCCAAGAGTAATATTATTATATTGGGACTATGATTGAATTCTTATTATATTTAGTGATAGTAATATTAACAAATGATATACTTTTAATATAAATATACTTTGTTATACTACAGATAGCACAGATGATGAAATGGAGGGGAAATTATGAAGAAGTTATTTATCAGTTATCTAGTGGCGATTTTATCAATTGGATTATTTGCTGTTTCTACAGTAAATGCTGCTAGTGATGTTTCGCAGCTGTTTAAGGAGTTCATGGATGAATGTTTCAGTGACGAGACTAACGTAACAGTATTTAAGGGAAATCAGGATGTGACCAAAGAATTTTTTGACAGGTATCGTGATATGTATTCAAATAATGAACTGCTGATTATTAGTAATGATATAGAGTATTATGGATATGATATTACTCATGAGATTGATATGCCTGTTATAAGGGCAAGTACAACCAAATCAAAAACTTTTAAATCATATGAAACTAAAACTGTTAAAGGAAATAAAAAAGAATGGACAACTATTCTTTACTGCAAGTTTACATATAATCCTGGCACTGGAAATATAACATCAATCTCAAATCCTCAGCTGAATGTAGATTTTGGCTCATGGGGTAGTGCTTTTACACCAAGATGGTTTAATGCTTCAACTGGAAAAGAAAAAGTGGGAAGGCTGTCTGTTAAGTTTACATGTGATTATGATGTTGAAGCTACATATGATCCACCATACTTGCCGGCTTCCACGTGGAATTTTGGGCATTGTTCACGTTCATATACACTTAAGGTCTAATCTATGGAAAAGTCTATTGTTACAAAGTTCTGTATAATAAATACAGTATGTTTAGTTCTGTTTCAAATGATTCATATTATAATTGAACTACTCAAAAAAAATGTTTCAAATAGTGTAGAGCTAACACAATCGCAAATCATGGAACAAATGAAGTATAGCAAGATGCAGAGTGTTTTTAGTTATCTGACGTATGCATGTATACTGTTAATTATAATAATTTTATGTGTTTCAGTAGTTCAAAAGAAATATGATAATGTTTTATTAATAAATATAGCCGGTATGTCAGTGCTGCTGTTGCTGTCTGTGGCAGCTGTATTGTTTTTAAAACTAAATGCAGGTAATGTTTTTGAAAATATTTTAGGATTAGGAATACTGGAGATATTATTTATAGTTGCTTATTTATACAGGAGGAATTTTTCAAAACAAAATAAGTGACTAAAAAGAATATGAATATCAAGAAGTTCTGAATAAAATATTATTAGATGAAAAATTAAAATGTTGCTTATTTGTTATTTGATAAGGTATATTTGACAATGAACTAAGATGAGAATAATGTCTGGGTTAAACTGGGAAAAAGGACGTTGACACGTTCTTTTTTATTTTATGACAGAACTCAATTATTGTTTTTGGATACTTTTTTTGATACGATGCAAGTTTATAAGTTGATGATTTTTATATAGTGATAAGATAGGCTGTATTTATAAAGGTGGCAGGAGTGAGGCAAAGCGCAACTATGCCATTACTATGGTATTGGTATGGTATTACTATGGTAATGGTATGGTATTGTAATGATTTTGATAATGACTGAGGCGTGAGGTTTTAACTATAATTTTTTGTCTATAGATATAAAATTATCCAGGTGATAATAAGTGATAAAGACTATGGTCTTTACTATGGTTTCGACTATGGTTAAAACTATGGGAGATATACCATAGCTCCAACCATAGTTTTTTTCGCTTGAAATCCTTGGTATATATAACTTTTTATGCTTTCGAAAATCTAAAGAATTCTCTCGATTACTATCGTTTTAACCCTTATTAAACTCTTATAGACAAAACCTTATCGGCTCAAAGCAGTAAACACCCATATTAGACCATTGATACTTTAATAAAACAATATTATCAATAAAGAAAAAATATATATTTAAAATACAAAATAAATATATTATATAAATCAGTTTTTAAAATGTACCAGTCACTGGTACATTTTTTTGAACAGAACAGGAGAGAGAAAAATATGTATTATCAAATTATTCCAAAAAGAGATTATCAGTTCAGTCTTGAAAATACGATTATGCTTTTTAAGAATATAGGATCTGCAAGAGAGAAACTTACATTAAAAAATATATTTGCAGGTGCCTTTAATTATAAATATATAATCGACTGTGATAAAGATAACAGAATCAATTTCTATTTGTGGATCAGTGATTCTGTGAATCAGGATGCAGCTGTAAATGCTGTAACTGTCTGGCTTGCTAATAAAGCTGTTGTTTTTAAATCAAATGCAGTATTGAAGGAGTACAGCGTAGTTGATACGCTGTATGATTATGAATCAGCAGGAGGGAAAAATAAAAAACTTTCTGCATTTACAAATGAAACGGTGTTCATGAATATACTGGCTATGCTTCAGCCAAGAACAAGAATAGTTATAGGGTTTAGAGTTACAGATATTTCACTAAAGGAAAAGAATAATTTCAGATTTGGAAGAGGTGGAACAGATGTAGAGATTGAAGCTCTTATTCAGGTAAGCGGCGACAGTAAATATTCGAGAACCAATGTTATGAATATTGCAGGCAGTATCTGTTCGTTGACAGCTGATGAAAGACGGCTCAGTGTCAAGTTCAAAAATAAATTTATGCCGATAAAATTGTCCGGAAGTGAGTTTGCAAATATTTTTCAGCTCCCGACATTATTTAGAAAAGATGAAGATACTGTTAAAAGAATCAATTATTTATTTCCTGGGCAGATTACCTTGAATGAAGATGAGTATAAGGAAGGTATCTATGTAGGTAAAAATTATCATCCGGTTCAAAAAGACAGAAAAGTGTTTTTGGATCTAGATCAGGCAAGAAAGCATGGTATTATATCGGGTTCAACCGGTTCAGGGAAATCATCGGAAGTTGAAGAAATGATAGATGTTTTACTTCTGAATAAATTAAAAAATCTAAATGCACCGGGATTTACTCTTTTTGATCCGCTTGAGTCCAGTGCCTTAGGTGTTATAGACAAAATTTTGAAGTTAAGAGATGATGGACATGATGTTGAACAGCTGCTGAAAAAGGTAAGATATATAGATCTGTCTATTGATAATTATATATTTCCTGTCTCGCTGCTGAATTCAAATGTATCTGATCCGACGGAAACATTAGATTTTTTCAAATCACTGTATGGTGATCAGAATACTATTCAGGTTGACCGCATGATGTCCAGTGCTTTAAAAGCTCTTTTAGAGGACAGTGAGGATCATTCTGTTTTTGATATGCAGGAGATTTTTAATACTAATGATGATACTTTCAGGCAGGAATTAATAAAGAGGCTGTCTAAAGATATCTATGCTGCAGATGAGATTAATTTCCTTAAGAATACAAGATTTAACCAGTCTGTCTCAGATCCAATTTTAAACCGGCTGGATCCTTTTAAAAATACTCGGCAGAAAAAGCTGATGTTTGGCCTTCCAAATAAATTTGACTGTGTAAAGGATATTCGAAAATGGATGGATGAAGGATATATTATTCTGTTTAATTTAAAGGGTTTGAGCAAATTTGATATTAAAGTGATCTGCGGATACCTGACAACACAGTATTATTTGACGTCGTTAGCCCGTCCCGATTTTTCTATGCTTCATCTTCTTTTTATAGATGAAGCGCATGATGTACAGATGCCCATCTTTCCCAAAATTGGAGCCAAGTCACGTAAAGGAGGACTGGGGCTGTTTTTAATTACACAGTTCATTGAACAGTTTGATCCGGATTATTTAAAACAGCTGATGGGGAATATAAACACGTTTATTTCTTTTAAACAAAAAGAAACCGCAGCGATGACTCTGCAGAGAAATATTCCTTCACAGGATGTAAGCAAAAATGACCTGATGAATCTACCGACATTTGTGGGATATTTATCAACTGAAGAAAAAGGAAAAGAACAAAGTATTCTGATTAAAGTCAAGCCTCCGTACCGTTATACTGAAGGCAGACTGGTTGATCATAAAAACATTACTGAAGTACAGGAAAACTTGAATAAGAATCGCAGGTTTGCTCATAAATTGATGGCAAGAGATTTTTTGAGCAGAGAAGAAGCTGAAAAAATAGTGTACAGAAAGCATTTTAAAAATCTGGAACTGGAAGAATACGAGAAGGAACTGCTTGATGAGGGGGATTCACTGATTCCTGCAGAAGCAAGCGATGATGTAAAAGGAGGAATGATGATGTGGGAAGATTAAATCTTGACTACATAAAGTATATACTGAAAAATAAACTGATAAAAATTATACCTTATAAGTACAGAAAACCATTTATTCTCGTTTTTGCAGTTTTGTCTTTATACGGTTATTTCAAATTTATGATTATGCTAAGTGCCAGACTTTTTGGAACACCAAGTACTTATCTGCTGATAATGCAGAATGCGGTTATGAGTGTGCTTGATATACTGGTGAGAAGTTTTGGCCAAAACGGAGCCGCTGCAATAATGGTGTTACTGGCGGGTATACTTATATACAGATATACACGGCCGGTATATAAGAAGAACGAAAATAAAAATGAATGGCATTCAAAAAGTTTATATTATGAAATAAATGCGGTGATTTCTTTACTGTATGTTGTAATTACAGTACTTGCATTTATACCGTTGTTTATAAAATGATTATGGAGGGGATAGCGTTATGGGTAATATTAACAGACCAAAATTAAATGCTGAAGATATTGAACTGATGAGAAAAATAGGAGAACACAATTTTGTAGATATGATTTACATATATAAATTTTATAAGACGGATTGTAAAAAAAGAACAGTAAATGAAAGAATCACACAACTTGCTAAGCATAGATATCTTAGTATAATAGAAACATTTATACCGCCTGAATATACCGTAAAAAAAATGAAGGGGTACAAAATAGTTTCTTTGGGTGCTAAAGGGGTCGAAATCATGAAAGATTTAGGTGCTGAAGTTGAAACTAATTTAAAGGCATTGAAAAATGCCAGCAGTTACCGCATGTATCACCAGTGTCAGGTTGCTATGGTATGTGATTCTCTGGAATATGAATTCAAGAACAGCGAAAGCAAGTTTGAAGTTGCAGAAATTTATAATGAAAAAGAAGGATTTATAAAGGGAACTGGAAATATGCCGGATGCTGTTATTCTGTTTAGACCCAAAGCAGAGTATCTGATGTCTCCGAAGGAAAGATATATAGTTGTTTTTATAGAAATCGAAAGGTCATATGCAAGCCTAAAAAGATTTAAATCAAAAATCAGATCTTATGAAAATGCAATTGCTGAAGGGACATATATAAAACATTTTGATATATCGGCTATGGCTCAGAGGGTACTTTTTGTAGCGCAGACAGACGGCCAGTTTAAAACTATCCTGGATAAAATTAATGAAGCAGGATACGATGATATAGACATCCTTGTATCTAAGTATTCGCAGACATGTAATGCTCCTGCAGATAGAATATATACAAATCCTAAAAACGGTGAAAAGTATAAGCTGTTATCAAATTTGGAGGTATAATAATATGGAAATATTTAACAACACAATTGACTACACGTATAAATACGTGTTAAAATATAAATGGTGGGAGGTATTAATATGCCTATGACACCAAAAGAAATGGTGAGACTTCTGAAGAAAAACGGTTTTGTTGAAATTAGGCAGAAAGGTTCTCATTTAATGATGATTAACTATGAAATTGGAAAACAGACTACTGTACCAATGCATAGAAAAGATTTGTCAAAAGGGACTGAGCGCGCGATTTTAAAACAAGCGGGACTATTAAAGTAGTCTCACCATAAAATAGATAAGGAGGAGTTTTAATGATAAAAGAAATTATTTATCCTGCAGTATTTGAGTTTGATGAAGAAGGTGCAATTAATATTACTTTTCCTGATCTGCCAAGTGCAATAAGTTGTGCTGATAATACCCAAGATGCATACCGTTATGCTACTGAAGTTGCTGAACTGGTTTTAGAAGATTATATAGAAGATTTATTTGAGGGAGCACCAAAGCCTTCAGAAATAAAGAATATAAATCTTGAAGAGAATCAGTGTATAGCATTAATCAAAATTGATACAGAAAAAGTTGTGAAGGAATCGTCCAGTAAAAGTGTAAAGAAAACTGTGACAATTCCCTCATGGCTTAATGAAGCTGGAATGAAAAAGAAACTTAATTTTTCTAAAATACTCCAGGATGGAATAAAAAAAGAACTTGGTATTTAGCCGATAAACTATTCTTAGATACAGTATCTAGGAATAGTTTTATTTTATTAACAGAATGATATATGCGTAAAACTGATGGATAGCAGTCTCTAAAAGTTTAAAAAGCGCTAAAAAAGAGAATATATAAATTATAATTGCATTAATAGAAAATTAAATCTTTAGATACATAGCGGTAGTGGATAAATAATAAATATTTATATTGATAACACATGTTAACACGTGTTATAATGTATATGGTGGGAGGTACTAATATGCCTATGACACCAAAAGAGATGGTGAGGCTATTAAAGAAAAACGGGTTTGTTGAAGTTGGCCAATCTGGATCGCATTTGAAGTTGATAAACCATGAGACTGGTAAACGAACCGTTGTACCTGTTCATGGAAAAGATTTGAAAAAAGGTCTGGAAAAGGCAATACTTAAGCAGGCAGGGCTATCGAAGTAGTCCTCGCCATTTAATCAGATTACAGGAGGGATGTAGATGACTTTACCAAAAAAAATAATTTATCCGGCGGTTTTTTCTTATGATGACGATGGTATTTGTGTTTATTTTCCTGATGTAGATGGATGCTACAGTCAAGGGGACTCTACAGAAGAAGCGTTGTATATGGCTAAGGATGCGTTAGAATTAGTACTGGAAGATTATATTCCTTCATTGTTCAAAGACGCTCCGAAGCCATCAGAAATTAGAAGTTTAAATCTTGATAAAAACCAGTGTGTAGCTTTAATTGAGGTTGATATAAAACAGCTGATAAAAAAGAATTCAAGCAAAACGGTTAATAAGACGGTTACACTGCCTTCGTGGCTTAATGAAGCTGGAATAAAAAAGAAACTTAATTTTTCTAAGATACTCCAGGATGGAATAAAAAAAGAACTCGGTATTTAAATGATAATGACTAGGCTAAAATAGCTGGGAGGGTACATTTCTAGTGAAAAAAGTAATACTAATAATTATTAATCTGATACTGGTTGTAATGCTGACAGGCTGTTCAACAGCTGAATCTGAGCCTGCAGGTACTAATAATACCAATGATAAGACACAGTTAATAACTGAAAATATACCAGATTACACAGACAAAATTTATGTGGAAATTAATGGAAATAAAGCAGAATTCAGTGATGAAGATAAAAAACGAACAGATGCTTTTGAACTGTACACTGATTTAGACGAATTGGGGCGCTGCGGTGTTGCATATGCAAATATATGTAAGGAATTAATGCCTACTGAAAAGAGAGGCTCAATTGGGATGATAAAACCATCTGGATGGCAGCTTGCTAAATATGATTCGGTTGATGGAAAATATTTATACAATAGATCACACTTGATTGGATTTCAACTGGCAGGTGAAAATGCCAATGAAAAGAACCTGATCACGGGAACAAGATATTTTAATGTAGTGGGTATGCTTCCGTTTGAAAATGAAGTAGCTGAATATGTTAAAGAAACGAATAATCATGTTTTGTATAGAGTTACACCTGTTTTCAAAGATACAGAACTGGTTGCCAGAGGTGTTAAAATAGAAGCATATTCAGTTGAAGACAGTGGTGAAGGTGTAGAATTTAATGTATTTGTCTATAATGTTCAGCCTGATATTGCGATCAATTACCAGGATGGAACAAGCAGCGGAAGCGGTCAGATTGTAGACGGTGTAGTTAAAGATAAAGAGACTCATGATTCTGAAGCAGTAATAGGGAATAAAAATACTAGAGTATATCACGATAATGACTGCGGTTCTCTTCCTAAGGAGGAAAATCGTACATATTTTGGCAGTGAAAATGAAGCAGTAGATGCAGGGTATACTCCGCATAACAGTTGTATTAATTAAATATGAAAACCTTAATTTGTCAGTTAAAAGTAAATAATTAATGTTTGAGTGTGTAGTTCAGTTGAATTACGCACTTTTAAATTTTATAATCGTTTTAGAATCAGTTTAATTATTAATGATGTGTTAATAATTAAATTAAAGGCAGTTGAGGTGAGAATGATGAGCGCAGGGAATATATATGGCTATAGATCTGAAAGCGTTTTATGCTTCTGTAGAATGTGTAGAAAGAGAATTAGATCCACATGAATACCAATCTGGTGGTTGCTGATTCAACTAAAACAGAAAAGACAATCTGTTTGGCTGTTTCTCCTTCTCTTAAACAGTATGGTATCGGCGGTAGAGCAAGGCTCTTTGAAGTAGTTCAAAAGGTCAAAGAAATCAATAGAAAAAGAAAAAAAGATAACAGGTATAGGGAGTTTAGAGGAAAATCACATATTGATTCAGAGTTAAAAAATGACACAAGTCTTGAACTGGGATTCATTATTGCCCCTCCGAGGATGGCATTTTATATTGATTACAGTAAAAAAATCTACGAAGTATATTTAGAATACACCTCAGCTGAAGATATTCATGTTTATTCAATTGATGAGGTTTTTATTGATGCAACGAGCTATCTTAAGACTGTTAATAAATCTCCAAGGGAATTTGCAAAAATGATTATTCAGGATATTTATAAGACAACGGGAATAACAGTCACAGCGGAAATAGGAACAAATCTATATCTTGCGAAAGTAGCGATGGATATTGTTGCCAAGCATGTTAAAGCAGATGAAGACGGAGTGCGGATTGCCTGTTTAGATGAAATAAGATATCGGAAATACTTATGGCATCATCAGCCGATTACAGATTTCTGGAGAGTTGGTAAAGGATATGCAAGAAAGCTTAATGAAGCAGGATTGTATACCATGGGTGATATTGCCAAATGTTCTGTAGGCAGTGAAGAGAAGTATTATAATGAAGATCTTCTTTATGATATGTTCGGAGTCAATGCTGAACTGCTGATTGATCATGCATGGGGATACGAACCTTGTACAATACTGATTACGTGCAGTTAAAAAAAGAAGAAGAAAAGCTTGAAAAAGATTTAGAAAAGGAAAAAAGACTTCAGGAGGCAACTTTGAAACTGAAGCAGAAATATGGGAAAAATGCTGTATTAAAAGGTATAAATCTAGTAAAGGGAGCAACTGGCAAAGACAGAAACAATACTATTGGGGGACATAAAAAATGAAGAAGTTTTCATTTTTTATGAAATCCATCCTTTCATAAGGCATGGGTGCTATTATTCATTTAAAGCATTATATTTCAAAAAAGCTTCTACCTACGTATTTAGAGAAAAACTTTTAGCGCAGTTTGCGCCGTTTTCTGTTTTTATCGGGATATAAAGAGCAATTAGAAAAAGCAGGCTAATTAGACAGAATGGATTAAAAAGTATTATTGTTAAAATAGAAATAAGGTAATAAAAGTACTCTATTTGTCAAATGACAAATGAATAAACAGTATTCAGATGACTTACATAGTTTATCACACACAAAATGGAGTTGCAAATATCATATTG
>SKEW01000475.1_pt1 | contig 38459 bp, 54 predicted proteins | sample 4841441 | NCBI WGS metagenome assembly SKEW01 (sample SAMN11008799, study PRJNA524170) | human gut metagenome | isolation source: fecal sample from pouch patient p41 | place: Israel: Tel-Aviv | reverse complement strand
TATTGTTCTACGTAGTCAAAATGCACATGCAAGAGGGGCAATTAAAATCAGAGATATTATGATTATTGAATATCAAGAAGGTATGAAAAATTGGGATATTCCTTACTTTGAGGGTATACAATCAGTTAAAATGCCTGTTTTAACGACAACAGGGAAGAATTTGTTTGACATGAATAGACCATATGATGTTATAACAGACAGTCAAGCAACTGTTGTTCAAGGTACAAATCAAATAACAGTTTCTAGTGCTAACTCGGGGATATATGTAAATGCCAATTTTATATTAGACAAAGATTTCTTTGCGGGTAAAACTGTCACTGGTAGTTGCTTATATGAGTCAGATATAAAGGATATAGGAACAGTGCAAATCACTTATCAAGATGGTAATGGTGACCACCATTATCAATGGATAAAAACACCACAAACGTTTACTTTTCTAAATAACTTTATAGGAGATGTTATGTTGTGTGTTTCTGCCAATAATACAGGTACACCGCAATCAAACACTGTAACAGTTAAAAATATCCAATTAGAGTTAGGTTCTACTGCAACAACCTACGAACCCTATAAATCAAACATTTTAACCGTAAATAAAGATGTGGAATTAGGCTCTGTTGGCGAAGTGAAAGATGAGTTAAATTTATTAACCGGTCAATTAACTCAACGAACTGAAGTAAGAGCATACCAAAAGGGTGACGAATCTAATTCAGAAGTATTAACAGATATGACTAACACACGTTATAAATTACCTAAAGAAGTAATTAAAACAGTTGATTTAAAAGTAGTAGATCAAGATGGTAATCCGGTTAATCAACTATCCGCATTCGACAGCACTACTCATATTATTAGCGATAGTGAATCAGATAACTCTTTGATTGCAATTGCTGAGGTTGAAGTTCCAACCAAATTAATTGAAGCGTTAAATGCTGTTAAATCATTGTCATCTGATGTTGAAATGTTGATTAACGAAGTTGATAATGCACAAAAACTACAAGATGAAAATTCCACAATGGTAATGAGCGCAATGACAGAACTCTATGAAATGGTTTTGGTGATGGGAGGTGGTAGCTAATGAACATGATAGGATTATCGCGTGAGTTATCGAAAGTAAAAGGCGAACTAAAGCACGCAAAAGAAGAGTGTGCTTACTACAAAGTTCGATGTGAATATCAAGAAAATGAGACATTGGTCACAATGATGGCTATGACAGAAGTGTTTGAAATGGTGCTAACACAAGCATCAACGACTTTGAAATTAGAAAATAGAAAGGTTGATACAAATATGGTAGAAGTATACGTAACATTAATTTTGAAAGGCAAAAAAACAGTAGAGCAAGTCCCAACAGTTATTCGTCCTCGAGTAGAGGCGATGCTTAAAGAATTAGGGGTCAACGCAGAGTAGGAACAATTGGGTAATAGTTTAATTTCTTCATAAATCATAATGTGAGTATCATTTTGACACTTTTTTTTGATAAAAAAATAATCTCCTCTATATCATGAATGGATAATATCAAACACGCATATCGTCAAAAATTAACACATTAAAAAAGGTCACTCATTGAGTGGCCTTTTGTATTGAAAGGTGGTGAGGAATCGTGAGTTTAGAGTTATCAAATTATGTAGTTCTGACAGGAATTCTAATTGTTGTGGGGTTATTCTTAAAAAAGTGGGAACCTCCTATAAAAAAGCAATATGTCGCACTGTCTCTGCTAGCGATTGGATTAATATTAGGTCACTTTATGGTTAATTATGCAGCCTACGGATTTTTAATGGCAGGATTAGTATTTTACAAAGATGAACTAGTGGAAGAGATTAAATTAGTCAAAGAGAGTGTCATCGCAGTAAAAAAAGAAAAAGATTTAACGAATGGAGAGGATAAATAATGGATTTAAATTATTTAAGTGAGTTTTGTATTCCAGTTATCGTAGGAATTTGTGTCTGCGTTGGGTATGTAATCAAGACTAGCATTCCTGGAGTTCCTAATAGATTCATCCCTCTGATTATGGCGGTCTTAGGATTAGTTTTAAATGTTTGGATCGCTCAAGGAATTGATGCGAATATTGTTTTAGCAGGTTTATTCAGTGGATTAAGTTCAACAGGATTACATCAATTGTTTAAAAATTTTATTAACATGGAGGAGAAATAATATGAATATCGTTAAAAACCTAGTATCTCAAAGTAAATATAGCGTTAAATGCCCTTATTCTATGACACCAGAGTTTATCGTCGTTCATAACACAGCAAATGACGCGTCAGCTCAAAATGAAGTTAAGTATATGATTAGTAACAACAATCAAGTGTCATTTCACTTTGCCGTAGATGATAAAGAAATCGTTCAAGGTTTACCTCTAGATCGTAATGCGTGGGCTTGTGGTGACGGCGCTAATGGAAAAGGCAATCGCAAAGGTATTCAAATTGAGATTTGCTACTCAAAAAGTGGTGGAGCTCGTTTTGAGAACGCCGAAAAGAATGCTGCTAAATTTATCGCTCAATTACTAAAAGAACGTGGATGGGGCGCAGATAAAGTCAAGAAACATCAAGACTTTAGCAATAAATATTGTCCTCATCGCACGTTAGACAAAGGCTGGGCATCATTCGTGAATATGATTAAAGATTATTTAAATGAATTAAATAAACCAGTGCAATCCACTCAATCGTCTAGCATTTCTGTTGGAGATAAAGTGAAAGTTAAGACGACAGCAACTCATTACGTAACAGGACAGTCTATGGCTTCATTTGTAAAAGGTTCAACGTATGAAGTCACTCGAATTGATGGAAATAAGTTATTGTTATCTGACATTGTGTCATGGGTATGGCATTATGATGTTGATAAGGTCGGATTTACAACTCAATCAAGTTCAGATAACTCATTCCTAGTCGAAATTATATGTGACGAGTTAAATATTCGCCAACAAGCGGATTTTAATTCTAAAGTTGTTGGAACTGTTAAACGAGGTGAAGTATTTACTATCATCGAAGAGGAAAATGGCTTAGGTAAGTTAAAATCGGGTGCTGGATATATTAGTATGAATCAAAAATATGTACGACGCAAATAATGTGTTATAATAGAATTATAGGCGTTAGCCTAAATATAATAAAAAAATCAAATATCACATAAAAATCTCTATCAGATGAAGATTTAATAAAAAGAGGTAGATTCGGTCAATTCCGTTTCTACCTCTTTTTTTATTTATTAACTACTTAGCAGCCTTATAATATCCTATAAGTCTATGTGTCAATTCTTTACAAACTTCACGCTCTAAAACTTCCATGTGATGGACAACGTGTATTGTGTCTGTTAATTTACCAACTGATAAATAATAATTAATTGCCTTTAAATCATCGTAAATTTGAATAATGTCATCGATACTCATATTGACGCACTCTTTAAGTAACGCTAACGTTATTTTACCTCGATATTTAGATAATAACTCATTGTAATGTTGCAACTTATTCCCTTCATTCATTTTCTATCATCCTTTCATTTTATCAAAAAAGTCTAGTATAGCTAATGCCTGCCAATGTTTCAAATCCATTAACGAAATATCGCTGTCAATAATCTTCTTTAAATACTGCTCGCTAACGCCTGTCTCCTTTGACAGACGATAGCGTGTGATATTATAGTCATTTAATTTACTTTCTAACCAATTCATGATTGAATCCCCTTATTAAGCTAGAAGTTTGTTATAAATGGCATCACAATCTTCGTCATCAACCAATAATAAGTAATGGGCATCGCTTGAATCCCATACAGATTCGATTTGTTCTTGCGTCATATCTTCATCTGGCGATGCAACCAACTCCATTTGTTGTAACTCTGTTAAGTTATATTTTCCTCTCAATTCACTTGCTAATTCAAATTTTTTCATTCTAATTAACCTCCAATATTTATTTAACTAATGTAGATTTAGGAAACCAAGATTTAATAAATCCAAATTTTGAATCGAAACGAACAAGTACAGCTTTTTCAGTTTCACGCTCAACAACACCTTGGCAATCACAGTAGTTAATGACTACCGTTGATTCAGAGCAAGTAAGATTTTTTTTAACAATCCATTCAGCCACAGTAGCGATTTGATTTGTTGAAGTTAAAGTAGTTTTAGCTACTTTGGAAGCTTTAACGATTTCTGCTTTTGCAATGGCATAAGCTCTTTTTAACCCAAATGATAATCTCTCTTTGTAACTTTTATTAGCCAATGCTTGTAATGGATTTTTCGCTAATGAGTGAGCTTTTTTGAAAATTTCTGACTTGTTCATCTTGATCATCCTTTCTGTTTATATCATTCCCTGACTACACTTTTATTATACTAAACATCATTTAGTAAATCAAGTTTTTTTATAATTAAGTGTAAAACAAAAACCGACAAATGCCGGTCTTTTAAAGAAGTATTTGTATAGAATCCTTAACTTCTTGACGTTCTGTTTCTATCATCTTATCATCCCCTTTTTTCAAACCTTACTCGTATAAATTCTTCAATGACTCACGATACACATCATATAGATCATGCGAAATATTATCGTAAATATGGCACAAGAACCACCAATCCAAACAAGGTATGAACTCTTGTGGTGTGTTCTTTTTAAAAGCAAGGTACTTATCAACGGCTTCTGACATCTTTAAACACCCTTCAAAGTTGATTTCTTCGTGATTCCATTTTTCCATAATTAATCCCCTCCGTTTTTTTAATTGAAATCAGCTTTCGCCGACTCCTTAGAAAGCTGCGATTTCATCCAACGTATAGAATGTACGGTCCCAAACACCTTCGTAGCATTGAAATACTAAACATACATCTTCATCAATAACGTTTGAAGTCCATAAATCATCAACTCCCTTTCGCTTTATATTACATTATATGCTCTAGTGAAATAGGTTATACATAAAACATCACAAAATGTACGGATTATTGTTGACGTTTTCGTTTTTTAAGAGTATTATATTACTACAAACATCACAAAATGTACGGATTCGTGTAAATGATGAAAGGAGAGGTAAGAAATGATTTTAGGTTTAGATATCGGAAATTTGACAACGGTTTGTGTTTCAGAAAATAATGAGGTAGTGTTTGAGAGCCGTCTTAAACACTACCAACAATTAAACAGATTTAGTGGTAATGATGTGTTTGAGATCGACAATCAAAAATTTATTTTTGAGGAAGGGTACTTCGAAAATAATTTAATCAAACACGAAAAAGAAAATTTCATCAATCTGGTTTACTACGCCATCGCAAAAACTTGTGATAGTAACTCTATTTTCTTAACTGTTGGAGTTCCTGCTGGACAATACAACAGTGAGCGTGAAAACATCAGACGAACATTAATGCAAAACTCGTGTAAAACTGTTAAATTAAACAATAAATTAAGAGCCATTACGATCGAGGATGTATTTGTTGCGCCGGAAGGATACGGAGTGAAAGTTGAAGCATTAACCAACATAAATAACAATTCTAAGACGTTAGTAATTGATATTGGCGGTGGAACGACCGATGTTGCTGAGTTTGATGAAAAAGGGAAATTCATCGGCGGTAAATCTGTTAAAAAAGGTTTAATTGATCTATACAAAGAAGTGGCTGACACATTAGATAACGAATATCGTTTAAGTGTATCTTTAGAGGATGCTCGAAAATATTTCGATGGGGAGTTATCGGTGAAGAATGATAGTTTTGAAGAAGTCACAGACTATAAAAAAGAAGCGTTATTAACTTTAGGGAAGTATTTGCTTAATGAATTACGCGGAATGTATACTAATCTATCTCAGTATAATATCGTCCTAAGTGGTGGCGGTGCTAAGATACTACATCCGCTATTTTTAAAGGTTTATCCTCAAACTAAAGCTATCACTGACATTAAAGCTAACGCAAAAGGGTTCAGAAAGGTTGGAGTAGCGAAATGGCAAAAGAATTAAGAATCACGTTCAAAGAGAGCGAGTTGCATCTGTACGAGTATATCAAACAGAAATCAAGTCCAAGCGCTTTTTTGAAAGACTTAGCCGCTATCGAACAAAGAAGAGAAAACCTATATCTCAACAATCAAATTGCTACTAGTGAAGTGATCCAACAAATAGAGCAAGTTGGAGAGCCGAAAAACATTGATGATTTAGATATTAGCGACTTGGAACTACAATAAAAGACCTTAACTAAGCACTTGGTTTATCCAGGTGCTTTTTTTTATGTTTTAACTGTTTTTATTGTATTTATAGGAACAAATACATACTTAAATACATATACTTTAATAGATAGTTAATACGTGGTTAAAAACATAAATACAATTAAAACATTGATACACGCTATAGGCATTGATGCAACAGATCACGCGAGAAAGTATGAGGGAGTGATGGAGCGAGTGTGAGAGAGGCGCGGAGAGAGGAAGAGAGGGAGTGTAATCTGACATGAAGCTGTTGGAAATGTTTCTTTATGTTTTATGCGATACAAATACTAAATACATTGAAGAAGTTTTAAAATGCAAAGTAAGTCGAAGTAATTGGACGAATAAATATATAGAGTACCAAATTTCAGGGCCATTAGATGATAGACATGTTAAAGAATTAGAGGATACGATAAAAAGCCATGTGCGAATAATTTATAAAGATTTTTATTACAAAGTAAGAGTGTATAATTTTATCCTATCACCGATATGTGATTTCGAACCAGTTAAAAGCAAAAAAATAGCTTTAGGGAACGGGTATGACGGATTGGTGACAATACCACTCGATGACGAAACAAATAATTACCTGATCGTTGGAGCTTCTGGGAGTGGAAAATCAAGTCTTGCTATTTCGATATTAAAAAACTTAAAAGAAAATGGTATTGAATTATGGGTTAGTGATAATAAAGGTTCGTATGACTATGATTTTCTTGATTTACCCGTAACTAAAAATGTTTATGAATTTATGGGGATGTTAAGCAAGTTTGAAACAGAGGTTGAAAAACGATTGAGTCGAAATAAAAAACACAAACCCTTGTTATTCGTTATCGATGAGGTGTTTCCAATCGCTTGTTTAGAGTCAAAAACAAAAAAAGAGATATTTAATCGACTAGCTTTAGTCATGTCTCGTTGTAGAAGCGCCAATTGTCATATCATGATTATTAGTCAAAGGAGTACGACAGATATTATTGATTCACGTCTTATGGCGAATATAAGTAATAGAATCTGTTTAGCAACGGCGAGCGAACAAGAGTCCATAAATGTACTAGGAGATTCTACTGCGTTCCATATAAGTCAAATAGGACGTGGAATACTATCTATAAATGGACACTTCACAGAGTTTCAAAGTTTCTACTTGCCAAAACAAAAAATAACTAAACATACACAAGAAGAGTTAGTTTTAATAACAAATGATAATTCAGTATCAGAGGGTGTTAAAATAATTTCGAAAAAACTTGGAGGGAACATAAATGCCGTTAACTAAGCGAGATAAAAAATTTTATGATTATTTAGTTAGAACCCGTTTACCTATTTGGTCAACTGATGCAGCTAAAATGTTTTATCCATCAGAAACAGGGAATGAGCGTTCTTCATTAACCATTTGTCAACGTAGAGCTAGAGTTATGCAAAAGGAACAATATATAGAGATAAGTAAAAAATCATTCGGCGAAGGCGTTTACTATTATGTTGGGCAACCACCTGGACAAAAGCTATTAAGGCATAACCTCACCAAAAGTACAACTATCGCTAAAATCGCAACAACTGGGTTTGATGTCATTGGTGTTGAACCTGAATATCAAATCAAAGAGTATGGCATTCAAGCTGATTTATTCTTAAAATGCAAATATGGTAAAGAGATATTTTTAATTTTAGTTGAAGTAGATCTCACTAAAGATTTTAACGTTGAAGGGTACACGCGACTCGTTAAATCTATTCAAAAAGGAGAGTTTAAAACAGATTATCCACTATATATTTTGTCTGTTTCAGACTTTAAAATTAAAGATGAATTTATTAAGACATACGTTACCCAAGTCATGACCGATTTTAGAGATTTTGAGAAGTTCAAATATAACTTTATTAAATAGAATATTTTAAAAAAAATCGCTCCATAATTAACAGATAGGAGTGATTTTTTTATGACTAAGAACGAACGTAAAGGATTGCTAATAGGAATAGGTATGTTTGCCTTCCTTATAGCGAATTATATAAATGAACTAATTAGAGAGCCTATAGCTGCTTTCTTTTTAGTTATTATGCTTATAGGATTAATCATCTCATTTGTTATTGGAACATCACCAGAGCAAAATCGGACACATCATAAACCAGCTCCAAAGATAATGCCTATAAAACGTGAGTACGATATCCAAAAAGCAAGGATTAGAAAAGTTAAACGTCAGAAGATAGATAATTTAAGATGTATGGATCCATATCATTTTGAAGAATACGTAAGAGATTTACTTCTAGTCAGTGGATTCCAATCTGCTCAATGTACCTCGCGTTCTAACGATGGAGGTAAAGATATTATCGCAACAGATAAAGAAGGGAAGCGTGTATTTGTTGAATGCAAACGTCATGATGCGAATAATCGTATTGGAAGACCGTTAATTCAGAAATTTCACAGTGCTTTAATTGACGGGAAAGCAGACTATGGTCTATTTATAACCACAAGCTATTTCAATAAGAATGCTGTTAAGTATGCTAGCGATAAAAATATAAAATTAATAGACGCTAGAATATTGGCAGATATGATAGAAAGCATTGAATTATCAACTCAAAAATAGTCAAAAACAACTATTAGGAAAAGATATGTTTTCTCAATTATTAGGACAATCAAAAAGGCTATCCGAAAATGGATAGCCCTTTATTTTAGTCAATAAAACTCTGACATTAAATTTATTATTCGATACAAACTCGAAAGTTTTGATTATTTTGCACCTATATCCGACTAGGGTATAGGTATAACCTAGTTGGCTATAGCCGACATGGATAATAAATATAATATATTTTTTTAAATTTAATAATTAATTTAATATTAAATCTATCTCTTCTAATAAGATGATTGATTTAATGGATAATATTTATTGGAATTTTATGCATAAAAAAATCCAGTTTAATTTGACAACTGGATTTTTGAATGATAATATTTATTTATAAATTACATTGCAAAAAAAAACGACACTTGTAACTTTGGCGAGTGATAGTGTCGTTTTAAAAAAATAAAGATGTCTTCGTTGTTTATTATATATAATAATTCAAATATTATCAAGCTTTTAGATACTTTTTTTATAATTTTCAACGAAGACTCAATGGTTTTGTAGTAATTTAAATACAAAAACAAGGAGTCTTTTTATTATGGAACAAATTGTATTAGATTTTAAAAAAATTGACATGTGTTCAGAATTGACGACAACTCAGAGAATTTTGATTAAAAAAATTCATTTATTATCTAAAAATGAAGGATTTTGCTACGCTTCAAATAAAGGATTAGCTAACATGATGGCAATGTCAGCATCTGGAATTGCTAAAGTAGTTACTCGTCTAGTTGAATTAGGATTTATTAATCGTGTAATTACGAAAGAAAATGGAAATGAACGTCATATTACTTTAACTAAAAAATGTATTGAAATGTTCAAAAAATGTGTTGAGTCAACTAAAAACGTTGGTAACAATATCAAACCTAAAAAAGATAATAAAAAACAACAGCCTAAGCCTAACGAACAAAAAATAATTAATGTGTCAGATGAGGTAAAGACAATTTTAAAAGATAAATTAAACTTAACCGCAGATGAAACTATTGAAAAGCTAGAACAGGATAAAGGTTCAAATGAAGTTATTGCTTGTATTAATCATGTTTACGCTAATATTGTTGCCAAAAAAGGAGAGGCTATCGGATCTACAAATTATTTAGTTACTGTTTTTGAGAATGGATTTACATCAAAGTCTATTTTGTCTAAGGCTTGTCGTATAGAGATGGTTCCAGATTGGTTAGAAGCTCAATCTAAGAATGGTGATGGTTGGGATGAAGTTCATAGAAAACAATCAAATGAAATTCAAACATCTATTCATGAAATGTTAGGTGGATCATTCGGTATGCCAATTTGGGAAACGAAATAATAGGAGGTATTTTACAGTGAAAACAATCAATATGATTTTTATTAAATTAAATCAATACGAAAAATATAGGGATTTATCGATGCTTTCGGTTATTTTGTATAATGAATGCAAACAAAGACATCATAAATCAAAATATAATAAGAGAAGAAAATTTGAAGATGAAAAAGGTATCTATTTTCACTCTAGAAAAGAAGAGTTAGCGTACGATCTAAACGTTTCTCCAACAACGCTAACAAAAGCTATTAATGAACTGATTGAAATTGGACTTTTAGAAATTGAAGTTAGACGAGGAAAGTCAACAAAGTTTTATGTGAAAGAAATGGATGATTTCACTATTCATAAAAATCCAATTAGAGAAGCGTTTTATCAAGAAGCTATGAAGAGAAATCATGAAAAACAAATGTTAGAAAATCATTTAAGATTGCAAGAGTTAGAATCTAACTAATTATGAAGTGGAGAAAAAAGTATGTTAGAGTACACACTAATTAATTTAAAGGACGAACTAGAGGAAAAATTAGATACGTTAATCCAGATACAAGAAGATATTCCAGAAGAACATGATTATTTTAAAAAGCTAGATAAGATTATTGGATATTTAGAGCGAACCTTATCTGAATTGGAATAATATTTTCAACCGTTCATTTAGGGTGTACACAATAGAGGAGTAGCTAAAGCTGCAGTACTGTATTTTTCAAATATGCTATCTATCGCTTGAAATCCGTTCACACCTAGCGATATACTCAAAATGAACGATTATTTGAGATAGGAGTGTTTTTTGGTGCGAAAAATTTTTGGATATTGTCGTGTTAGTAGCATAGATCAGAATGTGGAACGGCAAATTGAAGCAGTATCAAAATTTGCATTAGAAAAATATGGTGTCGAGTTAGAGGATGGCGACAGTCTATATATCGACCAATGCAGCGGGAAAGATTTTAATCGTAATGCATGGATAATGCTAGAGATGCAGCTAAGACAAGATGACGTATTAATCATCAAAGAGTTAGATCGCTTAGGGCGAAATAAAGAAATGATTACGGAAGTCTTGCAACAGTTAAGACGTAAGAAGGTCAGAGTGCATATTCTAGATGTTCCAACGACGTTAATTGACTTTGATTCGTATGGAAATGAGATTGCAAATGCCATGATGGACATGATTAATAATTTATTGGTCGAAGTAATGGCCACCATAGCAGAGAATGAGCGTATAAAAATCAAACAACGTCAAGCTGAAGGGATAGCATTAGCCAAAGCTAGAGGTGTCTATAAAGGGCGTAAATCCGTTACTGTTGAAGATTTACCTAAAGATTTCGAAAAGTACTACAAAAAGTGGAAAAGAGGATACCTAACTATGGTAGAATTTACATATCTATTGGGGTTAAAAAGTAAAACTACGACTTATAAATATGTGAAGATCTATGAAGATTCTTTAGAAGTAGTGCTTTAAATCTAATAAGATGATTAGGACTTAAAGGGGATGAATATTATGAAATTTGGGATTTATTCAAATAACAGTATGAATCAGAGCAAATAAAAAAAGAGAAGCGGGATGAATATTATCTTCTATGCTTCTCTTTTATTTTTTTTCGATAGAGCAAAAAGTCTATCATTAATTCAATTTGTTTGCGATCATCCTCATCCAAGAGCATTAATAGTTCAGTTGAATTGTTATATTTTAATCTATTTCTCTTGCTTCCAGACACAACCCGTGGACGATAGAATAAATCATCTAATGTGACATCGAATAGTTCTGATAATCTACATACTATTTCTATTTCGGGATAATGTCCATTTTCTATTTTAGAGATAATTGCTTGTGAAGTGCCTATTTTATTTGCTAGCTCTTTTTGAGTTAAATTCCACTCATCCCTTAAATTTCTCACATTTTCAGCCAAATAATGCATGATATCACCTAAAAGCATTATATAGGAAATAGTAAGATAGAGAAAATTTTATAATGAAATAAGATTTAATAATAAATTAATTTATATTAATAACAATATTTTATAACAACTATTTATAACAACAAACGAGTGTTTGATTTATTTGTCGAAAAATGGTATTATATATATGCAACCAGATAAAACAGGGAAAAAGGATGATGCATTATGAAAGAGGAAATACTTAAGGAATTAGAAAGTATTGATAACTGTACATTTTTATCTTGTTTACTGAATTTAATAAGAAGTTATAAAAAAAAGTCAGGGATTTAAATCCTGACTTTTTTATTTTGTAAGATCTTCTGCTATTTTTTTAATTACTTTTAATTCGTCTACATCCAATTTAAGTAAAGTTTTGATTAATTTCTTTTTAAATTCATCTTCGCTAGAAAGGAGTTCCCCAAATAGAGTTCCTAATTCATCATCTGGCAAAGATTCTATGAATTGAGGGTGTTCTCCATACTTTAGCCAATTAGGATTTAGATTAAAAGCTTCGCAAATATCTTTAATTACACGATCACTTGCTAAAGCGCCGCGTTCAATGTTTGAGATGTGACTTCTCGTAATTGTTCCAACTGTCTGAGCGAATTTTTCTTGAGTCATATTTTTGCTCTCTCGAAACTCTTTCAGCCTATTGTTCATAATATCACCTCTATTATATATATTACTTCATCAGTTGGCTTTTAGCAACATTTTTTTGGCTTTCAGTGTCAAAAAAGTATTGAAAAAAAATAACATATGGTTTATTATGTAATTAAATGACACAGTTAATCATAAAAATAATATTTTTTGGCTTTCAGTGTCAAAAAGGAAGGAGGTAAATCAGTATGGAAGATAAAAAAGAATTGATTTTAGAAATCTTAGATATTTTTGATGGGTTATCTGTAGCAGATGCGAAATATCTCTTAGGATATGCTAGGGGGTTCGAAGATAAAAAAGAATTACGAAACTTAGAAAAATGTTCAGCTTAATATGGGGGGATTGCAAATGAAAAAAGGATTAAGACCGATTATGTTAATTAATGTTGAAGGAATCGAAGGGGTAAAAAAAAATATTAATAATGAAATGTTCTTTGAGCGTATCCATTCGTCTCGTGAGGAATTTAAAGAAAAATGTGGATTTGATCCTGTTGATGGAAACTTTAGTATTGATATTAATTATGGTGAATGTGATGACACATGCAGTACAACACTTTGTCGTGATGATCTAGAAGATATTATCTCTGATTTGCAAGAAGAATATTACAGATTATCCGCTGGTAAAGATATTGTTCTAAAAATTCAAATTGCAGATTTAATTGATCGTCTATGTCGGCTGCTAAAAACAATGGAAGAGTAGCAAAAAAAAAGAGAGTGACAACGGTTGGTAGACCAGTCACTCTCTCAATAAAAATATATTCAAAAACAATTACTTTGAATATACCACAAATATCGTTAAATATCAAGTAAAAACGGGGGATTTAAGCCCTCTAGACTACCTCGTAATCGGTATTAACAAGTCGTCGTTTTTGCTTTGGGGATGTGGTTACAATTAGCAAGAGAATTAAGGCTAAATCTGCATCTAGAAATAAATATGTTGAGTATGACTATGAAGCAGAATTTAATGAACAAGTAGATAAGTTAAATGAAAGTTATTTAGAAAGATTACTGAAGAAAAGATATATCAAGAGTATCTATACAACGAAAACAATAAAAGCTGGAAATCAATTAGAAGTAGAGATTTATCCAGCCTTTGCTAAAGATGAAGTTGTTAGATCTAGACTTAAGTGTGGAACTTCAGAAAAACAAAAAAATTTAAATAATATAAACGCACGAAAGCATTTTGAAAGAAAGGTACATACGAATTTTACATCTGATGATCTATGGATAACATATACGTTCATAAATAAGTATCATCCAACATCATTCAAAGAAGCTTTAGATTATTTCCGTAAATACATTCGAACAATTAATGCAGCAAGAAAAAAACTGGAGCTTCCTAATGCGAAATACATGTATGTAGTAGAAAAGAGTGCTAAAGGAAGATTTCATTTTCATGTTGTTATGGATGGGTTGCTTCCTATGGATGTTGTCGTTAAAAAGTGGAAGTATGGTAAGCGTACAGAGATTAGGCCATTAGATTACGACGAGAAAGAAGGTCTTATCGGTCTATCAAAATACGTTACTAAAGACAATCGTCCTGATAAAGGCGAGAGAAAATGGGGTAGCAGCAAAGGGAACCTAAAAGAGCCTAAAGTGAGCAAAAGCTACCATAAATTCAGAAATAAAAATGTACTGGATATGGTAGGTAATCAAAATGCTATTCCAGAGATGCTAGAGAAGAAATATCCTGGTTACAAATTCAAGGATGTTGAAATCAAACACAATCGAATAAATGGTAAGTTTTATATTAGAGCAAGATTGTATGAGCCATTTAAATCGAAGAAAGTTAGGGATAGAAGGTGATGGAGTGAAAGAAAAGTTTTATCGAGCTATTTTAGGCGTATGCTTCAGTTTAGAAAAAATGATTGAAAGGGTAGAGGGAAGATAAATGAAAGAATTTTATAAGATTGATTTAGAAATGTTAGCTAAGGCAAAAGATGTTATGGAATTTTTGCAAAACGATGCTGATCTAGAGGTATCGAAAAGAAATGAGCTTCAATTTATAATGAGATATTTTGAGGGGTTGCAACAACGTATTCAAAACAACATAGCAGCGGGACAACAAGGTGTACTATCAAGCAGTATTTAAAAAAGAACATTACAATGGAAAAGGGACGTACCTCCAAGTGTATGTCCCAGGTGTTGATATTCAAGAAAAATATTTTGATTTAAGTGGATTAGCTAACGGAATGATTCGGATAGATGATGGTCGAACAATCTCAGCTGCACAACGAGGTCTCATTTATTCAGTATTTAATGATATTCGTGTGTGGAGAGGTGATAGTCATAAACGAATTGGGATAGAGAAGGTTAAATTAGAACTAAAAGCAGACTTCTGTGTAGAATCGAATCTTCCAATGTTTAGTCTATCTGACGTTTCAATGGAGATAGCAGGTGAATTTATTGATTATGTCTTAGATTATGCGTTCAACTTCGATATTCCATTAACGATTAAATTATTTGAAGTGTCTAAAACCGTACGGAACTGGTCGTATTTGTGCTTTAAGCATCGAAAATGTACGGTCTGCGGCAAGAATAAATCAGAAGTTCATCATTTAGATGCGGTAGGTCGAAGAAATCGAAATAGAGTAGATCATAGCAAAATGCAGTTGATCATGTTATGTCGTGAGCATCATCAAGAAGCGCATAGCTTAGGAGATGAAACATTCTTAAAAAAATATTACGTAGCGGGAATTTTTGTTCCAGTTGCTACATTAAAGGCCTTGAATATACGAGGCGATTATGGAGAGGAGGCTAATGTGTGATAAATCGAGTAGTTTTAGTGGGAAGATTAACACGAGATCCTGAATTGAAGTATACAACTGGTGGAATAGCTAATTTAAGGTTCAGTTTAGCAGTAAATAGAAATTTTAAAGACGACAAAGGGAATCAACAAGCAGATTTTATTAACTGTATGGCTTGGAGAGGTCAAGCTGAGAATATGGCCAAGTTTCTAAAAAAGGGTGCTCTGATAGGTTTAGAAGGGCGAATTGAAACAGGAAGCTACGACGATAATGGAACAACACGATACACCACGAATGTAGTAGCGAGTTCAATTACATTCTTAGAGGCTAAGAAAAGTCAGAATCAACAACAAGTGCCACCATCTACTCAACAACCTCAAGAAGCAGGATATAATCCATTCCCACCTGCAGGTCAAAGTTTTACACCTGATTTTGAATCGCAAAATTTCAATCCCTATGATCCTAATTTCTCAAATCCGAATGCTGTTGCAAATTATAATAATCCGTTCGATACAGCAACTGTTCGAGCAGGTCAAATGAATAATGAGCCATCAATTAATATTACAGATGATGATTTGCCGTTTTAGGAGGGGTTAGATGAAGCGGCTTAGTGAGTTAGAACAAGAGCGTCAAGAATTCAAAGAGAGCCTTAGTGGATATACAGATTATAATCTAGTCAGTTTAATGAATTTGCATAATGTTAATAAACCTGGTTGTCAAACGGCTAGATATGTGACGGCTTCAGGTAAAGCTTATTCGGAGATGATCTACGAAGAATGCTTAAATGAGTTGTTTGAAAGGGAGAGCCCATTATTGAAGGAGGTTTTAGCATGACATGGATAGAGAAAGGCTATTGTCATTTATTAAATAATAGCACGAGTGAATTATCTTTAAGTCAACATCATTTTGATTTGATAGGCGGAGAGTTTGGAGGCTTCTTAGAGAAGAATATCGATAAGTTATTAAAAAGTCATGACCGTCAACCTGGTGGATTTAAAGCGAATAGTACGTTTAAAGAATTGATGGGGCGTTATCAAGTAGGACAAGCCAGTTTATATGAAGTGTCAACAACGATAGCTCATCAACTATACAAGAAGCGGGAAAAAGCAAAACAAGAGGATAAAACCTCCTTATTTATCATGGAGGTTGTCACACCTCAAAGTCAGTATGTGATGGGGATTGAATTTAAGCGCATGGAAAAATATCAACTGAAACGAGAAGGATCAACCAACTCTGTGATTCGTAATCCGATGTTACTAGCAAGTGTGAGTCCTAAAAAGACACCATTCTTTACGATAGACCTTAGAAGTTTAGAAGTATCCGTTTTGGATTTAGAAAATAAAGAGTTAGCTGACATTCTAGAGGTAGAGTTAAGTGAATCGGTGAATGACCAATTAAGAACCGTAAGGCATCACCTTTATAACACCCTCACTAAAATAGAGGGGCGCTTAACCTACTATGAGGATATTGAAAAATCTAAAAATGAAGACAAAATCAATCAAGTCAATAAATTTGAACAGCGAGTGGCATCTATGGTGGGGACTAAAGCGTTGATTGATTTCGAGGGAATTGCTAAAGAGATCTTTTTAAAAGAGTCGGCCAATCGTAAGGAATTTTTAAAACGATTAAAGGATGCGAAAATCCCTATTCAATTACGAACGTTATCAACGGGGAAAGTGCTAACTAGAATAATGACCATCTCCAAAGAAAAACGATTGAAGTTAAAGAATGGGATTGAAGTGATTATTCCAGAAGATGTAGAAGAAATTACACAAATTCTGCTTCAGGAGATAAACGGCGAATTGGTGGAGGTAGAAGATGCTAACACAGAATGAAAAAGAAGTTTATTTAACTAAGCAAGTAAAAACGAATTATGTCGGAGTTGATGAAGGCAAATTCGAAGCTATCGTGAATCGTGTCGTTTTCTTTGATTGTGAGCGTGGAAACAACGTGCTTATGGTTTTTGTTAAAGGAACGAGTTTAAAGGCGCAGAAACGATTATTTAAAGAAATAACCGATATTGAATTAAGTAGCGGAAGTCAACTCAAACAATACGCTGAAGAATGGTATAAAGAAAATTTAGAAGCGCTAAGAGCATTAGATTAAGGAGTGGTTAAATGGATAAACCGATTCACGTTGATGAAAGAAATCATCAAGAATTAAAAGCAAAATGTGAGAGGTGTGACGGGGAATTATTATTACTCGTCCATCAAAATAACCAGGATCATACATGCATCTTAGGATGTGGATTCTGTGGCCATAAAAATGAAATTAAATTAAGAGAGGTAGATCATAATGAATAAATTCGAATTAAAAGGTAAAGTGCAATCAATTGAGATTGTTAGAGAAGGAAAAGTCGCTGTTATGCACTTAGAAATAGAGTCAAATGGATATGTTAATGTAATTCCCGTAACAGTATTTAATAAATTATCTGATGTAGTCCGACTTTATATGAGAACTGGAGATGAAGTTACTGCAACTGGAGCTATTCAGTGTAATTATCATTCAGACTCAATTGATGTAGTAGCATTTAATGTCAAAAAAACTGAGCAAATGAACACAAAAAAAGCTAAAAAAGTCACTAAAAGTGATGAAAAAATCAAAGAAGTTGATAAAAAAGTAACGAAAACTGAAAAAGTAGTCGCGAGTGGTCCTGTAAAAAAGTTAGGTCGATTTGATGGATTAATCATTAATGTCTACAACGACTTATCAAGTGCTGCAGCTGATATGTTTGTAAAAAAATCAGATTTAAAACGTGCGATTCAAAACGGTACAGTGTTAGCTGGTTACCGTTGGAGTTATTAAAGTGTGTTTGTAGCCTCATTATAGCAAAGCTAACTATCAAAACGTGTTGAAATCAGTAGGGAGTGAGATAAAAATGAGTTTAATTTGCAAATTTTCAGGTCATAAGTATAAAGTAGATCCGTATAAGAGAGTTAGATATTCAAGAAGTGGCGCAATTATCACTAGATATTATCGTTGTCAGCGTTGCGGTAAGCTAGAGAAAGTTATGCTGTATTAAGAGTGGTGAGTTAGATGTTGAAAAATATTTTGATAGGAGTAGCGGGAATTATCTTGCTACTCATCTATATCGGATGTTTATTGTTGATAAACTGGTGGTGGGCCCAGTTACTGTTTTAAGGAGGAAATGGCATGATAAAAGAAAAACTGTGTAAAGAGATGTTCATATTTGCTAGAACAGGTGTAAAAGGTCCGATCGTTAGATCGTATGCAGCTGGATATACGCATTTATGTCCGAATTGTCAAAATGGGGTACATTCTGATGGAATTAAACCTGGAACACAAATGGTTTATATATGTGAAGAGTGTTCGTATAAATTCATTGCTAAAGTAGGTAAGTATAGAAATGTTCCAGGAGCAAGAAGAGTGAGGTTTGCTAAGGTGAGGGTTTAAAGTCACCAAGAAGCGGGAAATGAGGAGGAAGACGGATCGTGAGCATTGATGTGATTAAAGAATTAGAGGATTATAAGTCGAGAGAACAAAAAATTTTAATGTATAATCGACAATTAAATTATTTAGAGCAAACTAAAATTAGTGCAGCTCACTTTGATGATAATCATATAACTGGAAATAAGCGAGATATCATGGATTCTTACGATGATATGATGTGTAAGAAAGAGGAATTAAAAGTCATCATTGCAAGAGAAGAGTTTAAAAATATAAAAATTGATGCAGCTATAGAGGCGTTAGAGTTAGCTCATCCGTTATATGCGAGTTTACTTAGATGTAGATACCTACAGAACCACACTCTGGAAATGGTTGCCGATAGATTAGATTGTAATTATTCTACGGTTGCGCGTAATATTAAAAATGCCGAAAATGCCTTAAAAGAGTTGTTGGAATTATAAGCGCCATAAGAATGCCATAAGAATGCCATAAAATTGCTATAAGAATGCCATAAAATTGCTATAAAGCAGCTATAAAATTATAGTTTTAAACGTGTTATTATGTTAATGTTCACGTCGGTGCTCATGATGGTATCTATCATAGAGCTGCGCTAAGGTGACTTGGCGCTAAATATCAACATAGCTTAATTAGGTAGAACGTTGTTAATCCAAAGACAGAGGTGTAGGTTCGATTCCTACTGTTGATTCCAAGAGCGTAAACTGTTCCTTTTACACCTCCTTAGATTTTATCTACTAATTCAAGAGGATTTAAATGCTTTAACAGCTAATTACAACAAAATACTGCTAGATAATCTAGCAGTTGAACTGTCTGTGTAGCTTATATTAGTAAAGCGACCCAAGAAGTTGGTGCAAATCCAACCACAGACTTTAACATAAGTTTCTCTAAAGTCTCTTCATGCTTTAGAAAGTTCTCTCTTTTCATCCCAATATTTATAAATCATCCCCTGTTTTATAAGTTTTAAAAAAGCGCCGAAAGGTGCTTTTTTTATTTGAAAGTAGGTGGTTCAATGAATGTCAAAGTATGAAACTCATGTTAAAGGTCGTTTAAGTGAGATTGAAGGTTGGGCGAAAGCAGGTGTAGCTGATAAACAAATTGCTAAGAATTTAGGTATTGCTTATTCCACGTTCAGAGACTACCTCAAGAAGTATCCTGAATTGGCTGCTATTTTAAGTCGAGGTAAAAGAGAAGTCGACGAGAAGGTCGAGAATTCTTTGCTACAACGAGCATTAGGTTATACTTATGACGAAGTTAAAGAAACTTATGAAGGTGATTGTCTAACTAAGCGACAAGTTGTCACTAAGCATGTTCCGGCTGATGTGGGAGCCATGATCTTTTGGTTAAAGAATCGACGACCACAAGATTGGAAGAGTGATTATCACAAAGTGAAACATGATGAGAAAGTCTTAGATTTGAGAGAAAAGGAAATGGAAGCAAAGGCGTGGTAGGATGTTTAGAGCGTTAGAAGCATTTTATAAATCGGATCAGTGGATTAAATTCCGATTAGCTTATATCGGAGAACATGAGCCGATTTGTGTGGACTGTCAGAAGATGATTATTGAATCAAAAGAACTTCATCTTCACCATATCGAAGAACTCACCTTAGAGAATGTGAATGATGCTTATGTATCCTTAAATCCAGATAATATCGTCATTCTTTGTCATGATTGCCACAACAAACGTCATCAACGATTTGGTTATGGGTATGGTAATCGAAAGACGAAGTGGGATAAAGGTGTGTACTTAGTCTATGGTGCGCCATTCTCGGGGAAGAAAACCTTTGTTTTAGAACACATGCAACCAGGAGATTTAGTGATTGAATTGGATTTGTTGTATCAAGCACTATCACTGCAAGAGCTATATGTGAATCCGTCAGAGGTTAAAGCGAATGTATTTGCTGTTCGTAATTTGTTATTAGATCAAGTAAAGATGAGATACGGAAAGTATCAGCGAGCGTGGGTGATTGGTGGTTATGCCGATCGTGCGACACGAGAACGTTTGGCTAATGACTTAGGCGCTGAGGTGATTCTCATAGAAGCGACACGAAGTGAATGCTATCAACGATTGAATGATTGCCAAGATGAACGAGCTAATCGAAAGCGAGAATTCAAATACTACATTGATCAGTGGTTCGAAGAGTGTAGCTAACCACCCCCCATCATCAAAATTTCCTAAAGGCACAGGGTATCCTTGAAGGGGTAGAGCTGTTTCACACATAGGCCAATTTTCACTTTTTCCTCAGAAGTTTTTCGGAGAATTTTTTTTCGTGATTTCGGCACTTTCGGCACCCCTAAAAAAAGAGTGCCGATTTTTGAAAAAAAGGGGTGAAAAATATGACTGTTGAAGAAGAATACGAAAGAATCAAAAATTTATTCGAGGGTGTTGATGAGAAACAATTATCTTTAGTTGATGGAGTTATCATTGAAGCGGCACGAACGAAAGTTGAGTTAGATGATTTGCACGAAATTGTTAAAGAAACAGGATTGATGCAGGTCCATCCGAAAAATTCAATGCTACAAAAGGAATTGCCAGTTTCAAAGATGATTGTTAAAGTTCGCGCTAACTACTTGAGTTACATAGCAAAATTATCGCAATTACTTGGAACGACACTAGATGAAGAAGATGAGGATCTAGCAGCATATGAATAGTACAAGCTACTTAGTTCAGTATCGAAATAAAATAAAATCGGGTGAGGTTATTGTCGGTAAAGAATTGGCTTGGCAAATCGAACAGTGCTATTTAGAGCTCACGGACCCTATCTATCAAAATCGAAATAATATTAAAATCGAATTTGAAGAATCTGAAAAACGTATTCGATTTATAGAGGCAGAATGTCGGCACTTTGAGGCACCTCATGCTGGAAAGCCATTTCTGTTAGAGATATGGCAAAAGGCCTTTATTGAGTGCATTTTTTCTATTAAAATTTACGACGAGGAAATCGGCACTTTTGTTAGAAAATATCAAGAAGTGCTGTTTTTGGTCGGCCGTAAAAATGGAAAAACACCGTTAATCGGAGCTATCTGTTTATCTGAATGGTTTTGCGGAGAGATGGGGAAGAAAATTCTTTGTGCAAGTAATGATTATGAGCAAGCAGATTTAATGTTTCAAGCGATTAATAGTATGCGAGAGGAAAGTCCAACATTGTCAAAGGTGACACGTAAGAATATCAAAGGGATATTTTTTGGACATCCAAAGCAGAAAAAGAAAAAAGGAAAGTTCACTTCTCAAAACAAAGGAAGTATTCGTAAGCTTTCGGCAAAAACAGGAGCTAAAGAAGGACGTAATATAGGAGTTGGGGCCGTTGATGAAGTTTTTGAAATGGCAGATGATAGCACGGTCATGCCGATTCGTCAGGCATTATCAACTCAGAATGAGCCGTTATATTTTGAGCTAACGACAGAAGGATTTACGAATGACGGTTATTTGGATAAACGTCTTATCGAAGCAAGACAGGTTATTGCGGGAGAAATTGAACGTCCTAGATGGCTAATTTGGTTATATACGCAGGACAGTGAACAAGAAATTTGGCAAGATGAGTCTAGCTGGATGAAGAGTAATCCAGGACTTGGAGTCATCAAAAAACGCTCTTTTTTAAGAAATATGCTAGAAGAAGCAAAGTTAAGTTCTAGCAAGAAGGCGTTCGTGTTGGCCAAAGACTTTAATGTTAAGCAAAATAACGGAGTTGCTTGGTTACAAGAACAAGATATCGTTAATGATTTAACGTATGAGCTTGAAGATTTAGATAACAGTGTTGCTATTGGAGCAGTTGACTTATCTGAAACTTATGACTTAACGAGCGCTAGAGTGATGATAATGCGTCCAGGGGATAAAGTTAAATATTTTTTATCTAAGTATTTTATTCCTGAAAGTAAATTGGATAAGGTTCCAAAAAAAGAGGCAGATAAATACCTAGAATGGGCTAAAAATGGACATTTACATATATGCGAAGGTGAAGAAGTTGACTATACTGACGTAATGGATTGGTTTATTCATCTGTGGAGAAAGCATAAAATCAGAGCTTTTAAAATTGGCTATGATAAATGGGAAGCAAAATTATTTGTTGAAGCAATGGAAGAGTACGGATTTGATACTGTTAGAGTCAATCAAGACTACTTTACTATGAGTCATCCTATGCGAATGCTAGAGAGTGATTTGATAAATAACCGTGTTAATTATAATCAAAATCCAATAGATAAATTTTGTTTAGAGAATACGGCTCTGGTTTTTGATAAAACAGGTACGAAAATCATGCCTGCTAAAGTGCAAGGTGTGAAATTAAATCATATTGACGGCGCTGTAACAATGATAATTGCTTACGTCGTATTTAATTGGAATAGACGAGAATATTTAGATATTGTGAGGTGATAATTTGGCGTTAGCATCATTTTTTAATAAATTTAAAAGTGGAAAAAAGCGAGAAATTCAGTATGCTCAGATGTTAAATGGTAGCCTCCCAGTATTCTCGCAGTTCGGAAATGACGTATTTGCAAGTGATATTGTAGAGGCCTGTATCAGATGTAAAGCAACAGAGATTAGTAAGCTTCAACCTAAACATATTTTTACAGATGAAAATGGGATTCAAACGATTGAAAAAGACTCTATTAACCGACTTTTACGATTTGGACCTAATGAATTAATGACAACAAAAGATTTTTTAGAAAAATGTACCTGGTTGCACGAAAAAAAATACAACTGTTTTATTTACCCGAAATATGAATGGAAGATAGTAAAAGGTAAAAAAGTAAAGTATTATACCGGATTTTATCCATTAAATCCAATTGAAGTAGACTTTTTAGAAGATGGATATGGAAAGCTTTATGTACAGTTTCATTTTTTAAACACAGATAAGGTCGTTCTTCCATATAGCGAGGTCATTCATTGGCGCAAAGAATTTAGTGACAATGATTTAATGGGAGGGAATCAAGAAGGACAGGCAAAAACAGAAACATTATTACCGATTTTAAAAATAAATCATAGTTTAATCGAAGGATTAGACAAAGCAGTTAAGAATAGTTTAGCTATTCGAGGTCTATTGAAAGTCAATGCATTGCTAGATGATGATAAGTTAGAAGAGGAAAGAAAAGAATTTGAACAGAAGATTTTAAATTCTCAAAGTGGTATTTTGCCAGTATCAAATAAAAGTGAATACACTCCTTTAACAATCAATCCGACGATTATGGATAAAGAGACGTTAGAATTTATCGAAGGAAAGGTTTTGAAGCATCAAGGAACTTCTTTACCGATTCTGACAGGTAAATTTACTGAAGAAGAATATCAAGCATATTACGAGAAGATTGTTGAGCCAGAAATTATAGGACTCGGCCAAGCGTTTAGCAAAACACTCTTTACAATAGAACAATTGGAAGCGGGACATGAAATTATTTTTTACGGCCAAAAACTTTTATTTACGAATACTCAAAATAAAATAGCAGTTGCTGATATCTTAGGCAATCGAGGAGCATTAACTGATAATCAACTTCTTGAATTATTCGGATATCCACCTTTTCCAGAAGGCGATGTTCGTCACAAAAGCTTAAATTACATTGATAGAGACATTGCGAATCAATACCAATTGAATCAATTTCAAAAAGGAAAGGGAGTGAAAGACGATGAATAATACGAGTGATTTATCTGTTCGTCGAAGCTATACGGTGTCTGATTTCCAAACGTCGACGGAAGAACGTTACAACATTCAAGGCCATGCGGCCGTTTTTAATCAACTCGTGAATATTGGTGGGTGGTTTAATGAGATCATTGAACGTGGGGCATTTGATGGCTGTGATTTTAGTGATGTCTCGCTATTTGTAAATCATGAAACAAACCAAATCCCTTTAGCTCGTTCACGCATCTCTCAATCGAGTTCAACGATGGAGGTAGAAGTGGATGATATTGGACTATTTATCCGAGCCAATGTGGATATAGAGAATAATCCTGAGGCGAAAAAACTTCATAGTTCCATTAATCGGGGTGACTTAGATGGGATGAGCTTCATGTTTCGCATCAAAGAACAGAAGTGGGAGAACTTAGATACGGATATGCCGACTCGTCGAATCTTAAAGATTGGTAAGGTCTACGAAGTGAGTGCCGTGAATTATCCAGCTTATGATCAAACCGATATTAGTGCTCGGGATCAATCTGCCTTAGCGTTAGCGAAACAAACACTAGAGGAAGCGAGATCAATAGAAAACCCAAGTCAACAAATCGAAATTGAACGATTAAAAATTCAAATTTTAATGAAAGGTTAGTGAGACCATGAATATGAAAAAAAAATTAGAAACGATGTTACAAAAGAAAGAAGCACGTAAAGGTGAATTAGTGGAGCGTTCAAAAACATCTGAAGATGTAGTAGAGTTACGAAGCATTCATGCAGAAATGGAAGGGTTAAATGATGAAATCACGGAATTACGTGGGATGTTATCCGCTTTACAAGATGAGACTCCTCAAGGCACACCACCCACTCCAGAAGAACCACAGGCACGCTCATTTAATCCGATTGCGACGTATTCTTTAGGAAATAATCAACAAATCAAACGTAATCAAGAGGAAGATATTTATTCAACTGTAGAGTATCGAATGGCATTTATGAATTACGTAACGAAAGGTACACCAATTCCAGAAGAATTTAGAATGCAACTAGATGAATCACGTTCAAACGAGTTAACTGTTGTTGGAGATGTTGCAGCAGTGATTCCAACGAATTTATTAAATAAAGTTATTGAAGATATTACAGTAGAAGGTAAGATTTTAGCTCGTGTAACTCAAACATCGTACAAAGGTGGGGTAGAAATTCCCATTTCTGAGATCAATCCAGTCGCGACTTGGTTAAATGACGAAAAAGACTTGAGTGATGAACAAAAAGGTAAAATGGAGGCAAAAGTAACGTTCTCTTATCACGTATTAGAAGCTAAAGTCGCTTTAGGATTATTAACGGCTACAGTCAGCCTTCCAATTTTTGAAGCGACTATTGTAAAACAATTGAAAAAAGCAATGTTACGTTCAATCGAAGAGTCTATTGTTGAAGGAAGTGGGTCAGGTAAACCTTTAGGATTCACTAAATTAACATTACCTGAAGATCAAGTTGTTGAATTTACAGAAGATACAATTGGAACAGTTAAGCAATGGGCAGAAGCTGAGGCCGCGATTCCAGAGGCGCATGAAGATGCTGTAATTTATTTAATGTCTAAAAAAACGTGGGAAAAATATCTAAATGGAATGACTGATGCTTCAGGTCAAAAAATTGGATTAGGTAAAATCAATGAAAAAGGTCAAAAAATCATTAATGGACGTGAGGTATTAGTGACGGATCGCTTCCTCGGCTTTGATAAATGTGGAGAAGGTGATATTTTTGGAGCTATTGTTGATTTATCACAGTATATGTTAAATTCGAATTTAGCGATGTATTACAAACGTTATTTTAACGAAGACACAAATAAATGGATTCATAAAGCATTAATGATTGTTGATGGAAAAATGGCAGCTGGAAACGACTCAACAGGTAAATTAGTCGGCGCAGAAGGATTAATTTATTTAAAAAAATCTGTGTAGATCATACAGTTACGAAAGTGAGACATCGAAATGATACTATCATTTGAAGAAATACACGATTTCATCAAAATTGATTTTGAAGAAGAAAATAATCTTTTAAAGCTGTTAGAGGAGGCTTCGATAGAGGCTATTAAGGATATGACGGGGTATGATATGAATATATCAGCCTCGGCTAAATCCAAAATCGTATGTTTAGCTCTTATTAATGAAATGTATAAAGATCGTGGGCTTACAACTGATAAAGCAGCTGAAAAAATTAGACCTGTCTACAACGGAATATTAATACAACTTCATCATGATGCTAAAAAGCAGAAAGTAGGTGAAAATGATGGCTGATTGCACGTTAACAGAACGTATTAAATTTCAATTGCTTGCGGATAGCGTGGTTAATGCAAATGGATTTGAAAATGAAGAGTGGACCGAATATTATAAGTGCTGGGCATCTAAAGAAGATGTCAGCGGACGTGAATATATGCGTGTCCAAGCTACGCAGACAGAAGTTTTAGTCGGATTTACAGTGCGAATGTGCAAAAAAATTCGCGATATTCTTGCACATTATCAGACAAAAAAATATCGTATTGTTCATCGCGGTAATATCTACGACATTCAATATTGCCACGACATTAAAAATAAACACACTTTTGCAGAATTTAAATGCAAGTTGGTGATTTAATGTTAGGGCTTGAAGGGTTTGATGAATTTATTGATATGTGCTCTGATATGCAAATATCTGATGAAGATGTTTATTTGACAATGAAAAAGGCACTAAATGCGCCTAAAAATGAAGCGAAGAGAAATGCGCCAATTTTAAGTGGACGAACTAAAAGTGCTATTAAGGTTAAATTGAAGCGCGATGCGTTTGGTGGAGTTATTGGCATTGTTTTAGTTGATGATTTTAGGGCCATGTTCCAAGAATTTAGGAATACACGCCAAAAAGGAGCTCATGTAGGGTGGTTTGAGCGTTCAATCAACAAAACAGAAAGTGAAGTTGTCGATACGTTAAAAAAAGAATTATTAGACAGCAAGGTGAAGTGATGGAGTATCAAAAATATGTAGTTCATTGCCTATCAAATTCAGAATTAACTAATCTTTTACCTGATGGCCGTGTTTTTCGAATAAAAGCGAGCAAAACACATGGAATTCCGTATTGTACTTATCATTTTTATGATGAAGCGGTCAGTTTTAGTGCTGAAGGAAAAGAAAAAAGAACGAAGTATTATATACAAATTGATATCAATAGCAATGGTGATTTTACCGAAATAGAAAAAGCGATTCGTAAAATCGCAAAAGAGAATAATTGGAGTAAGGGAGCGATTTATGAGGACATTGATCCCGACACTAACCTCATGTTTAAATGCATGAGGTTTTCTTTTGAGCTAAATACAGAGGAGGTATAAAAATGGCACAACAAAAAAGCACAACAAAAGATAACGCGTTACCAATTATTACATGCCATAAAGTTTATATGGCATTCAAAGCTGAAGACGATAGTTATGGAATTCCGGAATATTTTGAAAATTTAACTGAAATTGGAATCGAAAAAACTTTTAGTTCAGATCCTTTTTACGCTGAAGGTGTGAAAAAATATGTTTCAAACGTATTGTCATCAATTGCAGCTACTGTAGCTGTAGGAGACGTAGAAGAAGATAAGGAAGTAAAACTCTTAGGACATCGTCGTGATAATAATGGACTGGTCGTTAGAAATATTAACGATCAGCCAGCAACGGTAGCATTGATGTTTACGGTCAAAAAAGCCGACGGAACATTTAAGGGATATGTCTATTATGATGGTAAATTTTCACCGTCTGGCGTAAATGCGGCAACAAGTGAAGGTTCAGCTAATTATCAAGTTCGCACGTTAACCGGAGAGTTTAAAGCGTTAGATAATGGCGATACAGATGCTTCTAAAATCCTGATGAATGAAGCGGAAGTAGAAGAATTCTTTAAAAAAGTTCCGATGCCTGATTTTTCAGACAGTGATTCTTCAATCGAAAGCTAGGTATTAACCTAGCTTATTTTTATGAGGTGATAGCGTGATTGATATTAAAGACAATGCTTATAAGATCAAGACAAAAAATGGAGAGTATTTAACATTTAAATTGGATTTTAATGCGATGCTACGACTAGAAAAGAAAATCGGAAACTCAGTGGCAGCAACACGAATCTTTTTAGATTTATTTAAACCAGGTTCAGATTCATTTTTTGAGCAAGGATTAACTATTTTATGCTCTTGCTGTGTTGAAAAACCAGAACTAACACTAGAAGAATTCAACTCGTTACTAGCCTTTAACGATGATACATTCTCTAAAGTTGATGAAATTCTTCGTAATTTAGTTGTTGGTTTTTTCGGTGAAAATGAGGAGGAAGCTGAAAAAAAATAAAGACTCAATCGAATCAATCAAGTGAGCTAAAGATTAATTATTTTTATTTTCTATATCTTGCAAAAACAAAACTGAACATGACAGAACAAGAGTTTTGGAATAGCACGTTATACAAGATAAATAAAATGTTAGATTTTTATCTAAAAGAGCATTATCCAGATTCGGTTGAGACAACAGATGAAGTCATTAGTAATAAAGAAACTCTGAATAAATGGGGACGTCCAGTCTATTACGTCGAAGAAAGTTGAGGGGGGGAGTAAATGGCTGAAGAAGTTAAACGTATACGTGCTGTTTTTGAAGCGGATATCAGTGGGTACAACACAAGCTTGGATAGTTTAAATAAACAAATGAAGCTTGCACGATCTGAAACTAGACTAGCACAAAAAGAAATGGAAGGGTTCGGCACAAGTTCTGAATCAGTGGCTAAAGTGCAAGATAAAATGAATCAACAGATTGAGCTAGCTAAAAAAAAGATTGAACTATACAGTCAATCTTTGAGTAAATCAAAAGATACCATTGATAAAAATGTGAAGTCTCGTGAGCAATTGAGCAAGGCTGTTGAAGTCGCGCAAAAAGCCCTAACAGAAGCTGAAAAGGCCCATGGAAAAGAGTCTGACGCTGCAAAAAAAGCATCAGAAGCTTTAGAAGAAGCAAAGAAAGCTTATGATAAAAACGAAGCTTCTATCAAAAACAATATAAAGCGCGTGGCTGAATACGAAACTCAAATTAATCAAGCACAGACTGAAATTGTTGGTTTGGAAAATGCAATTTCAGATCAAAATAAAAAATTAAAAGAACAGACCAATCAATTTAAGCTGGCATCAGAAGAGCTTGATAACTTTGGTGATAAAGCCAAAACAACAGGGGATGCAATTAGTAAAGCAAGTGATAAAGTCCTCGGGATTAGTGCTGCTATGGGAGCGATAATCGGTACAAGTTCAGCTTTATCCATGTCATTTGAGAAAGACATCGCAAACATTAATACGTTATTAGACGATACAACAAATCTAGATAAATATCAGAATAAAATCTTAGATATGTCTAATCAAACAGGAATTGCTCTTGAAACTGTGTCAGAAGGGATGTATCAGACAATTTCATCAATCGGTGATTTAGGAAATGATACAACAAAAATTTTTGAAACAATGACGAAATCAGCAAAGGCCGGTGGGGCTGAGGTTTCAGACGCAGTATCCTTAATCGCAGCGGGAATGAAAGGATATGGGCAGATTAATGATGAAACGGCTCAAAAGATTTCAGATTTAGCTTTCCAAACGGCGAAATTAGGGGTTACAACATTTCCTGAAATGGCGAGTAGTATGCAAGCTTTATTCCCTTTATCATCAACATTAAACATCTCTTTAGAAGAGTTGTACGGTAATATGGCAACCTTAACGGGTGTAACAGGTAACACAGCAGAGGTATCAACCCAATTAAAGGCTGTGTTTAGTAACTTGATTAAACCGACGACGGCGATGGAGAAATTAATTAAGAAATATGGTTACTCTAATTCGCAGGCAATGTTAGAGTCTGAAGGATTTGCTGGAGTCTTAAAAATTCTTCAGGATGAAACAGGTGGTTCATCGGATAAAATGGGTGAATTATTCAGCTCAACTGAGGCATTGACTGCGATTTTAGCGTTAACTGGTGAACAATATGATACTTTCATTAGTAAAACACAGCAGATGGAAGAAGCGGCTGGGACAACAGAAGTCGCTTTAAATAAAATTGAGAGTACAAGATCAGATAAATTAGTAACATCATTAAATGAGCTAAAAAATAGCTTTATCACTTTAGGAGATACAGCCGCACCAATCGTCGATAAATTCACATCAATCGTCGATAAAGTCACTGATGTGATTAAAAATATGGATGAAGAAACGTTACAAGGAATCGTCTCTATGACTGGAATGGGGCTTGCTGTTGGTGCAACAGGGAAAGTAGTTGGTAACACTATCTCAACAGTCGGGTCTTTATCTAAAGGATTATCTACAGTTATTGGTTGGTTCGGAAAAACGAGTGGTGCCGCAACTGCTGTCGGAACTGCTGCAAGTGTAGCTGGTGGAGCAACAGGAATGGGTGCTTTAGTCTCAAGTTTAGGTACTGTTGTCGGTGCGGCGGCTCCATGGTTATTGGCGGGTGCTGCTGTTGTCGGAATAGGTACGGGTATATATAAACATTACACACAAGAGGTTATTCCATCGGTTGATTTATTTGCTGATAGTTTGACTCAAACTGGAACTGTAATGACTCAGTACGGAGAAGTTGCGACTTATACATCTCAAAAAATCAGTGAGGAGACGCAAAAACAAGTCCAATCTTATTTAGATTTAGATGAAGAAGCTAAATTTGCACTCATGGATCTCTACTATAATTCTCAGGAAATCACAGAAGAAACTGTAAATGGCATGACTGGAAAGTATCAAGAAATGGGCGAAACAATCACTAATCAATTGGCTGAAAATAAAGAGAAAGATTTAGGAATCCTTTCTGAATTTTTCGCAACAAGTACAGCGATGACGGAAGAAGAGGAAGCTGAAACATTAAGGCTAATGCAAGAAGGGTATACAAACAGAGAATCAACTATAGCTGAAGCTCAAGCTCGAATTTATGAAATCTTAGAAACAGCAAAAAATGAGACGCGAGAATTGAAAGAAGAGGAAATTAAAGAAATCTCTGAGTTGCAAGAACAGCTGCGAACAACTGCGATCAATACATTATCTACACAAGAAGCAGAAGCGCAGGTTATTTTAGATAGAATGTCAGCTTATGATCAACGTGTGACTGCTGAAATGGTAAGTGAGCATATTAAGAAGTTAAATGAGCAAGAACAAGCTGCTATTGATTCTGCTAATGCTCAATACCGAGATGTTGTGTCGACGATTGAGAATATGCGTGATGATTTAGGAGTTATCTCGGAAGAGCAGGCACAGACTATGATTGAGGAAGCTGAGAGACAACGTGATGAGGTCATTGCTGCTGCAAAAGAGACCCGTGATGGGTCTGTAGATAAAATTTTTAAAATGAACGAGGATTTAGAAGATAGTGTAGATAAGGCTTCAGGTAACATTCTGACTAACTGGGATAAATTAAAAAACTGGTGGAATAGTTGGTTTCCTGGTAAAAAGACATTTGAAACAGAAACCGTCAACAAAACAACAAATATAACGACTGATAAGCAACGATCAGTCAGTCGTGGTGTATCAGATTCTAATTTATATAATGCAATCAATGCAAATGTGAGCCGTCAAATTCAAATGGCCATGTCAACTAATCTAAATGTAGCTAGTAGAGCTCAACAATTCCAACAAGCGAGACAATCAAGTATTAATTTAACCCCTCAGTTCGAGGGGACAGTCAACATGGTTTTTGAGGATAAAACTGTTGTGAAAAAACACGTGAAATTTGTTGATAAAGAATTTAGTAGAAGGGCGAGGGTGATGGCATATGGAGATATCTAGAATGTTCAGTAGCTTCACCTATAATGGTCAAAATAGTCTTGCTGACTTCAATCTATATTTAGAAATAATGCCTGTTTTACCTGTATCTGTTGCTAATGGAGTAGAACAAATCACGATGGTTGTTGGTTTTGAAACAGATAGGAATAAGATTCTGAGGATAAGAGAGTGGCTATCCGATACGACTGGTAAATTGTCATTTAGTTTTGATGACAGAACCTGGTCAGTTACTAACGTTACCGCAGTAGAATCTAGTAAAAATAAAGTATTCACTATTATAAGTATTGCATTTGAAGTTGAATCACAGTGTTTGTTAGAAGAACATCCAATTGTGATAACAGATAAATTTGATTCTATTCTGATTTATAATCGCGGAATTTTTGAATCTTATCCGCTCATCACAATCGAAGGATTTGGCAACATCAGTTTAAACTTAAATGACATAGTCATTTTCACGATTGAAAATGTAAATGGCCAAGTGACACTTGATAGCGACATCCAGGAGTGTTGGATGGGGAATGAGTTATCTTATTATAGTTTGAAAAACTCAGACCTATATGGTGATTTTCCGATTTTTGAGCGTGGAATGAATCGAATAGCGGTCGATAGCACGCTCAATCAAATCTCTAAAGTCATCATAAATCCGCGTTGGAAGGTGTAGTCATGTATATCAGTTGCTATGATTCGTATGAGACAAATTTCAATCATAACGGGCGCTTTAAAGTCTTTGTAGATGAAGCGGGAGAAAATAATATCTATCGTGTTCTGAATGGTCAATTCTATTGCACAGTAGAGGTTTCGAAAAATGATGAGTTTAGCAAATACATTCAAAAAAGAATGATTGTTAAGCTCCCAACACCGAATAAAACTAATAAATTCCAATTATTCAGACTACTAGATTATGTTGAAGAAGATAATTCTATCGTTTGGACAGGCTATCATATTGCTTGGGATCTAGTGACAGGGCATATTAGACACATCAATATGATTGATATGACGCGTAAAGAGGCTTGTGAGTATATTTTAGAAAAAGCAAAAGAAGCAAAAAATCACCGCTTTATTATTAAAGAGGTGGAGAGTAATAGTGAGCGTCAGAATCTTCAAATTGTTAGAAAAAACCCTTTGGCCGCGCTAATTGGTAGCGAGAATAACACAGTCCTTAATCGTTTTAATAACACAGAATTTGATTTTGATAACTTTAACATACAGCTTTATAATCGACTCGGAAAAAACACTGGCTTCTTAATTAAAGAAGAGAAAAATATCATTACACATCGCAAAGAATTTGAATCAAAAAATATCATCACACGATTAATTATTCAAGGTGCTGATGAATTGTTATTGCCTGAATATTATGTAGATAGCCCTAAAATTAATGATTATGATGAGGTCTTTTATGGCCATATCGTTTTAAATGAGATTGGCGTGGACGAAGAAAATGGGATTACAGAAGAGTTGGCCATAATTGCATTAAGACAGGCTGCTTATGATTTATTTGAGTTAGATCATATTGACGAAGAGTCATTAAGCTGGACGATCACATTTGATGATGGACAAGATAATGACAAACTCCCAGCCGAACTGAAAGAACTTTTGAAATTAGATATTGGCGACACAGTTAGTGTTAAGCTTAAAGAATCAAATCACATCATTAAATCACGAATACTAGAGTATAACTACAATTTTGTAACAGGTAAATTTGTTGATGCGACAATAGGTGGAGTCGCGCAAGCATTTACTTCAAAAACTAGCACAGATATAACTTTATTAAATGAAAAAGTTGATTTACTATCTTTTAACGTGACAACTGCAACAAATGAAATCAACACGAACATAGCTCAAAATAATTTAGATTTAAACATTGTAAAAACAAACATCTCTGATTTATCAACGGCTGTAAAAGATTTTGATAGTGGTATTGATTCAAACACAAAAGATATCGCAGCATTGCTGGATTTAATTATTGATTTAGAAGATATCATCGGTGGGACGAGTGAGGATCTAGTCAGCATTCAGCAACGCATTAAAGTAATCAATGAAAACACAGTTCAATTAGGATTGCGATTAGATGAACTTGAACATCAAGTAATTGAGATGAAAGAAACAGTAGATAAAGTTATTGATCATGAAGAAAGATTAATCTTGATTGAAGAAAAAATAGAAGAACTAATTAAATTAGAAACTCCTTAATGAAAGGAGTTTTTTTCAGAGGTGATAATGTGATAAATAAACCAATCTTTATTGAAATAGATAAACCGATAGAGATTCCAATTCATTCAGTACAGTTTGATAAAAATAGTCGGTTTATCAATGTATATCTACTAAATAACTCCCTTCCACTCGATGTGACGAGATACACTGTAACAGTAGCAGGAGTAAAACCAGATGGCCAAGAATTTTTTAATGAATGCGACAAAATAAATTCAGAAGAAGGTTTGGTAAGATTTGAGATTACGGAGCAAATGAATGTTTCAACTGGAATAGTAAATTGTGAGATAAAAGTTTACAGCGATTCTGAAGGAGTTCTAACTACAAAACCATTTAGCATTAAAGTAACACGAAGCCTACTAAAATCTGATATCGAGTCAACAGGTGAATTCAGAGCCTTAACAGAAGCTATTAGTAAAGTTCAAGGATTTGATAATAAACTTGTCGATTTAAGAAATGATACTAATGAAAAGTTTGCCCAAACTAATGCACAATTGTCTCGGGTTAATAATGATTTAACGATTTTTAATTATAAAACTCAAGCGTTTATTACCCCCGAACAGTTTGGAGCGGTTGGAGACGGTGTAACAGATGACACTGAGGCAATTCAACGAGCCTCTGATAATTGTCAAGCGGGTCAAAAATTATTGTTTGGCGCTAATAAAAAATATAAAATCTCAGATACGATTGTTTTTTATCGAACAAATGTAATTGATGGTAATGGATGCTTTATTATGATGGATGATAATTTTAGAGGTGAATCACGTTTTGCCTTTAGATACGACCACACGGCTAATGACAATAACATCCTAGATACATTTATTATGGGGAATGAAATAAAGAACTTTAATATCCAACACTACAGAAACCTTGAAGATACTTATTTCAACGGAATCTTTGTTGCGGAAAATTGCCATGTCTTAAATATTTACTGTTGGGGGTTAAATAAAGTTGTTGAAGTGACAAAAGAGGCATATATCGACTTTATCACGATTGAGGATATTAATATATGGGGTAAATGGGGGAATGATTTTGCCATTGATACAGGTCACATGGGAGATGCAAGGGTTGTTAAAAATATCCACTTTACACCTGTTGATGCCTCCAACTATAACGTGTTAAAAGTTGGTAACGGTCATAATACTTGCCGTGTCGAGGGAATTATAAATGGGCATATTGAGATGGGTAAAAGTTTAGTTGATGTATCAAATTTACACTTAGAAACAGGAGTTATAAAATTTAACGGAACGCGAGGAAGTATTAGAGATGTTTTCATGTGGTGTCCACAAGATGGTTCATTTCCAATGACATTCAATTCAGGATGTACCATGACAATGGAAAACTGTTTCTTCCATTACTTCGATAGATTACAATATGATTTTATTAATGCAAAATTTAGAGAACTTAAATTAGAATGGGATGTTGTTTTACACATCAAAAATTGTTTTAAAAATCTATTAGCACCGTCTGACGTTACAATGTTAAATGCTATCGGTGTTACAATCGACGGTAATGATGAATTCAATGATAACAACTTATGTTATTCTATTGAATCAACAATCATTAACGGTAAACCTATCTCAGCCATTAAACCAACAGACAGAGGTAATCCAAATTATAATATTTTAGGGTCATTTTATACTGACGGTAATATTAAATGGAAAGCAATGTCTGGAACTTATTATTATAACGCAATTTTAGTTTATGACGAAAAAAGAAAAATTGGGCAAACAAAGAAAAGTGGTGAAGTTAGTGAAACTATCACAAATGGTGGTGCTTGTCCTTATATTGGAGTAAACGGGAGACCGAATTCAAACATCAAAGTATATCGCGGTACAAGTTCACATTCTTATGATAAAGTCGTAAATATTGGTTTGCGAGGTGATTATTTACATGACAATGGGTATCTTTTAAACGGTGCTAAATGGATTACTATCAATCCAACTGATGTCGAAACAGATTATCTCGAGGCAGAAAAATATGAAATAAATAATGATGGAACCGTTACTATTTCTGCGGTAACAACTCCAACAGCAGGAGAATGGAAAAAAGGTGACAGAATTATTAATTCAACTTATGCCGTTGGTTATCCTAAAGCATGGGTATATAATGGTAGTGAGTGGATAAGTGAAGGTAATTTGTAATATAGGAACAATTGAGTAATAACAGAAAGGAGCGATTAAATGGATAATCTTCCAATTCCTCAGTCGCGAATTGAAAATTTAATGAACGCATTTATAAGTCGTGATTCAAGTCGAATTAGCGCGCCTCAATCGAGGGTTGAAGAGTTTTGGTATCACCTGATTGAAGGTACTAATTCACTTCCAATTCCTCAGTCACGAATTGAGTTGTTGCTGAAGAAAATAATTGAAAATAATACAGAACAGATTCCTCTTGCGCAAAGCCGTGCAGAGGAATTTTTAGTATCAATTTTAACTGGTGATATCAATAAATTGCCTATCCCTCAGTCGCGATCAGAATATTACTTAGACTATATCGCGCGAAATAATTTAGTGTTAGATGATATTGAATATTTGAAGTACAACGGTACGAATATTACAGCTACTAATACTGTACAAAAACCTTTTAAGAGTGCAATTTTAAAAGGTCAGACATTGGTGAATTTAGTGCCGAGAAAAATTATCGACCATATCGCTTCTAGTGATTGGGATGGTTATTGTTGCTTAGTCCAAAATTCAAAACAATCATTCGACCAATGGAGAACATTACAAGATTTAAAACCAAACACGAAATATTATATAAGTTGCTATGTTGAAACTTTTGAGGATGCTAATAATAAAGATTATTGTCTTAATAACCCAAGTGTGGAATCTATTTTTGAGGATTCTATGATAATCAATGGTGTTGGGCGTTATCAATGGCTTTCAACAACAAAAAGCGAATTAACTGATGAAATATTTATTGTTCTACGTAGTCAAAATGCACATGCAAGAGGGGCAATTAAAATCAGAGATATTATGATTATTGAATATCAAGAAGGTATGAAAAATTGGGATATTCCTTACTTTGAGGGTATACAATCAGTTAAAATGCCTGTTTTAACAACATCGAATGAAGATGGTACTAAAACAAACATTTTAACGGTAAATGAAGATGTGACGTTGCGTTCAAACGGGGATATTTGTGATGAACTTAACTTGATAACCGGACAATTAACGCAACGTATTGGCGAAGATGGAGTGGTTTTATCTCAAGAGGTTGTTAAAACAGTTGATTTAAGCGACAATCACGTTTATTCATATAAAGATGTGACTCACTACGATTGTTCTAGCGCCGAGGGTTCTTTAGTTCCGACGTTATCAATCGATGTGCCAACTAATCTTCCAGCAGTCGTAACAAGACAACGAGTAACGATCCAAGAGTTAGAAAAAGAAAATGTAGCATTAAAAAACGAAATCGAGGAAACGGCAAATTCTAGCGTCAATGGCGACTTGGAGTTAATGTCATCTCAATTTGAGTTAGATTTCCGATTATTTGAAATTGAAATGAATTTAGATATGCCTATGATGGCGATGATGAGAGGAGTTAAAAGCATGGCAATGACAGTGTATCAACAAGCAAAAACTTTAATCTTAGCAGGGAAATATGAACGCGAGGACATGGAATACAAATTAAATCGCTACAAAGCAGCAGGGCGCATTGCTGTTGAAGAATACGAAGAGTTAATCGCCTTAATGGACGCGCGCGAATTAGTAGATTAATCCAATAAAAAAATAGGTCACTCATTGAGTGGCCTTTTGTATTGAAAGGTGGTGAGGAAGCGTGAGTTTAGAGTTATCAAATTATGTAGTTCTGACAGGAATTCTAATTGTTGTGGGGTTGTTCTTAAAAAAGTGGGAACCTCCAATAAAAAAGCAATATGTCGCACTGTCTCTGCTAGCGATTGGATTAATATTAGGTCACTTAATGGTTAATTATGCAGCCTACGGATTCTTAATGGCAGGATTAGTATTTTACAAAGATGAGTTAGTGGAAGAGGTTAAATTAGTCAAAGAGAGTGTCATCGCAGTAAAAAAAGAAAAAGATTTAACGAATGGAGAGGATAAATAATGGATTTAAATTAT
>SKEW01000471.1_pt1 | contig 38620 bp, 34 predicted proteins | sample 4841441 | NCBI WGS metagenome assembly SKEW01 (sample SAMN11008799, study PRJNA524170) | human gut metagenome | isolation source: fecal sample from pouch patient p41 | place: Israel: Tel-Aviv | reverse complement strand
GTTCCTTCCTGACCCTATCGGCTATACGCGCCACCTTGCCCGTTCTCATACCACTATTGTAGCTACTCAGCAACTACAATACAAGTCAAAAAGTCAACCTTGGTCTAACAGAGCCAAAAACTATGACAAATGCAACGGCGAAACCGGATACTTCCGGGATGCGCAAGCCGAAGCGCGAGTACATAGGCATATTATATTGTCTTCCATACGTGGTGGTCTTCCTGTTCGGCATGATCATCCCGATGTTTTACGCGCTTTATCTCAGCTTCTTCAAGCAGTCCCTTCTCGGTGGCACCACATTCGCGGGCTTCGATAACTTCATAGCTGCATTTAAGGATGAAGCGCTGTGGAGCGGTTTCAGAAGAGTGCTGATTTATGCAGCGATTCAGATTCCTCTCAATTTGATCCTTTCCCTTGCGGCGGCGCTCATTCTGGACTCCCAGAGAATCCGCCATATCGCAGTGCCGCGAATTTTGCTGTTCCTGCCATACGCGGTTCCGGGTGTGATTGCAGCACTAATGTGGGGATATATCTATGGCGACAAGTATGGCCTTGTCGGTCAGATTGCGTCTATGATCGGGGCCACTGCGCCGAATATGCTTTCTGAAAAGCTCATGCTGTTCGCCATTGCAAACATCTGCACTTGGTGTTCTCTTGGCTACAACATGCTGATTTATTATTCTGCACTGATCGGTATTCCGAACGAGCTATACGAATCCGCTCGTATCGATGGCGCATCCGAGCTGCGTATCGCATGGTCGGTAAAGATTCCGCAGATTAAGGGATCCATTATGATGACCGTGCTCTTCTCGGTGATTGGCACGCTTCAGTTGTTCAACGAACCGAGCATCTTGATGAATTCCGCGCCGAATGTGATCACCAGTAACTACACGCCGAATCTCTACGCATATAACCTTGCGTTCAACGGCCAGAACCTCAACTACGCTGCAGCTGTCTCCTTGGTGATTGGTGTCATCGTTATGGGTCTTGTCGCAGTTGTGAAGGTCATTGGCAATAAGTGGGAGAACAAGTGATGAGTGAAGCAAGTGCAAAACCACGTTCCAAGTCGCTGCAGCGCAGAGACGCCAAGCTGGCGCTCAAGGCAAGCCAACGCTATAAGCGTATGCAGCAGCGTGAGGCAGCTCCAAAGCTGACCGGCAAGCAGCGTGTGCTCAACTGGCTGCTGCACATCATTATGGCTATGATGGTCATCTACTGCCTCGTGCCGTTGCTTTGGGTGTTCTTCTCTGCAACAAAGACCAACGAGGGCATGTTTAGCTCCTTTGGTCTATGGTTCGATGACAAGAATGTGTTCTGGCAGAATGTTCAGGAAACTCTTGCATATCAGCATGGTACATATGCGCGGTGGTTGCTTAACACGGTGATGTATGCAGTTGTCGCCGGATTTGGTGCCACTATCATCGCCACTCTCGCAGGTTACGCCATTGCTACAATGCGGTTCCCCGGCCGTAATAGTCTGTTGGCGATAACTTTGGCATTCATGTCCATTCCGGCCACGGTCATCTCTGTCCCGCTGTTCCTCATGTACTCGAAGATTGGTCTGGTTGGTACCCCATGGGCAGTGATTATTCCGCAGCTGGCCACGCCGTTCGGCCTGTACCTGATGATTATTTATGCGCAGACATCGGTGCCTACTTCTCTCCTTGAAGCGGCTAAGCTCGATGGCGCAAATTCTTGGACCATCTTCTGGAAGGTTGCCTTCCCGCTATTGTCTCCAGGATTCGTCACTGTACTGCTGTTCACGCTGGTCGGTGTCTGGAACAACTACTTCCTGCCGCTGATCATGCTCTCCGATACCAACGATTACCCGATGACGGTCGGTTTGAACATGTGGTTGAAGATGGGTGCCGAAGGTACTGCGGACGGTCAGATTCCGAACAACTATATTGTCACCGGCTGCCTCATTGCAGTTGCTCCGTTGATCATCGCATTCATGTTCCTGCAGAAGTACTGGCAGTCTGGCCTTTCGGCTGGTGCAGTCAAGCAGTGAACCCTCGCCGCACGGTTATTGACGATCACCCATTCGTTGCTCTAATGACCGTGCGGCATCCACATCCATTTAAAGAACAACAATAAGACAGTAATTCATGACACACAAAGGAGTAATCATGAAGAAGATGACCAGAATCGTCAGTGCGCTGGCGGCGCTTACTATGGTAGCCAGCGTTGCGGCTTGTGGCTCAAGTACCGGTGCCAAGGACACTAAAACTGCAGTCACCGTAGAAGATATTAACAGCGCCCTCACTGATACTTCCAAAAAAGTTGAGCTGAACGTATGGGGTTTCTCCGGAAAGCAGATGGCAGGGCCGATTGAAGCTTTCCAGAAGAAGTACCCGCACATCAAAATTAAATTCACCAACACTGGCGCGGCAAGTGACCATTTCACCAAGTTCCAGAATGTCGTTGCTGCTAATAAAGATGTTCCGGATGTCGTGCAGATGAGTGCTGACCGATTCGAACAGTACGCTATTTCTGGAGCTCTGCTGAATTTCGCCAACGATGATATCGAAAAGGCGTGGAGCAAGCTTTATGCAAAGACCGCTTGGAGCCAGGTGCATTATGCTGGTGGCCTGTGGGGCGTGCCGACTGACGCCACTCCTTTGGCTATGTATGTGCGTAAGGACATTCTCGACGAGCATAATCTCAAGGTGCCAACCACTTGGCAGGAATTCTATGAAGAAGGCGTCAAACTCCACAAGGAAGATCCCAGCAAGTACATGGGTGTCCTCATCAATAACGATATCTCCTGCTTTACGGATTTGCTGCGTTCGGCTGGTGCACGCCCTTGGAAAGTCAATTCTGTCGATGACATCAGCCTGAGCATGACTTCTGGCACTACCAAGGAGTTCATTGAATTCCTGCAAAAGTGCCTTCAAGATGGGGTCATGGAGGCTGCTCCAGGCTGGACCGATGCGTTCAACCGTGCCACGAATGAGGGTACCTATGCCACTTATATTTCTCAGAACTGGCAAGGCAACTCCTACAAGGGACAGAATCCATCTCTTAAGGGTCTGATTCAGGTAACGCTGCCACCTGCATTCGGCGATTCTGCCGATGATTTCAAGTCTTCTTCCGTCGGCTCCATGATGAGTGTTTCCGCGGCATGCCCTAAGGACAAGCAGGCTGCAGCTCTTGCCTTCATCAACTGGCTCGATTCTGACAAGGAAGCAATTCAGTCTTGGCAGGATAACAACCATGGCAACTACTTCATGGCAGCTTCCGCTTACCAAGATAGCGAAGACATCCGCAATATGAAGGAAACAGATGGATACTTTGTCAATACTGACGTGAACTCTGTCTACTTCGAGTCCATGGACAAGGTCAATACTGATTGGGAGTATCTTCCGTTCATGTCTCAGGTTGGAGTCGTATACAAGGATGTCATCACTCCTGAAATGAAGGTTGGCGGTGACATGGTCGGCGCTATGGCCAAGGCTCAGCAGAAGCTCAAGACCTACGCAAAGGACAACGGCTTCAAGGTCACCACCGACGCCGACTGACATCCGGTTGCCCGCCACTGCTAGGGAGGGCGGCCAAACGGCCGTCCTCCCTTTTTGAGATTAAACATTTTTCCAAAGAAGGAAGCGCATCGTGAGCGTTATTACCAAAGTCACCACCTATGATTTCCGATTCCCGACATCGGCCACTTTCTCTGGCTCCGACGCCATGAACCCCGATCCGGATTATTCCTCCGCCTATGTTGTCATTGCCACGGATGCTGGTGATTCCGGCAACGGATTCGTCTTCACCATCGGCCGCGGCAATGATGTCGTTGTCCGAGCCATCGACTCCATGTCCGAAACCCTTATCGGCCGTAACGTCGAGGAACTGCTCGACAATATGCGTCTCGCATGGGATATGTTCGTGCGCGATTCGCAGTTGCGCTGGCTCGGCCCTGAGAAGGGCGTCGAGCATATGGCCATTGGCGCTGTGCTTTCGGCTCTGTGGGACCTCAAAGCCAAGCGCGCCGGCAAGCCGCTCTGGCTGCTCCTTTCCGAGATGGAGCCTGAAGAGCTCGTTGCGACTCTCGACTTCCGCTACCTGACCGATGCCCTCACTCCGCAGGAAGCCATCGAGATTCTGCGTGCCGCCCAGGAAGGCAAGACGGAACGCATCGCCCACCTCAAGGAAGTCGGCTATCCGGGATATTCAACCGCAGCTGGATGGCTCGGCTATTCCGACGAGAAGATGGTCCGTTTGGCCAAGCAAGAGACCGAGGTCATGGGCTTCAAGCAGATCAAGCTTAAGGTCGGTCAAAACCTCGAAGACGATCTGCGCAGGCTCAAGCTCGCCCGTGAAGCGGTCGGCCCGGACGTCGCCATCGCCGTAGACGCTAACCAAGTCTGGGATGTGCCACAGGCCATTGAATGGATCGGCAAATTCAATGACTACGATCTCGCGTGGGTTGAGGAACCGACCTGCCCGGATGACGTGCTTGGACATGCTGCAATCCAGAAGGCCATCGATCCAATTCCGGTGGCCACCGGCGAACAGATGCAGAACCGAGTCATGTACAAGCAGTACCTGCAGGCTGGCAGCTTCAAGGTCATGCAGATCGACGCGACCCGAGTCGCCGGCCCCCAGGAAATCGTCCTCGAATACCTGCTCGCCAAGAAGTTCGGTGTCAAGGTCTGCCCTCACGCGGGCGGTGTCGGCCTGTGTGAAGCCATCAGCCAGCTTGCGATGTTCGATTATGTGTCCGTCTCTGGCGAGATGGAGGACCGCGTCGTCGAATACGTGGACAACCAGCATGAGTACTTCGTACATCCGACCGTCATCAAGAACGGACGATACGTTGCACCGCTCGCTCCGGGCAACGGCACGGAGATGAAGCTCGACGAATGCATGAAGTACCTGCACAAGGACTAGTCGGAAGGACCTGAGATGGACCTGCATCTTGAAAACAAGGTGATTATTGTCACCGGAGGATTCAAAGGCATCGGCAAGGGCATAACGCTGCGGCTGGCCGAAGAAGGCGCCATTCCGGTGGTGCTGAATCGTTCGGATGGTGCCGACGACGAATTCCGACAGGATATCGAACAGATCACCGATTCGTATGACACCTATCTGATTGACTTGAACAACACCGACGAGATCGCCCCCATTGTTGAATCGGTCATGAAGAAATACGGCCATATCGATGGTGTGGTCAACAATGCCGGAAGAAACGACAATCTCGCGCTCGAGACCACGTCATGGCGTCAGTTCGAGGAGTCTCTTCACGGCAATCTGACCCACTATTATGAGCTGGTTCATCAGTGCGTGCCAGCGCTCAAGGCCAGCAAGGGCTCAGTGGTCAATATCGGTTCCAAGACCGCATTGACCGGTCAGGGCAAGACTAGCGCCTACGCTGCGGCAAAAGGCGCGATTCTGGGTCTGACCCGCGAGTGGGCCGCCGCCCTCGCCCCGGACGAGGTTCGGGTCAATGCCGTCGTCGTGGCCGAAGCGTGGACACCGCTGTACGCGCAATGGATCAAGACGTTCGGCGACGAGCAGGCGCAGCGTGAGCAGTTGGCGAAGATCACCGACAGGATTCCTCTCGGTCACCGTATGACCGAGACTTCGGAAATCGCGGACACCGTGGTTTTCCTTCTGTCCGACAGGTCTTCGCACACCACCGGACAATGGGTCTTCCCCGACGGCGGATACGTCCACCTCGACAGGGCACTCGACTAGGACGCGCGACATGCAGAGGATCATCGACTCGCATTTCCATATCTGGGACCCATCCGTCCAACCGCTTTCATGGCTCGACGGTACGGATGGGTCCATCACCCGCCGTTACGACATGGACTGCCTCAAACGCGCCTATGCCTCATACAATGAGCACCACCCAGACGCTGCGGTCAATTTCATCGGCGGTGTGTATGTGGAAGTCGACACGGACGATACGTCATTGGAAGATCGGCTGCTGTCTGAAAACCATGATCCTCTGCTGTTGGCAACATCTATGCGGTCTACCGTCGGACCGGCCATGCGCGTGCCGCTGTACGCGCATGGCGTTCGTGAGCCATTGCATACGCCGGCATCGCCGCGGGGACGGTGCCTGCAAGATGAATTCATCCGCGGTTTGCAGCTTATGGCCGATAAGAACATGCCATTCGACGCATGCGTAAGAGTGGATGAGCTTGACGATTTAGCTCAGGCTTGTGAGCAGGTGCCCGAAGCAACCGTCATCGTTGACCATATGGGCAACATATCCAATCTTCACAATCTCGAATCCTCATCCGATGCCCTGCATAGGCTCGGAGAGTTGCCGAACGTGTATGTCAAGGTATCGGGGTATCCCATCGATGACCTACGATTTGTCTCAACCCTACTCGATCTCGCACAAGCCGCGTTCTTGAACAAGAGGTTGCTGTACGCGTCGAATTGGCCTGTCGTTGGTCTATATGCCGATTTCGACAGTCATCTGTCAATCCTGCTCAACCGTTTCGCGGGAAACGACGACTTCTTCCTCAATAACGCGCGGAACGCCTACCATATCGTCGAAAGGAAAAAATCATGACTTACAACGCCCAATTCGAAGGCGTGTTCTGCCCTTCCATCACCATCACGAACGCGGATGGGACCATTGACTACGACAATTGGGGCAAGCACCTTGATCATCTCATCGACGCGGGCATCGACGGTGTGCTGCTGTTCGGCAGCATCGGAGAATTCTACGCCATCGACGTCAAGACGAAAGCGGAAGCGGTGCGTTTCGCCGTCTCGAAAGTCGCTGGACGCATGAAGGTGCTCGTCGGAGTGGGAGACACCAACCTAGACAATGTGAGAACATTGGCGGCGGAGAGCGAAGCAGCCGGAGCCGATGCATTGGTTGCAGTATCCCCGTACTATTTCGGACCATCCCCGGATTGCGCGAAGCGCTACTTCTCTGCGGTGGCCAAAGCAACGACGTTGCCGGTCATTCTTTACAACTTCCCAGCCAGGACGGGCAACGACCTCACCCCTGAGCTGGTGGCGGATCTCGCAGCGGAGAACCAGAACATCATCGGCATCAAAGACACCGTCGACACCATCAGCCACACCAGGAAGGTCATTGCTGCCGTTCGTAAGGTGAATCCATCGTTCAGCGTGCTGTCCGGATTCGACGAGTACTACACCGTCAACCGAATCAGCGGCGGCAATGGCGTGCTGTGCGGATTGACCAATGTAGAGCCGGAGACTTTCGTCAGCCTGCATCATGCATGGCAGTCCGGTGATTACGCCACGGCCATCAAATCGGCTGAACGCATTTCCTATCTGATGCGCCTGTACGATACTGCCGACCTGTTCATCAGCGCCATCAAGGGCGCGGTCAAGGCGAAGGGACTGCCAATCGACACGTCCATCCATGAGCCCGCCGTGCAGCTGACCGACGAACAGTACCGCAATATCCAGAGCATTCTAGGCAAGTAACAATCAAATAAGTCTGAAGACAATCAGGAGCAGCTATGCTGAAAGGGATACCGTCGATCATACAGCCCGATTTATTGAAGATTCTCAGTGAAATGGGCCATGGCGATACTATAGTTCTCGCGGACGCCCACTTTCCTGCTGAGTCATTGGGGGTTCATTCCCATGTGATCAGATACGACGGTCAGCCCATCGAACCACTTCTCGATGCAGTGATGCAGCTTATACCGTTGGATCAATATACGGAGCATCCGGTGTTTTTGATGGATAAGGTTCCAGGAGACGCCGTCGACACCCCGATATGGGATCGGTATCGTCAGATAATCGCCAAGCATGAGCCTGACAGGCAAACGGCTATTGGCATGCTGGAACGGTTCGCCTTTTATGATGAGGCCGAAAAAGCCTACTGCATCGTTGCAACAGGTGAGCAGTCACAGTATGCGAACATCATTATCAGAAAAGGCGTTATCCGTTAATTCCTGTGTAGGAGCAAAAATGAGCAATCCAACAAATGATGGTATCAACTTGAATTACCTCGCAAACGTACGTCCCTCGTCGCGACAGCTTGTCTGGCAGCGTATGGAGATGTATGCCTTCATACACTTCGGCATGAATACCATGACAGACAGGGAATGGGGTCTTGGGCATGAGGATCCGGCGCTGTTCGATCCACAGAAAGTGGATGTGGAACAGTGGATGGATGCGCTGGTGGCTGGTGGAATGACTGGTGTCATCTTGTTATATCTGGTGGTTTTTAGGTTTGGTTTGACAGAATGTTTGGAGATTGAGAAACGTTGGTATTTCAACGCTTTTGCCATCCCGCAAGTTGTGACTGGTTATGACTGTATGGAACGCAACGTGACGGTCTTTGTATGCGGTTTGTATGCGGAATGAAGAAAAAGCCCCTTCCATGTAGCGAATTGAACCGCACCCCGATTGTTGGACTGGAGTAATTCATGTCCGATGATTTGGAGGTGCGGTTTTCTATGTCACGGAAACGCAGGGGTTCATACGATGTCGAGTATATGAGAATCGTCGTCGGGTTGATTCGCGATGGGATCGGCGCCAAGTCGCTCGCCCGCCGGCTTGGCGTGTCCAAGGAAACCACGAGAGAATGGTTGTTGTCATACCGAATCGGCGGAGAGGCGGCGCTCATGGGAGAACGCGAGGGCAACAGGAAATACGATTACGAGACGAAGCTCGCCGCTGTGCTCGACCATCTGGAACGTGGGATGAGCAGGCCGGAGGTCATGGAACGTTACGGCATCGCCAGCCGGACGTGTCTGAAACAGTGGTGCCAGGACTATCGTCGCGGAGGGCCGGAGGCGCTGCGCCCGAAGCCCAAGGGCAGGCCGAAGGGCGCGAAATCCAAACCGAAACCGGCTCCCACGCGCGAACAGCTCCTCGAGGAGGAGAACGCGTATCTCAAGGCGAGGGTCGCGTATCTGGAAAAAGCCCGCGCCCTGCTGGCGTCGAAGCCGACAACCGGGAGAAGTCGGTGATCGTCTCGACGCTGGCGGGGCTCGGCCATCCGCTCCGGTGCCTGTTGAAAATCGCGGGATTGGCGAGAAGCACCTACTACTATCTCCTTTCGCATCCCGAGCCGGTCACCCGGCCGGATATCGAGCCGATGGTCGCCGAGGTCTTCCATCGCACGCCCAACGGGTGCGGCCACCGGCAGGTGCGCATGTGCCTCGTATACGAGTTCGGCGTGCGTGTGAGTCATAAGAGCGTGCTCAGGGTTATGCGCCGCATGGGATTGAAGTGCGCCATACGCCGCCCGAACCCATACCGCAGATACAGCTCATACCAAGGCGATACGGGCGCGAAGCCGCCGAACCTGCTGGAACGCGACTTCGCGGCCGACCGGCCGTGGGTGAAGCTGGGCACGGACGTCACCGAGTTCAGGGCAGCGGGCGGCAAGGCGTACCTCGCGCCCATATACGACATGGGATCCAAGGAGATTGTGGCCTGGGATGTCAGCCGGCACCCCGACCTCGCCCAGCAGCAACGGCTGCTCGCCATGCTCGAGGAGAAGCTGCCCGAAGGCGCCGACCCCATACTCCACAGCGACATGGGATGGCAATACCAGCACGACTGGTGGCGGAACAGGCTCGGGGAACTGGGCATCCGCCAGTCCATGAGCCGCAAGGGCAACTGCATCGACAACGCCGCCACCGAGCAGGTGTTCGGCCACCTCAAGGACGAGTTCTACACCGGCCGCGAGTTCGCCTCGTACGAGGAGTTCAAGAACGAACTGGACGCGTACATCATCCACTGGAACACCAGACGACGCCAGATACGACTGGAGGGACACACCCCGGAGGAATTCCGGAACATGTCCCTCACAGCCTAATCAGGTACCATTAATAAACCACGTCCAACTTCCGGGGCGCAGTTCATACCGTGGTACGGGGCGCTACTGTATTGCGATTGCCAATCGCTACCTATTATTTATCTGATATTTATCTGACGATAATCCGAGCTATCAGCCGCAATACGCGCCCCGCACGTATTGCGGCTGATAGGGCGCATTTTCGGTCGGAATATCAAGCTTGGCTGCAGCACGCAACGGCCAGTTCGGATCACGCAATGCCGCACGTCCGATTTCGATGGCATCGGCGGCGCCGGATTTGAGGATCTTCTTGGCCTGCTTCGGCTTGGTGATCAGACCGACCGCCGTGGTTGGGATTCCGGCGCGCGAACGCACCTGCTCCGAGAACGGAACCTGATAGCCGGGCTTGACCGGAATGGTCACACCCGGAATCATGCCTCCGGTGGAAACATCCACCAGATCGACGCCATGTTCCTTCAACACTTTGGCAAGGTCGACCGTCTGGTCGAGATCCCAACCGCCGGCGGCCCAGTCGGTTGCGGAAACGCGCACCAGCACCGGCATAGTGTCGGGCACGACGGAACGCACGGCGTCCACGACCTCGACCAGCATGCGGATGCGGTTTTCGAACGATCCGCCATACTCATCCTCACGCTCGTTGATCAGTGGGTCAAGGAACTGAGACAGCAGATAGCCGTGGGCCGCATGAATTTCCACCGCGTCAAAACCGATATCATAAGCACGCCAAGCAGCATCACGGAACTGGTCGACAATGGCATGGATCTCGTCAACGGTCAACGCACGAGGCTTGGTCAGCGAGCCGAACGCGTTGGCGCTTGGCCCCACGGTCTTCCAACCGCCCTGCTCCTCCGGCACGCTCTCATGCCCGAAACCAATGGAGAAGCAGCCGGTGGAGGCCTTGCGTCCGGCATGGTTGAGCTGCACCGCCATGGTGGCGCCGGCGGCCTTCGTATCGGCAACGATCCAACGCCATGCATCCATCTGCTCGTCGGCCCACAATCCCAAGTCGCACGGCGAAATACGGCCCTCCGGCGCCACTGCAGTAGCTTCCACGATAATCATGCCGAAACCGCCCATGGCACGCGACACATAATGCTGGTAGTGGAATGGCGTGGGCAGGCCATCCTGGGCCAACGCGGAATACGTGTCCATCGGCGGCAGCCAGATGCGGTTGCGCACAGTCACGCCACGCAAAGTCATAGGATCGAACAGGCCAACCGTGCCATTGGTTTTGGCCTTCTTCGACTGCTTCGCTTTCTTTTCGTCTTCGCTCATCGCAGTAGCTCCCCTCCGGTCGCGTCTACTGGCTCCATGCCGATCAGCTGAACCTTCTTCTTGTATTTCCCTTGGGCTTCTCTGGGAATCTCGTGCCATAGAACCGGCACTACCTGCATTCTACGCAGAACGCCCGCCGAGCGTGGCGGGCGTTCATTGATTGTTCACTTCCATTCATTAAATTGCGGAAGCGTCACTCATCTTCGGTCTGCTACTGATCCTGATTAGACCGCTGGTCGTTCTGCTGGCTTTGCTGCTGAAGCGACTGGTTCTGCTGCTGAATGATTGTGCTTTGCTGCTGTGTGGCATTCTGCTTTCCACCGCCGATCCTGGTGACCGCGCTGGATGTTGCGGAATACTTGGCCGCAGGCTGCCCATAATCGTTGTCAATCGGCAGCTGTTTGCGTTCCGCATAAGCATTCATAAAGTCACGCCATGCCGGGGCCGCGATGGTGGAACCATCCCAGTAGCCGTGGTATTGGCCGTTGATAGCGATATTCGCAATCGGGTGTCCAACCGGATTCTGCACGTCACCGACGAGCACGAATGTAGCGATCTGGTTCGGAATGAAACCACCTGTCGTAACTAGCTGATCCTCGTGGGTACCGGTCTTGGCGAAGGTCTTACGTCCGTTGGCCAACTGTGCCACGCCGCTTGCGCCGTCGGGACGAACAACGCCTTGATTCATGGCCCAAGCAAGCGTTTGAATGATTTCCGGATCAACCGCCTGATGGCAGTTCGCGGAAGGCACCTTAATATCATTGCCGTCCGCATCAGTCACCTGCTTCAGCGCGATCGGATTGCATTGCACGCCATTGGACGCATATACAGCGAAGATGCTTGCCATCGTCAGCGGGGACACGTTGACGTTACCGACCATCATGGCAGGCACGAATGATGAGGTCTTGTCGAGCGTCTCACCGGTATTCGCATCATGATAGCCAAGTTCAGTTGCGGTATCGGCGATCTTGCACAAACCGATGATGGATCCCATGGAAGCCTGCGTGGTGTTATGAGACCTTGCCAAAGCCAATGCCGGCGTTTCCGGGTTCACCGTTCCATTGGTTATTGCGTTGGTGACGTTCCACGAATCGGTGCCGCCGGTATAACGATCACATGCGAACAACGAGGTCGAATACCTCGTAGACGTCTGCAGGTTCTCGTTGACAGAATGTCCCGCTTCCATCCATGCCACCAGATTGATAGGCTTCCACGACGAGCCGATGGAGAAGCCCATGCCGCCGCCGTCTTCTCGGTCCACGGCATAGTTCATGGAATCCCTGGTCTGGTCGTTCTGCGCCGCTTCGGTGGCATCATACGTTCGATTCAGACCGAAGCCCAGCACTTCTCCGGTACCCGGTTTGACGGACGCCATCACGATTTCCATGCCGGAGGAATCTTCCGGTGGAATGGTGTTGCGCGCGGTTTCGTTCAACAAGGTGTTGGCATCGATATCCAACGTGGTGACGATCTTCAGACCGCCCTCTTTCAGCAGTCTTTCCCTGTCCTCGCTGGTCTTGCCGAATTCCTTGGAATTCAAAATCTTATGCACCACGTAATCGCAGAAATAGCCCGCATCATAATCCGCGGCCATGCAACCGGTGGAAATAGGCTGGACATCAAGCGTATCCGCGAGCGGAGTATTGACCGCCTCCTGATATTCCGCATCCGAAATATAGCCCTGTTCGTTCATCAACTGCAGCACGATATTGCGTTGCTTCTCGGATTCCGGCTGGTTCGATTCGACGGAAGGATCGTACGCGTTCGGATTCTTGGTGATTGCCGCGATGGTGGCGGACTGCACGATGTTCAGCTGATCTGCGGTGGTGTTGAAATACCGCTTCGCAGCCGCCTGCACGCCATAGAGGCTATTGCCGCCGAACTGTGCGATATTGAGATATCCCTGCAAAATTTCAGGCTTGGAATACTGCTTCTCCATTTGCACGGAAATCAGCATTTCCCTCAATTTTCGTGCGATGGTATCTTCCGACGCATGGTATTGCGCAATCGGATCGTCATCCTGCTGCGCCTGCAGGATCAGCACATTTTTGACATACTGCTGGGTAAGGGAGGAACCGCCCTGATGGTCGCCCTTCATGTATGTTTGGACGAACGCACGGAACACACCCTGCACATCAACGCCGCCGTGAGTGAAGAATCGTCTGTCTTCACGCGAGACCACGGCCTGCTGCATGTATTTGGAAATCTTCTTCAACGGCACGACTTCACGATTCTGATCCCAGAATTCGGTGATTTTCGTGGTGCCATCGGAAGCGTACATGGTCGACTTCTGCGGCAGGCTGGTCACATCAAAATCAATACCTTCGACCGACAGCGACGGAATAACCGCCTTGGCGACGCTGTTCGCGCCGAAAACCGCCGGTAGGAGGAACAAACTGGCGGCCACGCCGCCACCCACACTCAGCGTGATGTAGGCAATCACGAGTGCGAGCACACGTTGAACGGTCAAAGTCTTCTTTTCGGGCATGGTGCCCATTCTAAAGTGGTGGGTCTACTAATCAACCGCTCGCCCGCAGGCGTCACGGGTTTCTCACAAACAACCGTAAAACTTAAAAAACGCTGGAAAATAGTCGATAATTAACGTCTCGATCGCCGAATAAGCATACCCGGCTGGTAGATGATGATGGAACGGCCCTCACGCGCAATCCATCCACGGTTGGCGAAATCCATCAGCGCCTTGTTCACCGTTTCGCGCGACGAACCGACCAGCTGCGCCATTTCCTCCTGCGTCAGATCGTGCGGTACCTTCAATCCCGCCTCGACCGGCTCGCCGAAACGTGACGCCAGATTCAGCAGCGTTTTCGCCAAACGTCCCGGCACGTCCATGAACACAAGTTCCGAAATGCGCTCGTTGTTGTCACGCATGCGATGCGCGAGCACCTGAAGCATGTCGACGGCCACGCGCGGATGCTCGTCAAGCCATGCGAACAGGGCGTCATGTTCAAGCCACACGACTTTCGTGTCACTGGTCATGGCCACGGCGGACGCGGTGCGCGGCCCACCGTGCGGATCGAACACCGGAATCTCACCCAGCACTTCGCCGTACGCATGAATGCTCAACAACTGCACGCGCCTATCGGACGATTGCCGGATCAGTTTGACGCGCCCGCGTTCCAGCAGATACATGCGATGATCGGTGTCGCCTTCGCGGAAAATATAGTCGCCCTTGTTGTATTCGGCATGCTGCAGATGCGGCAGCAGTTCCTCCGCCTCTTCGGAAGAAACCTGCTTGAACAACGCGGTGTGCAGCAACGTCGCGCTTTCGCCACTGGGTCCACTATTGGTCTCGTTTGGCGTAGCCATTTGTCACACCTCCGTTCATAGGCACATCCTCTAGGCACGCCGCCAGGCGTGTTGCCGGGCGCGCTGCCGCGGCTTCGAAAGCTTGCTGCTTTCCACATGCCCTCACGGAACACCAAGCTTTCGTAACGTTCTCATCGCCCTTGACATTAGGGCGGCTTCGACCATCGGGCTACATTGTAACTCGCCTGGCAGCGTCGAGCAGCCGTTCAACCACGTCTTCACGGCTCATGCCCGTCTGCGAGCGCATTGGATCGACTCGTTTTACCGCTGATTTCACCGCTTTGTCCGACATTTTTTCGCGTGAGGTGTTCAATACTCGCCCCATTTTTTCCGCGTCGATATCGTAGGCGAGGGTCACGTGGTGCAGTATGGCGCCAGGCCCTTCCCCTGCTGGCGTGAAGCGGCGTTGCGCGGCTCCGCCGAGTTTGCCGTATTGCGTGGCGATGTCGTTGAGACCGGCGAATCGTACGTCGAGCCCGAGTTCCTTAAGCGCGCGCACCAGCCAGAAATCGCAGAGCCGGTATGATTCCTCGATGCTTATGCCTTGGGCGAAATCGAGCGGCACGTAGAGCGAGTAGGTAATGGTGTTGCCCGGTTCGATGAACATCGCCCCGCCGCCGGTGCAACGTCGGACCACGGTGAATCCTTCCTTCTGCGCAACCGCCGTGTTGACTTCGTCTTCGAGCGACTGGAATTTGCCGATGACCACCGCCGGGGCGGCCCATTCCCAGATACGCAGCGTGGGTTCGCGTTTGCCTGCCGCCACTTCGCGCGCCCATGCGATGTCGGTTTCCATTTGTTCGTTTGGATTTCGCGGTTTGTCGTGGATGACGGTCGGTTTCAGGGCCCGCCAGCGTTCCAGATATTCCTCTTGTGTCAGCGCATTATGCATTTCCGGTTGTTTCCCGGAATATTGTTTCGTAGACCGCGCGATATTTCCGTTGTTCGTTGCATCTTCCGCATTGCGCGATTCACTGTCTGTGATTGCGCGGAGGAAAGCGATGGCGATGCCTTCTTCCGTCATACCCACCAATCGCACGTTCGGATAGTTCGCGGTAATCGCTTGCAATCGTCGTGTAATGTCGCGTTCGGGCGCGCTTCGCTGGCTTTGCAGCAAGTTTTCCCAATCCTGCAATAGTCGGCGGGAATCCTTGTCATCGCCGTCAAGAAAGAAATCGCCGTCGATCCGGCATTGTTCCACGGATTGGGTGGAACTTGCGCCTTCGCGGGAATATGCTGGAATGGCATCAGAAAGCCGGACGGAAACCCCTACGAGTTTGCCACCCGGCTGCTTGTACAGGCCTCTGCTCATCAATCTTGGCTCTCTTGGCCGGAATCGTTGTAGCCGGCATTGTTGTCACTCATGGTTCCAACAATATCCCATAATTTGCCTTGTTGCTTTCATCCACCCTGAAAGCAAGCCCTGAAATTCCCCTGAATATGCGTGAAGCCCGTCAAATCAAGCGTGAAACTCGATTCGACGGGCATCTCAACAGGCGAACAGATCCAGCAAAATCATATAATCCGGATCATGACCGTCACATGCGTGCCAGGATGTCGCGTCCGACCTTGTCGGTGGAGCGGGTGGTGGATCCCAGTTCCTCAATGTCGGCTTCGACGGCCGCATCGATCTTGGCTGCGGCTTCGTCGAATCCAAGGTGGCGCAGCAGCATGGCCGCGGAAAGGATCGCGGCGGTCGGATTGGCCTTGTTCTGGCCTGCGATATCCGGTGCGGAACCGTGAATCGGCTCGAACATGGACGGGTATTCGTCGGAAGCGTTGATGCATCCGGAAGCGGAATAGCCAACGCCACCGACCACGGCACCGGCCTCGTCGGTGATGATGTCGCCGAACAGGTTGTCGGTGAGGATCACATCGAAACGAGACGGATTGGACACCATGAAGATGGTGGTCGCGTCGATATGCAGATAGTCGTGGGAGACTTCCGGATATTCCTCAGCGACCTTGTCTACGATGCGCTGCCACATGTCGCCCGCGTTGACGAGCACGTTCTTCTTGTGCACGAGGGTCACATGCTTCCTGCGCTTCATGGCCAGCTGGAAGGCGTAACGCACCACACGCTCCACACCGTAGGCGGTGTTGATGGAGAGTTCGGTGGCCACCTCGTTCGGGGTGCCGCGACGCACCGCTCCACCGGCGCCGCAGTACAGGCCTTCAGTGCCTTCACGCACCACAACGAAGTCGATGTCGCCCGGATTGGCGAGCGGGGAGGTCACACCCTTGTACAGCTTGGAAGGACGCAGGTTGACGTACTGGTCGAGATCGAAGCGAAGCTTGAGCAGCAGGCCACGCTCCAAAATGCCGGCCTTGATACGCGGATCGCCGACGGCACCCAGCAGAATCGCGTCGGTCTGCTTGATGCGCTCCTCTTCCTCTTCCGGAAGAATCGCACCGTCACGCAGATAACGCTCGGCACCAAGATCGAAATTCTCGTAATCGAATTCGGCGACACCCTCGGCCGCTTTCTCCAGAGCCTTCTGAGCCCACGGAGTCACTTCCTTGCCAATGCCATCGCCCGGAATGACGGCGATGGTGTACTTCTTTGCAGAATCACTCATAGCACGCGACTCTAGTCAACGAATCAGCACGTGGACGCGTAACGCTCAACTAATGGACACTCCTAATGGACACTCCATGCCGCTTTCCTGTACGAAACACACGAAAAGCATGAATCATACGAATCTCACAAATCGCACAACCTAATCAGCTGGTAATACCCATCACGCCAAGGCACCAGGCATTCTCATAGGAGATCTCCTCCCACTGCTTGTACCTTCCGGACGTACCCCCATGACCGGCCTCGACCTCAATCTTCGCCACAGCATCCACACCGGCACGCTGCAGGCGAGCCAACCATTTCATCGGCTCCACATACAGCACACGCGTGTCATTCATCGACGTGGTGATGAAAATCTTCGGGAAAACCGCAACCCGAGCATCATTGGCATCAGCCGGCGCATTCTCATACGGCGTATATTCCTTCATATACCGGTACACGTCCGCATTATGTAACGGATCGCCCCACTCATCCCACTCCGTAACCGTCAACGGCAACGACGGGTCAAGAATCGACGTCAACGCATCCACAAAAGGCACATCCGCCTCAATACCGGCAAAACATTCGGGAGCCATATTCGCCACAGCACCCATCAACAAGCCACCGGCGGAACCACCATCAGCCACCGTGCGAACAGGCGACGCCAAACCGGCACGCTGCAACGCACGAACGGCATCAACGAAATCCTCAAACGAATGCTTCTTATTGAGCAAATGCCCCTGCTCATACCAAGCACGACCCATCTCACCGCCGCCGCGAATGTGCGGCACCGCATAAAGCACACCACGATCAAGCATGCTGATACGAGACACCGAGAATCCCGGATCCGAACTGATCTCATACGCGCCATAACCAGTAACGAACATCGCCGAATCACAAGCAGGCACGTCACGACGCCACACCAAGGAAACGGGAATGCGCTCGCCATCGCGGGCGGTAACCCACACTCGGCGCTCCATATATTCGCGCGGCTCAAATCCGCCAAGCACGGTGGCACGCTTCAACAGGCGATCCTCGCCGGTTGCCGGATCGATATCATGCAGCTCGCCGGGGCGCGTGTAACTGGCGAACGAGTAGCGTATACGGGGCGCATCATATGAAGGATTACCTCCCAGACCGATCGAATACAAGCGCCTGGTCTCCCCCGGCATCGCATCGGCGGTCGCACCATCCGACGAGGTCATCGCCTTGCGGGAAAACCCATGCACGGCCGACCCTTCGCCTTGCGCAGCGGCCAACTGGTCGAGCGCGCCCCACACTTCGGCACGCTCCACGTTGATCTCGTCCACCGACTCGTCAACATCCCAATCGCCTTCCAACGCGTGCGGAACCAACTCGGTGAACCGCCACGGTCGCCCTGCAAGAAAATCCTCCGCGGCCGCATCCTTCGTCATCACCGCGATATGCGCCAGGCTTTCCGCACGGTACTGCAACGCCACATAATGCCGGTGAATCGAAATTCCCTCGATGCCAAGACCGTGCGCACCCTGCAAAATGGCGGGATTGCAAGGATTCGAATACGGCGTGCCAATCGGCATCGAAGAAGCGCCCGGTTCGACATCGTCACCATGTTCGCATCCGTACGGCGAGCCAACGGCCACACGCACACCCTCGCCCAAACGGTATGGGGGCTCATGCAAACGCATGTCGATCACATCGATTTCGAAATTCGGGTTCAACGCATTATGGTAGACCACAGCGAGCGGGATGTCCTCGCCGTGCTCGCCGGCACCTTCAAAACGGCTGAAGCTCACATCGTATTCCACATCCGGCTCGCGCGGAATGAACGCACGGAATTCACCTTCCGGATCGTCGGTGGAAAGCAGCAGCACTTCGGTGGTGGTTTTCGAACCGGTGCAGATTACCAGATTGCGTTCGTCGAACGACAGGCCGATGCCCACCCAGAATCGTTCGTCTTGTTCGCGATACACCTCCACATCGTCGATGATGGGAGTACCAACGCGGTGACGCATCACCGCATATGGACGCCATGCGTCGTCGAGCAGCACATAGAACACCCATTGCGCGTCCGGTGTGAAGCAGGCACCGCCGATGCCTTCGAACACTTCCGGCAGCTCATCGCCGGTTTCGATGTTGCGAATACGGAAATCGTAACGTTCGTCGCCGCTGGTATCAGTGCCGTACAACATCCAACGTCCATCTTTGGAAATATCCATGCCGCCGACGCGGAAGAAATCGTGGTCTTGCGCTTCGGCATTCGTGTCGAACACCACTTGCTCACCATCCATGGGCATGCCGATCTCAATGGTCGGCGGATCCCAATCGTCTGCGCCTCGAATCGGCACACGGCATTGCACCGCATACTGCTGGCCTTCCTTGGTACGTGTGAAATACCAGTAGCCGTCCATGCGCGTCGGCACGGACATATCAGTTTCCTGTACGTGCGATTTGAACTCGTCGAACAATGTGGTGCGTAAGTTTTTCAACGCTTCCATGCGCTGTTCGCAATATCGGTTCTGTGCGGCGACGTAATCCTGCACGTCCTGCGATTCCTTGTCGCGCAGCCATTCGTACTCGTCGATGAAGGTGTCGCCGTGGAACACGCGCTCCGTTGGCACGCGTTTCGCGATCGGCATCCCGCATTCGTCCAGACGGCCCTGACGGCTCTTGCCGCTTTCCCGCGCGCGCGTTGCGCCCTGTTCACCCCGAAAATCAGTCATGCAGGCGATTATACCGGCATCGCGGCCCCAATCCAGCGCAACGCTCATCCCCCTTGCTGTAAATTGAAAGAAAAACGTCAGACGCCCAGCTGTTGTTTCAGGAACGGCAGCATGGTTCTCATCAGATTCGATCCGGTCGTTCCCGTGAATACAGGAACGTCGGTGACTGGAATCGGCTGCGTGGACGCACGCCCCGCAACGGTGCCGAGATTACCGGCGGCCTCGCGTGGAGACAGCTGCCGAATGCCGATCGCAAGCACACGACCCGGATACCGACGCGCGATCGTGGCGTACGTGGTCGGATCCTTCTGCCCATCATCGCCGATCAGAATGAACTTCATATCGGGAAAATCAGCCATCAATTGTTCGGCATACTCGAGTTTGTGCTGCACTCCGGTAGGAATGAACGTTTTCGGGCGGGGATCGAGGTCACGCAGCAGCAGCGGTCCTTCCGGGAACCCATGGTCGGCGATGAAATGCCTAATCGAGCTTTCCACGTTCCACGGCGACGTCGACAGGTAAAAGAACGGGGCGTCCGGAAACATGTCCGCAATGCGGTTGAACAGCAGGTTCATGCCCGCAACCGGCATTTTCTTCTTCGGATCGAGCAGCAGCAGATTGTAGGCCGCTTTCATCAGGCTTGGCGCCTGCGTGACCATGACGGTGTCGTCCACGTCGGAGATCACACCGACTTTCGTGCCACTGGGAATGGTGAACAGGTTGGCTTTGACCGGTTTGCGGCTGCGCACCTTGTACGACACGTCGTGCACGCCGGGTTCGAGCAAATGTTCGGCCACGAGATCGAGATAGCCTGCGGAATCGGATGCGGCGAATTCGCTGGAAACATTGCGCTGCGCATCCACTTCGTCATACACTTCCGACGCCCCCACCTGCACGGTTTCGAGGGGCACGCCGTCGATGGCGATGCGCACCTTCGTATGCGGCGAGGGGATAGTGAGCATAGCGCGGATGCCTCGGGTCAGGCGGCCAGCCTGGCGTTTAAAGGGCCCGTACACGGTTCGGCAGATCAGGCGCGAGTAATGTTCGGTACCATAACCGACATACGGTTCCACGCGCGGATACCAGTTGAAATTGCGCACCACTAGCGTGGAGATTTTCAACCAACCACCGAAGGTCTTGGTAACGGCACGGCGAAACAGCTGTGTCAGCGGAGGCTTGACTTCGATGCGCTCATGTTTCGAAGCGGCATCGAAGGTGGTGACCACCTTGCGTGCGGGAATGGGCACGGTCGGCATGTCATCTTCGGATATGGCATCCGGTTCACGCTGGGGCAACGGCTGTGGTTCGGTCATATCCCCACTATAAAGGCGATTGCCGAACTACCTGGTGTCCCAGCCGTGAAAATCAGGGATTATTCAGGGAACGGTAACGATTTCATACCTGATTTCGCATGCGGTTCCCTGTTTCTAGATGTTTCTAGACGGTTGCTGAGCCGTTTATTCCGCCACGATGTTGGCGTATTCCTCGGAGGAAAGCAGTCCCGGTTCGTCATCCTCAAGCTCGATTTTGAAAATCCAGCCTTCACCATACGGGTCACCGGTAACGATGCCCGGATCGTCGGCCGCTTCGCTGTTCACATAGCGGATTACGCCAGCCACTGGAGTGACCAACGGCGTAACGGCTTTGGAGGATTCCAATTCCGCCACTTCGTCGCCGGCCTGCACTTCGGTGCCGACTTCCGGCAGATCGATGTATACGAGTTCGCCAAGCTGGTCGGCCGCATATTCGGTGATGCCCACCATGGCCGGTTCGGTGGAAGCATCCACCCACACATGCTCGTCGGAGTATTCGAGATGCTCGGGAACGTCCAGATTCGGCTTGTTTTCGTTTTCTTCACTCATGAAAGCTCATTCTACGTCAATCACGTGCATTTCCCATAGCGCTGTACCGAAACTTGTTACGGCAGATCGTGGCCGAGCCATTCTTCGATCATGTAGCGGGCGATGGTGGCCTTTCCGGGGGATTCCATACGCCCTGCTACCAGCTCGTTCATATATTCGTCTCGGGTCATCCAACGCGCCTGCAGGGTCTCGTCGCCGTCCACATACACGTCGGTGGTATTGGCCATGCCTTTGAACGCCATCATGAGCGAGGCTGGGAATGGCCATGGCTGCGATCCCAAATATTTGAGTTCGCCCAGTTCGACGCCGACCTCCTCTTTGGCTTCGCGCCGGCATGCATGTTCCAGGTTCTCACCCGCCTCTACGAAGCCTGCGGACACGGAATACAGGCCGGTATTGCGCCATGCACTGTTGTGCTGCAGCAACAGACGGTCCTCATGGTCCACAATCGCCGTGATAACGGCCGGCTCCACTCTGGGGAACAGTAGCCGTTTGCCATCCGTTTCGCTGGTGCACCGCTGCGCCCATCCGCCCAACGCGGGTTCGGTCGGGGCGCCGCATGTGGGGCAATGGCGTTGACGCGCATGCCATACGCCCAGCGAGATCGCCGTTGTGGCCTGGCCTGCTTCGCGTGCGCTGGCATGCGGGGCGAAGCCACGCAGATCAACCCAGTCGAATCGTTCCGCCGCGTTTTCCAACAGCGATTTCGACGCCGTCGCTTCCGGCTCACGCTGTTCGTCGAACGCGTCGTCCGCTCCCATATGCTCGCTGCTCGCAGCCATCGGCTCCGCAGCCCTCACACGAGACACATCAACGGCCACCACATGCTCGTCACGATTGCCACCATATGAGCCGAGGAATATGGCGAGCGCCGTCGGATGCGTGTGCAGTTCCGTCGTCACGTAGGCTCCGGGCAGCTGTGCCAAACGCATGTGCACGTTGGCGTAGTCCGCGATGGCGCCTTGTCCGCGTGGCACCGCCACCATGCCGTCTTTGACGAGAATGACTTTCGTGGCAGGTTCCATCAGCACCGTGTCAAACAGGTCGGGTTCGTCGCGTCTTGAAACCTCATAGTCGATGTCGCCTTGTGCAAGTGGCAGGAACGGCAGTGCCTGAGTCAGCGCCAGTGGCGAGAACACGCTCATCGATTGCTTCTTTCCTTGAATACGATATATGGAAGATATATTTTTCTATATACATCGTATTTTCTTTATATTTTTTGTACATCTGATTGCGCTATTGACGACAGTTTTGGGAATATCGTCTACTGCACTCTGCGCACCAGTGCAAGCAGCGCATCGGCGACCGCCTGCGGATGCTCATAAGCGCTGAAATGACCGCAATCAAACACCACCGTCATATCCGTGCTCGTAGCCGTCATCGCATCGGCGATCGGTGCCATCACGCTCGGCGGGCTCGACGGATCCTTGTCGCCGCAGATCACCGCGACCGGCGCTGTAATCGTTGATAGCACATCATTCAGATCCGGGCGCCCGGCCGCCATGCGTTCACGCCAGGCGATGCCTTCGGCCGGCTGCTCGTTGATCCATGCAGTGAACTGTTCGCGGTAGGCGTCCGACTGTTTGATGGTTGAATCCTCAGGCGTAGCGGCTGCGAACCCCATAACTGGCTCGTGCGTGCCCGTCGACTCGCATTCCTCGGCGATCGCGATGCGTTTCGCACGCATCTTCTCGGAATCAGCTGCGGCCTTCGTGTCGCATAATGCCAGTGCGGCGACGGCTTCGGGGTGCAAACGCTGAATGTCGAGAATCAGGTAGCCACCCATCGAAAGACCCACCCAAATCGCCTTGTCGTATCCGGCAGCGTGCAACAGGTCGACGTAAGCGTCGGCCATGCGGCCCAAACCGTTGGGGAAAGCGCCGTCCGCGTCTGTGCCTCCACTGTTCTCGTCGGAAGGAATCGGCCCTTCTCCTGCGCCGGGCATGTCGGGAGCCCAAATCGGGAACTGTTTCACGCCATGTTCCGCAGCGGTCGTTTTCAACGCATCCGCGCATTCGTTCCACATGCGGTGGTCCACGGGGAACCCGTGCACCAGCACCACGGGAATCCCCTCACCCTCGCAATATACGTTGTTATGCAATTCGATCGTCATATGCGTTCCTTCGTTGCTCTCCCCTGTTGTTGCATGTATTCGCAGCCTATTTGCCGGTCCACGCGATCGCCTGACGCACAATCGTGCCATATCCGTTGCTCATCTGGTTGACGAAAGTGTCGAGGATCTCACTGTTCGGATTGACCCATTCCACGTCGAGCGTCTCGTCCTGCGGCTTGCAATCGCCCGCAATCGGCACCACATAGCACAATGCGATCGCATGCTGGCGGGAATCGAAATAGTCGGACAGTCCGGGCGTCGGGAAAAATTCAGCCACGGTGAACGGCTGTAGGCTCACTGGCAACTGCGGCAGCGCGATATCTCCCAAATCCTTGGCGATATTGCGCGCCACGGCCTCACGCAACGATTCGTGGTAGAGCACGCGGCCGGCGATCAGCGTTCGTTCGATGCGGCCGTCGTCAGACACACGCAGCAGCGATCCGACCTGTGAGACGCGTCCCAGATCGTCGGTGCGCACCGGCACCACGAGCACGTATGGTATCGGCATTTCACCGCGCATACGGTTGATTTCGTCGGAAGCAAGCCATCCTGGAGGGTTTCCTATTCCACGGATGAAATCCTCCGGCGTGATGTCGTCGAATTCTCCGCGACGGCGGCCTGCATCGAAATCGCCCTCGTCGGGCACTTCATCATTCATCACTGGCATAGTCCCATTATCACGCATCTTGTGTGAATTGGCTGGAAAAGCATGCGCTGGAAGACGATTCCTCTGATAGCGGATCTTGCGCATGCCGGGAATACGTAGGGTTGGGGCACGGTTATATACTTCAAAGCAATCGCATACGAAGGGCGTAGCCCGTCACGCGCGTCGATGGCACGAACAGCAAGGAGCAATCATGGCAACGCATGCAGTCACTTCCAAGGATTTCAATCAGATTGTGGAATCCAATGATCTGGTATTCGTGGATTTTTGGGCGACCTGGTGCGGTCCGTGCCGCGCATTCGGCCCGACGTTCGAAAAGGCGAGCGAAGCGAATTCTGACATTTATTTCGCCAAGGTCGATATCGACCAGAATCCGGATCTCGCTTCCGCGGCCAAGGTACAGGCTGTGCCGACGTTGATGGTGATCAAGAATCAGCAGATTGTGTTCCAGCAGGCCGGTGCGTTGCGTGCGTCGGATCTGGACGATCTGATTGCGCAGGCCAAGGCGTTGGACGTCAACGCGGCCGCTGCCGAAGAGGCTGAGGCGCAAGCAGAGTAGGCTAAAAATTACAATGATTTCAAAGGTGTCGTTCGATGGTAAGCATCAACGGCACCTTTTGTTTTGCGTACCTGTTGCTTACGATTGCTTTGCCCGCCTGTTACATATGCGCCCGCCCGGTTTCCATGGCGTGAGGTAAACTTATCCATTAGATGCGCGCTTTCCGGCGAAGCCCCGTGTGGCAGCGCGCCGCATGCCGAGCATGCGTAAATTCGCCGAGGATCTGAACGCGCGTATAGGAGCAGAATGGCTAACCACAGCAAGCACGCCCGATCGTCTACCTTCGTCATGCCGAGCAAGTCCTCGCTGGTGAAGATCGCCGCAACGGTTGCGGCGGTGGGCCTGTTGGCTACCGGCGGCATTGTGTCGCGCAATCTTTACACGTCCGCGAAGCAGAATACAACCAATCAGGCCACAGCTTTCTCCGTCACAGATTCCGCGGAGGCGTCTCGTGGTAATGCCCGCGAGCTGCTTAATGGAGACACCTCGTACGTTACCGTGAAAGTCAACGGCAAGTCGCGCGTGGTGCCCGGTGCCAATTTCACCGACGTGAAGTCCGTGCTTGACGCGGGTGACATCACGCTCGAACCGGAAGACACGGTCTCCCCCTCGCTCACCACCAAGGTCGATGAGAAAACCGTGATCACCATTCAGCGTGCCGGCGCGAGTGTCGAGGTTGCCGACACCGCCATTGGCTTCAATGTTGTCAAGAAGGAAACCTCAAGCCTGCCGGAAGGCCAGGAGAAGGTCGAGACGGAAGGCGAAGAGGGCGTGATGGAAACCACGAACCTCGTGACCAAATCTGGCGACACCGTGGTTTCTTCCAACATGATCAGCTCGTATGTGAAGAAGGCTCCGGTCGACAAGGTCATTCTCGTCGGCACCGGCTCCGCTTCGTCGTCGTCCTCCAACGCTTCCACGTCAATCGGCACCACTGTGCCGGCGGGCGAAATGCAGCAGTGGGCTCACGATTATCTGCTGTCGAACGGCTACACCGAAGCCGATTTCACCGCCACCGTATACATCATCACTCACGAGTCCGGTTGGAGTGTCACCGCAACGAATCCGAGTTCGGGCGCCTATGGCCTGCCCCAGGCATTGCCTGGTAGCAAGATGGTGAGCGAGGGTGCCGATTGGGCCACCAATTATCAGACCCAGCTCAAGTGGTTCTGGGGCTATTGCGCACAACGTTACGGCTCCATCCAGGGAGCCTATTCGTACTGGCTCGCCAACCACTGCTACTGATATGCTTCGTCACGCTAATTTCAGCACGATCAGATGGCAATGCTCGTATTGAAATGTTTACAATGATTGGTGATTAATATTCAATTTACGTAATTCAGCGCATATAGTTTGAGCCCCGTAATATTCGAAGATATTACGGGGCTCAAACTATATTGTGATTCGAGATATCACCAAGATACTATCGGTTTCACAGGGCGTTGTTGGCGCCGATCACCGTAGCTTCCTTGACATCGTCGATCTTCCTGCGCTTGCGGCCGCCATGCCCGGCCTTCGGACCGCGCTTGCCGACGGTGCCGCTACGAACCCCGTTCTTGGCGTCGAAGAGGATCACGCGCTCATCGCTGTGATATTCGCCTTCCAAGGCGAAGTAGGCGATCTTGTCTGCAGGCACTTCTGGGAAAGTGAAGAACTTCTGCGTTGCAACAAGCAGGTCAAGATTGCGAGTGGTCACGGAAGCTGGACGATCAGCGTTCGGATTGTTGAACTGAACCGCGAAATCGTCGTTTTCGTCGCACACCTGGATTGCGAACTTGCCGCGCTCGTAATTCACCAGCAGCTTGACGAATTCCGGACGGCCGAGCACTTCGGAAACACCCTTGGAAAAACGAACAGATTCAAGCATGACCGTCATGGTCAACTTGCCACCCGTTCTTTCGCCAACTTCTTTGAAACCATCAAGAACGGACATGTAAATCCCTCCTTTATTGTAAATAACTACGTAAAATACTGTACCTCATTGTCGGCAATAAAACGAATCGAATCTTAGGGAATACATATCCGTATTTTTAAGAACACAACATAATACGGAAAAACTTAATGAGGCCATCTCGCGCAACCACTTTTTGTAATCATTTTCATTTTCTAAATGTTTTCCCAGCAACGATTTTCATTGAAATTTCGCCATTTCTTGGTACTTTTTACACTCCAATTGAAATGGAACATACACTACACGGTTACAGCATCGCAAACGCAATCAAAGAAGATGGAATCCCGTCGCAAAGCAGGATTCCGACATTGCTAACAACGTGGCGGAATCCTTGAGTAATGTGGTGAAAAAGTCGCTGCACGCTTCCAGCAAAGAGTCGCCGGTGAAGCTTTTCATGGTGCAGCGCACCGCGGAGTCCGTAGCCCCCAGCTCCTCGAACGGCAACTACTATTACTATTACGACGAGGGCGGCAAGAAGAGCCAAAGCCGAAAGAAGAGCAAGCACCAAAACTGACTTAATCTCAGCAAAATAATCGCCTCCCTTTCTACTAGAAAGGGAAGCGATTTTTCGAGTTTATGCAACGCAATGCGCAGCTTAGTAGGAACCGGTACCGCGGAAAACTACGAGCACGGTCTTCGCAAGAATCGCGAGATCTCCAGCGATGGACCAATTCTCGATGTACGAAACGTCCAAATACTCGCTCTGCTCCTGCGAAAGATCCGAACGACCGGAAACCTGCCACGGACCGGTAATGCCGGGCTTCACCAGCAAACGCGTGGAATACAAGGAGCCATAGCGGGCAACCTCGTCAGGCAACGCCGGACGCGGCCCAACCAAAGACATATCGCCTCTCAACACATTAAAGAACTGAGGGAACTCATCCAACGAAGTCTTACGAATAAAATGGCCGACCTTCGTAATACGTGGATCATCCTTCATTTTGAAGATAAAGCGATCGCTCTGGCCATTCTCTTCCGCAAGCTTCTTCTTCAACTCTTCTGCATTGGTAACCATGGAACGGAACTTGTACATGGTGAACGGCTTACCATGTAACCCGACGCGCTGCTGAGAGAAAAACACCGGGCCACCATCATCGAGCTTGATGGCAATAGCCACACCAAGCATAATCGGCGAAGAAATCAACAACGCGCAAGCCGAACCTATGATGTCAACGACACGCTTCACCACAGCAGTAACAGTAGTGTATTGCGGCAGACTCGCCAACAACACCGGCTGCTCAGCAGTATTACGCAAATACAAGCGGTGCCCGCTCACATCAGCCAAAGACACAGCCAAGGCAAGCTCCATGCCCAAAGATTCCACTGCAAGAGAGATACCATGCAGCATTTCGGAATCACGAGACAGTACGTCGGCAACGTACACTTCTTGAGCGCAAAGGCTTTCGCACGTGCGGGGAAACGCGGAATTAAACGGAATCACCTTCAGCATGTCGGCACCCTCAATGGTGGGATCCGGCTCGAACGAAGTGACCACATACGCATCTTTCTTGCTGCCGTCAGCTTCGATCGGGCATACTGCGACCGGCGAATACCCCCAATTGGAATAATCCTGCATGGTACGCAGCGCACGGTTAATACCGTCGGAAGAACCAATCACCACGGTCTTATACTTGCAAGAACCTTTTTTGCGGCTGCGATGCAACCACTGACGCATCTGCCAACGGGCAATCACTTCCAGAAAGAACGCGATGATCGGGGCAATGATAAGCGCCGTTCGTGGAAGCGTAAGTTTGAAAATAAACGCAATCGAGCAATACGTGATAATAGTGAGCAGCGAAGCGTTGATGATCTTCGCGTACAGCTCATAGCCTTCCGCCATCACATGCCTATGGTATGCACCGACGATCGTAAGGCTCAATACCCAGATGGCACTGAAGCAAACAAGAAATAGCCAGAATGGCATGACACTACCGATGGCTTCATATGCAGAATTGTTTGCCCACAGGCTGAACGCGAGAGAAACCAGCATGACGGCAAGGTCGACCATTACCAGACAGGCAACGAACGAATACCTCCACCCAGGAACGACCTGCTTCTTGGCTCTCATGCGGCTATGCCCGTCCCCATCAACGGGAAACGGCGTGTTCGAGAATGTCATCGGCTCAAACTGTGAAACGTTTTGAGCTTGATCCTGAACATGCGCCCGCTGCTGATGCCATGCGTTAGAGGAAACAATATGGATTTCCTCCGTCTTTGACGTTGAATCCGAATCGCAGGAGTTCCCTCGCATGTCCAATCCCTTCAGTCTGGCTCTTACACTCTATTCTTCTAGTGCAGATTACACCTACCCCCCCCCCAAAAAAAAGTAATATCCAACACCCTAAAATGGCATAGAAGGGTGATAGATGTCAGTACTCCCAGAATCAGCTGCGGAGGAGGATTTCTTCTAGGGCGCTGATTACCGAATCGGGCATGCCGGAGGTGACGAACAGTTCTTTGCTGAAGCGGGGCGCAGTATCGAAAGTGCGCAGAGCACCAAGCGCGCGCACTCCTTGCTCACGAATCGCCTGCATCGCATGCTCTTTGGAAATGTACGGCATTTGCGCGTGCAAGAGCACGTCGAGCGAGTCCTGTTCGACTGGATTCTCGGCAATCTGCAATCCATTTGCAATCGTAACGTTCAAGCGTGCGGCAGACGGCACGTCGCGCACAACGACCGACAGACTCAATGCCGGCGGATCGTATGTAATTTCTGTAGTATCGCAAGCTTTACCGTCAATTTCGATACGAACGTTCTGCGTGTCTGTCTGCGCAACTCCACGGAACACAATCCCCCAGTTACGCTGTGTCGGAATGGCTTCAGCACAGCCTTCCACCGGGTTTACGGTGAACTGCGTTGCATTGCCCGCGTTCTTCCAGTCGAAGCTCATGCACGTATCGGCAACATGAGTTTGGCCATCACAAGACTCAGCAGATGCAGAGCCGGAAGCAGCAGAGGCCACAGAGCCGTCGTCTTCCTTGAGTGTGAACGAACCGTTCGTACCGGGGAACACCAGCACCTGCAGGGACTCCGGATTGCCTAGATCATTCACCTTATTGCCCTCGCCAAGCTGCTGTAACGGCACGATACCGCCAGCCTTGGCAAACACCGGCATACGGTCGATCGCACGCCACACTGCCAAACGACGACCGGACTTCCCTGCCGAAACGTAACGGCGACCGTCGAAGAAGTCATACCATTCGCCTTGCGGCAGCCATGCTTCCGTGCTACCCAGCTGCGCGGAATCGTCATTGTCAGAAACAATTGGTGCAACCAGCAGCTCAGTACCGAAACGGAATTCGTCCGGCACCTCGTACGCCTGCGGATTATTCGGCTCCGCCCAATACATCGGCTCCACCAATGGCATGCCCTCGAACGCGGCGCGATAGTTCATGGTGTACAGGTACGGCAGCATCATATGGCGCAGTCGCAGCGAACCCACCATGGAATCGCGCACTTCCGCGGAGAAGTTCCACGGCTCCTTGCCCATGAACTGCGAATTGCTGGAATGCAGGCGATTGATCGGGCTGAACGTGCCAAGCTGGTACCAACGGGCTTCCAGATGTTCGTTACGATAGCCACACATATGACCGCCAATATCGTGACTCCACCATCCGTAGCCGATATTCGACGCGGTAGCAGTGAAATACGGCTGGAACTGCAAGGATTCCCACGTAACAATGGTGTCTCCCGAGAAGCCAACCGGGTAACGGTGCGAACCCGGGCCAGCATACCGCGAGAAGGTGAGCGGCCAACGGTTGTTGCGTTCCGTGCAACTCACGTTACGTTTGGATTGCCCGACATGCATTTCATGCTCATCGCGAGCGCCCGACTCGGCGCACTTTTCGCATTCGCAGTTCTCATTTACATTGCGTTCGGAAGAAGTCGCGTAGCGCCCGGAATCCAGGTAGTGCAAGTGGTTGAGCACCCACAGCGGGTCGAGTCCCGGCTGACGGGTCACACCGCCCTGCTGCCAGTCGAGCCACCAGAAGTCAACGCCTTCGGCTTCCATACGATGATGCATGTCGAAGTAGGCGCTTACGAAATCCGGATTCGTGAGGTCGAATTCCACCGCCTCTTCGGTTGCGGGATCGATGCCGACACGTTTGGACACCGCCTCATAGTCGTCTTCGAACGCGCGCACGCCGTCTCGCGGATGCACGTTCAACGTGGTTTTCAAGCCACGCTCGTGCAAGTCGCGCAAGAACGCCTCATGATCGGGAAACAGCTGCTTATCCCACGAATAGCCGGTCCAACCGGAACCGTATTTCGGATCGACATCGTCCACGCGGTGCCAGTCCATGTCAATCACGGATGTGGTGAACGGAATGCCTTCGCGCTTGAACCGGTCCATGAGCTGCAGGTATTCGTCTTGCGTGTAGCGGTAGTAGCGGCTCCACCAATTACCGAGTGCGAAGCGCGGCAGCAGAGGCGTTGGTCCGGCCAGCTTGTAGAAGTCTTGCACCGCTTCGATGTAGCGGCGGCCGTAGCCGAAGAAGTAGAAGTCTGTTTCCGCGTGATCGCGTGGCATAACCCATGCACCAAGCGGATTCGGTTTGCCGTTCACTTCATGCGCTTCCACGATCACGTTTGCGGCGGAATCGTCGAGTACCGCCCAACCGTCTCGCGAAATCACACCATCGTCCAGAGGAATTTCGCCGTTCGCCTCGTCGAGCGTGCGCGCGGTGCCTTTGAGATTATGCTTCGGCTCGTCGCCGTAATACCACGTATTGAACTGGGTGTCGGCCACGCCCTTGACGACCACGCTCAAGCCTTCTTTGCTGAACGGCTTGCCATCGTACGTCACATACAGCGCGGGGGTGTCCACAATGAGCAGTCCGTCGCGATGCGTCACCGTGAATTGCGGGTCGGCGCCAAAATTGCGGTTGACCACCATTTGCGTGAGATTGTCTTCGAATTCGCCGGAATCTGACCATTCAAAGCGGATCAGCGATTCCGTTAGAATGCCAATCCTCCAATGCTCTCCCTGCAGGATCGACGCTTCTCGCATATTCGGCCGCGCCTTGCGCACATACCTCACAAACGGCCCATCCGTTACGTTCGCAGCGTCGTTCGTGTTGTTCGTGTTATTCACCGTGTCATTCACCGAATCCGCCGCACCCGTTGCGCCACTTATCATATTATCTTTCATATTCACCCCTTACGCCCTGCCATAATAGCGCGCCCCCATAAGGGACCCGCGCGCAACATTTCCACCACAGGCGATACGTATTCTCAACCTCATATCCCACCCCACGTAGCCTGCCATCTGAACAACCCGAGTTTTACGGCCATTTCGGGACTTGCGCAGACAGAAACAAACGTTGTGCAGGCACAAGACAGCACCTCCAATCGCTGAACCTGAGTTCAGTCCAGCAATCAGGTTATGGTTTAGTTTGGCGTTGGCACTTGTTTCTGCATACTTTCCCGCACAATGGGATTAGCGGCATAATATTCTTGAATTGTCTTTTTGCTGATAATCGTGCTGCATGGAGCGGAAGGCGGCAAATCACCGCGCGCGATTTTCCAAGGGCTCTCAGCGTGCGTCCTTATGCTTAGCTCATTTCCCGTACGAGACGACAGCACCACGCACACTGCATCTATGGTTTGCTTTTCTTCTTCAGAAAGCGTCTTTTCACAGTCGTTCACAGGAAGCTCGCCTTCACGGATAAGGAATTTTCCCCTGTGCTGCGCATACAGTTCACGACATACAGGACCGCCACGCCATGCTTGGAAATCTTCGTCAAAAAGAGGATGTCCACGACGAGCCAAAGATTCCGCCTGCGAATAGAACGCGAGCTTTTGTAATTTCATAGTGGTCATTGCTCCACAGCGTCTAAGAATGTACGCCGCGACATCCACCACAGTTGCCATGTCAATCCTCCCTTCATATATATGAAATCTGAAATCAGTCTAGTATAGTGGATGGCCATGGACGCGCCCCTTACTACTATCAGCCTCGGCACTATCAGTCGGAACAGAGCGAACAATTCTGGGAAAATCTTACGTGCAGGAGCACAATCAGTTTCGCCGGAAGAATATCAGCTCGCTATCGATACAGCACAAGCTTGGCGTGATCAGCATATCGAAGCCACTCAAGAGTGTTTTTCAGAGGTCTTAAAGTGCTCAAATGATTTTGCCGAATCCGTCTGCACTTATCGTCTCAAACGAATCGTTTCCATCATTCGTAAACTGCAACGCGCCCAAACCCACCTGAAATTAGGCGAATTGGATGATATCGGAGGATGCCGTCTGATTTTAGAGACCAATAATCAGGTCCGTCAAGCGGCCGAAATTCTGAAATCTCGGATCCCTCTCAAGAAAGGCAGCGGAGAGAAGGACTATATCTTCAATCCGCAAAAGTCCGGATACCGATCCCACCACCTTTTGTTCAAACCTGAGACTCAAACAGGCTCTTATCAGGTGGAAGTACAGATTCGAACACAGCTTCAACATTACTGGGCAACAGCTGTTGAGGCCGCTGGAGAAATCTATGGCACCGAATACAAAAGCCCCGAAGTTCGTAGACAGGCCGTAGGGCCTGAAGACCAGGAAAGGATTCAATTCTTTCAAATTGTTTCCAGCCTATTCGCTCTCGAAGAGGGAGCCCCGCAGGTTCCCGGCTTTGAACGCAGCCAAAAGGAATTGGTAAAAGAGCTTCAGACGCTTGAATGCTCATCATGCTTATTGGATGATTTGGCAGCGTCCACAGACAGCATCTTCCCTTTGAATCCTCCAACGGATAAAGCGGCAACGCTGTTTCTCCTCAAACTTTCTCGCGAAGATCAACTCCTTGATATCGAGTCTTTCCGCCAAGATCAGCTTTCTGAAGCATTGCAAAAATACGGCGATCTTGAAGACCAAATTGAGGCAGCGACCAATAAGGGAACCGAATACGAATACAACAATGTTGTGTTGGTTTACGCCCAAAATCATGAACAGTTAAGCATTGCCTATCCAAACTATTCAGCTAATGTCAGCCACTTTGTGGACAAGGTTGGAGAATATCTGCAATAGTGTACGTTCAGTCAAGCCGACGTTTCGCGATGAGAACGGTGTCTATGCTGAACGCCAATAGTGTTCAGCATAACTGGCGACGGCATGCAGATTTATTCGACAAAAGGCATCAAGTAGAGCAGCGCGATGATGCTCAATGCATGACGTTTCATGAGGGGTCGTCGATAATACCGGCAATCACGATTCCGCCAAGAGAAATCCGTGCGACCGATATAAGGTTAGACGCACGAATTCCTTAATCATGCAGACTGTAGGATACTGAAAGACAGATGCCGCGGGAACCTGCCAGAAATAAGAAACCACGGAAGGAACCGACGAATTTTGTTGCACGATTCCGATTTTCGGGGCAAATTTCGAATCGTGCAACATTTTTCCTGCCGAAATGTGGTTTTTCAGGCTATTCCATACCCCCGAACCAGCTTTTCCGTCACTTTCCCACGCCTACGGGGGGTGCGCGATGTGGCACGATTCCAAAAAACTGCCGAAAATCGGAATCGTGCAACATTTACGAGACACAGAAACGTACCGAAGCGGCCGGAAGCATGCGTCCATAGCAAGAAAACGCGCCCAAGGCCCAGTAACGTATGCTTTGTCATAAAGCGGAACATACGTAACATACGGATACCATGAGATATAGGGGGATTAACAATCTTCGCTATAAGGTTTCACGAAAGGCATAGTAATGGGAGGACGGAATCAATTGCACCTTGAGTATGCCTACGCAATTATCAGTATTCTTTCATCAGCAACCATGTGGGCGTGTTTTCGACTAATTAAAAGACACGGAAATACACCACGTGCTAACTCATATATGACGCTTTCCCAAATCGCAATCGGCGAAGGCAGCGGATTCTTCCGTTTTCTAGTACTCCGCTTTTTTCCACCGCTCGTTGTTCTAACTGGCGAAGCAGCTATACTAGCCAAATGGAAAAGCTCAGTTAATCAGCAGATCATCTGCCTAAGCGTGTCTGCTCTGTTATATGTCTCTCTATCGTATGTCCCCCCACTCATTCGCGGGTTCACTTTTGGAGAAAGATTTCTTAGTCTAACGTTAATACTTGCATACCCTGTTCTCGCCTTCCTTATAGGAGCGATGACTCAGTGCATTGATTTTTCGCAGTTTGCTCCATCTAATTTGCAAACGATGATTGACGGCATATGGCAAACTTTTATTACAGCGATAATTGTAATCACTTTTTACGAATTACTCAGAAATTATCCTGAAGAGAAATACATCGAGCAAGATGAGTTATACGATAGAAAATCTCAAATAGTTATACGAAATTATTTACATATTTCGAACCGCTTTGGTGAGGTAATTAATAAAGTATGTTCAGAACATCAAACCTCTAAGGCTTTGCTGTTTTCGATTCTAGTTTATGAAGATCTCAATAGACCGCAATGGATTCGACGTATCGAGAATATCCTGGTTCGTCTTCCTGGAGCAAAGCTAACGGTGGGAATTGCTCAAGTCACCTCAACATTCCCTTTGAGCGATACCGAAAGCATTGAATTAGCCTCCGAAAAACTCGCGTTCACTGATTCCGCCCCCGAAAATCAGGTAATCAGAAGCATACACCGCTATAATCCATCCAATAGATATATCGCATCCGTACTGGAAATCAGAGGAATCCTGCTGGCAAACTGTCGTTTTTAAAGTATCCGCAGACCGACCCCCTGCTCAAGCATAAGCATAATCCCTCACCATCTTCTATATGCCCTAGGACCGTGCAGGCCTTGCGCACCGTCATTAAGCCGCCCGCAGACATTTCCCACCCTCGTTTTCGAAAGCGAGCCCCAGTTCCATTTCGCCATAAGGAGGACCCCGAGAAGACCAGCAAACCGTAACATTCTCTTTGGACTCGGGCATACCCCCCCCCCGATAACGGCAAGTAAACGATTCTGAAGAGGCGTTGCATTCCAGAGATTCTCGGGACTATGGAATTCTTGGAAGCTTCTTCGACGTTTACAGCTTTCGGCTTGTCTGTATCCAAGTCTGCAACACATCTAAATTTTGCAAGCCCATCTCGCAGCATACATAACCAATATAATCAGGGATATCCTTTTCCAAATTTACGAGTAAAGATTCAAGCTGCTGCAGGAATTCCAGATACCGTTTCTTGTCCGTGACCAGCCTCAAATCCTTAACAAGCTGGAATACAGTGATGTTCCTATCATGAGGATGTGCACAATACAATCGCTCATCATGAGCACATATATTTCGGAAGTCCTTTATTCTCCGGTATATCTTGTCAAGCTGTATAGAAGTAATCTCTTCCCCATGACGGTGAGAATCCTTATATAAAGCAGTAAAGCTACGCGCAATATTTCCACGGACAACGCTACCCTGCGCTTGGAAAAACCAATAGATCTGACCAATAGTGAGATCATTGCACAATACCCAAAGCGGCACTTCCCCCTCATATTCCTCGGGACAATGCCGAAGATATTCTTTCCTATCAGGGAATCTAGGATTTCTGTTTAGAGAGATGATTTTCTCTAACTTTGGAATAAGTAATACAGCTTTGTCGTGTGCTTTGCCTGTTTCCGCATAATTTGCGATATTCAGATAAGGATTTTTCTCATCTGCATTCTCTTTGGTGAATTCGTATGAGCATATTGTCTTCAGAATAGCTTCTGACAACGTAGTCATACGAAACAACAAGAATCGCAAGTTCCTATCAAAAACGAAAAGAGCATACAAGTCATTGAACGACGTGCCGGTAAGATATCGGTCTTCATGTGTTCTTTTTCCGGCTTCTTTATCGAGAAAAGGATCCTTGTACCCGTTAACAACCGAATAATAGCCTTCACGTTCCAAAATCCACGGAGTGCGCATGTCAGTCTGCAGACCACGCCTGTTAAGCTGTTGCACTTGGCTTTCTACTGCCATAAATGGTCTATACATAACGCCTCCCTAATGCACGAAAACCGTTCCCTGGATAGGAAACGGTTTTCGCGAACTAGACAACGCCTAGCTTTATCGCATCTGATAAATTTACTCACGCATATCAGCAATGTCAATTCAGCGTGTCTCAACAGGATTTCCGTTCTGGAGAAAGCGCAGTGCATCTCACACTAATGGATTTCCGGTATGCGAACTGTTGCAGAGACATTGAAAGATGGAAAGCCGGAACACCCGGAACCAGACCTTTGTCAATTCTTTTGGTTGGGGACGAGCATGATCTCACCGTCAGCAATGCCCTTGAGATGCTGACCATAGGGGCTCTTGCCATAGCGCTCCGCGGACTCCATGAGCTGCTTGCGCGTGATCTAGCCGTTCTCGTAGGCGATCTCCTCCACAATCGCGATAGGCAGACCCTGAACCCGTTGCATGATGAGCACGAACTCCCCCGCTGCAAGCACAAGCTCTTGGAAAGGCAAATCACTGTCGGAATCCACACAAGCCACGCTGCTCTCAGTTCCGATTCCACTCAGGGCCGGCACCCTTGGCAGGATACAGCTTGGCATTATGAGCAATCAACTCATCGCTCATCACCTTGCCGAAATCGGCCCACGACCACGCTGCAAAAGGTGAGGCATTGCCAGATTCATGGCCCTGAGAAATAATTTCCTCAACTATGTTCCAAGGATTGTCGCCCCTCTCAAGCCGCTCCTGGTCTTCAGCAGCAGTGAAATAAAGCTCGTAACGATACCTGCCCTCATGAACTTCTCTGCGCCACCTTGCAAACGGGATTTCATAACCTGTGTGGATGATTGAATCATCAATTAGATCCTGCGGATCCGAAAAGCCCAATCCAAAAACATGCGGGTAAACCCTATCCAACTCACATTCCTTAAATGCGCGTTCGAACGCACTATCAAATGTCGGATAAAGCTGCGGAATCTCAATGAACTGAATTCCCGCAGCAAGCAGACTGAGAGAGGAATGACTTACGATTTCACGTTTCATTTGCGTCTTGGTAAGCATACTCGATCTTCCTTCCTTGTATAAAACCGTCGTTGCAAAGCGGTGGACGTTATCACAAGCCACTGCCGCAGTGCCTGGAACGCCATTTCACCTGCTTACGGCAGATTATATAGGGCACTGAGAAGGTCACCTCATTTTTCCTTGTGGTACCGAAAACACGATACGCCAAGTATCAACGTTGAAATTCCAACCCTCATACCTAACATATCCGCGAAAGGGTTCCATGAACAAGCCACTTGGCAAACTGATATGAACTGATTTTTGTTCCGCATTTCCCCTAACCCGATGGGAGATGATGGAACCATGGCAAAAGGCACGAGATACACGCCGGAGTTCAAGGCGAAGGCCGTCAGGCTGTTGACCGAGTCGCGCGGCTCGTATTCGTCGGAGACCAAGGCGATCGAACAGGTCGCCAAGGATCCGGGGTCGCGCCGGAGACGCTGCGCCGTTGGCGCAACAAGACGGACGCCACGGTCGCGCCGGAGACCAGGCAGCCGGCTGAGGACGCGATGGCGGAGTTGAAGAGTTTGCGGGCCGAGGGCGCGCAATCGAGGCGGGCGAACGAGACATTGACGACGGCGTCGGCTTTTTTCGCGGCACGGCTCGACCCGACACGGCGTTGATGGCCGCTTACATCGACGAATTCAAGGACCGTTCCAGGGTCGGGCCGATCCGCAGGGTGCTGGCCGCTTCGCTGGACTGCGGGGCTCGTCACGCCGCGCGGCTACCGCATGTTCAGATCCAGGCCCGTCAGCCGCATGGCCGCCAGGCGCGAGGCGCCGGCCCGCGACATCCTCGAGATCCATGCCGATTTCTTCATGGCCGTGTACGGGTACCGCAAGACGCATGCCCGGTCGTCGGCGCGGGGCTGGGATCCGGCCGAGATCGG
>SKEW01000468.1_pt1 | contig 38773 bp, 39 predicted proteins | sample 4841441 | NCBI WGS metagenome assembly SKEW01 (sample SAMN11008799, study PRJNA524170) | human gut metagenome | isolation source: fecal sample from pouch patient p41 | place: Israel: Tel-Aviv | reverse complement strand
CATAAATGTTCATGTTTCTTGATTCCATTTCCTCTCCTTATTACATTTCCCCGTGAAAGGGCTTTCTAAAAGCATACGAGATAAAGTATATACTTGTCAAGGTATTCTCTTGCTATTACACTACAAGCACATAGATGTTTTTATTCTCATTTGCCTATATCGTTTTAAGACTTTAACACACAGAATACGAGTCTGTCCAAAATCCATGATACTGTACTTAGAACCGAAAAAACGTCCAAAAGCTTGTAAACACACAAGCCTCTTGGACGTTTTGTTTCTTCTCAATCGTCAATAATTAAATTATATGACATATCTAAAAAAGAGATTTAAAAATGCTTTTTTCTCTACTCTTAATATTGAGAACAGTGTACTGCTGCGCTTCCTAAATGCTCTTTAATAACAGCTCCTGCCGCTTCTCCTCCCATAGATTCTTGAAGATCTTTTGCCCACTTAGCATCTTTATCTTCTTCTTTTACGGCAATAAGAATTCCATACTCTTTCCCAACTTCTGCCGGATCATATGCCATTGCGCTCTCTGGATCCAATCCAGCCTCCTGCATAGCAATTGGATAGCACACGCCTGCATCAAGATCAGATAAAATTGTCGGAATAGATTCAGAATCAACTTCAAGTAACTCTAAATTAAATTTATTGTTTTCGATTTCTAATACAGAGTATTCTTCAAATCCTTCTTTTAATTCAATAAGCCCTTCCGCCTCTAAAAAGCGAAGCGCTCTAGAACGATTTGTAGGATCTCTTGGGATACCAATCTTCATCCCTTCCCCAATTTCATCTACACTCTTAAGTTTATCAGAATACAAGCCAAAACATGTATAATAAATAGAATCACCCACTGCCACCAAGTCACCATTATTTTCTTTATTGAAATTATCCATATATGCCTGATGTTGAATAAAATTCGCTTCTAAGCTTCCTTCCTCAATTGCATTATTTGATGCAATTGGGTCCTCAATCACCGAAAGTTCCAATGTGTAACCTTTTGCTTCAAAATCATCTTTAATAGCATTGATAAGTTCTTCCTTCATAGGATCACCAGCCGCAAGACGAACTGTTTTTACTTCCTCTTCCTTCTTTGCTTTTTCTTCCTTCGGCGCCGAATTACCACATGCTGTCATACCAAAGGCAAGTGTCATTACACTCAGTAATGCTAACATTCTCTTTTTCATAGTTTTCTCCTTTTTCTTTTATATTTTTTTGCAATATAGCTATTTCAACTTACTATACAGCAAATTTCCAATAGATTGAATTGATTGTACCAAAATCACAAGAATAAAAACGGTACCATACATGATAAAATCATTAAAACTCTGATATCCATAAATTAATGCTACATTTCCAAGACCTCCAGCTCCTAAAGCCCCCGCCATAGATGAACTCCCCAAAATAGAAATCACAACCAAAGTGACACTAATACACATGGACGGAATAGCTTCTTTTAACATAACTCTAAAAATTATATATGAATTAGATGCACCAAATGCTTTTGCCGCCTCGATCATTCCTGGTGCTATCGCCTTCAAATTCCCTTCAAAAACTCTCGCCACAAACGGACATGCTACAATAACTAGTGGAAATAATGCGGCATTTTTCCCAATAGATGTTCCCATCACAGCCCTTGTAATAGGAATAATTGTTACTGCCAAAATTATAAATGGGAATGAGCGCAAAGTATTAATAACGATGTTTAACAATCTATAAATCCATTTATGAGGTGATAAACCATCTTCTGAAGTGAGTACTAATACTATAGCAATTCCGAATCCCAAAATACAAGAAAATACTGTCCCCCATAACGTCATATAAAGGCTTTCCAATAGTGCTGGCCATATAATCATTTTCAATACCATTACTGGATCATTCATGCTCTACTTCCTCCCATTTTATATTCAAATCATTTAAGTAATCACCAACCTTTTCGATATCTTGCTGCTTTACATTTAACATTGCTGTACAAATTACTTCATCTCTAAATTTCTCTAATCTTGAATACAGTACAGCAAACCTAGCTTTTGTTGCAGTAGTTATATCTGGTATTAAAGAACGATTTTCCATAGTCTCTTTGAATAACAACCGTATATTTACTCCATCTTCTGGAAGTACCTCTGATTCATCTCCAAGTAAACGCTTTAACGATTTCGGCTGATTCAGAAAAATTTCTGAAACTGCACCACAATCTGCAATACGACCTTTCTCCATAACCGCAACGCGATGACAAATAGAACGAATAACCTCCATTTCATGCGTAACTAATAAAATTGTAATTCCAAGCCGCTCATTAATATCTTTCAACAGCCCAAGAATAGCTTTTGTCGTTTGTGGATCTAATGCAGATGTCGCTTCATCGCTTAACAAAATTTCTGGCTCCAAAGCCAATGCTCTTGCAATTGCAACACGTTGCCTCTGTCCCCCACTCAGATTTCTTGGCTTTTCTAAAAGCTTGTCTTCAATTCCTACAATTTCAGCCAATTCTCTAACTTTAACATCAATCTCTTTTCTGGGGTACTTCCAACATTCCATAGGCGCTGCAATATTCTTATATACATTCTGCCTTTCTAATAATGCAAAATGTTGAAAAATCATCCCGATTTTCTTACGATATTTTCGAATATCTCTCCCGTTCTTCAGCTCTACATTTCTTCCTTTTATACTGATGACCCCACTATCTTTTTCTTCAAGCAAATTAATACAACGTAACAAAGTAGATTTTCCTTCTCCACTTTTTCCAATCAAACCAAAAATTTCACCTTGCTTTACTTCTAAAGATACATCCTTTAAGACATGCAATTCGCCAAAACTCTTATTTAATTTTTCAATTCTAATCATGAGTTACACTCCTAAATATTACTTCTTTGATTCTAGCATATTATTACCTTTCTTCATAATTGTTTTTTCCCATATATAAGCTTTATCTATCAATATTATCTATCAGTCGGCTTATTGTAAAACTATATCTTTTTAGTTTATAATGCAAGATAGGAGGTATGCAAAATGGATTTACAAATGTTAAAAAAACAACTTTCATCAATGCCCGATTACATGACTTCTTATGAGCGAAGCATCGCTTATAACAATGGCGAAGAAGTTGATTATCTTCCCTTTTCTTTCCCTGGAAATGGCGAAACATTAGCTACACTATACGGATTTACCGCACAACAGTATCGATCTGATTTTGAAATACACTGCCATATAATGGAATGTTTGAACAAAGAATTCGGAATACCGTTTGCAGCTTCTGCAAAATTAGGCTTAAAAGGTATCGGAGAAGCTTTGGGATCTGTTGTAATTTATCCTGAAAATTCTATTGATTATGTAGAGCACCATATTTTAACTGACTATAAACTATTATCTTCCTTGGAATTTGATCCTAGAACTAATGTTTTTTTGCAATCTAAAATCACACATATACATAAACTAAAAAAAGATATGGCGATAAACTCCCTGTCGGAATCAACCTTGGTGGGCCATTATCTTCTGCCGCTTCTTTACGCCGGACAGAATTACTTTTGAAGGATAGCCGAAAAGATAAAGAGCATTTACATCAACTCCTAGACTTTATGGTATACTGTTCCTTGGAATGGGTTCAGTTTGTGAAACAAGAATTTGGAAATGTCTCTGTCGGAATTGCTGATCCCGTTTCTTCTTATACCGTAATTAGTGATAAAACATTTCGTGAATTTTCAAAACCTTATCTTAAAAAACTAGTAAATGGTATTTTTAGATTGACTGGGAGCATTCCTGGAATACATATTTGTGGACGGTCCAAACCTATTTGGTCAGATCTCGTAGAAATTGGCTTTCGCAATTTTTCTATAGACAATTGTGAAAGTTTAGAAGAATTAAAAAATAGCTTCGGCACTAAAATGGCAATTTCTGGTAATGTTCCACCAGTAGATGTTATGTTAAGAGGAACAACAACAGATGTAATAAATGCTGTAAAACTATGTTTACAAGAAGCGAGCAACAATCCAATGGGATATACTTTAGATGTAGGTTGCCAATTGCCAATTGGTACACCTCGTGAAAATATATATGCTTATATATATGCTGCAAAACTTTATGGAAGGCACGCAAGAAAAGGCTGCCTATGTGAGGGATTACTAATGTAAGAAGTATCCTATATCCTCTCAACTTTACTTTAATAATATAAGATAGGAAAAGTCATCTTCCGGTACAATTTCTGTATCCGGAAAATACCTTTTCCTTCTCTATAATTTTATCACTCTGCAACAGTATTTTACAATGCTTTTGTTCTCTTACAGTGCATTCTCCAGGTCAGAAAGCATAATGTTAAGTGCTGTGATCCCCCCTTCTGCTGTATACCACACTGCTGGATGTTCCAAATAGATAATCCGTCCATTCTTATATGCATCTGTTCCCATGACAAGTTCATTCTCCACAATTTCTTTCGCGGTCTGTGCCCCGTCTGCACCAATCGCACTATCTCTGTCCATAACAAAAATATAGTCTGGATTCTTCTCCACTACCGTCTCAAAAGATGCTTCATTTCCATGTGTCGATGTGCTCTCTGCCGCAGTAAGATTTTCAAATCCAACCTCTCTTCCAACAATCGAGCAGCGTCCATCATTCCCCATCAAGTTGAAACTTCCGCTTGTCGTCATACCAACTAACGCTGTTTTGCCTTCTGCTGTTTTCTTCAGTGCCTTAATACGTTCGTCAAACCCTTCTGTCTTTTTCGATACTTCATCTTCCAGACCGAACATAGATGCGATGGTCTCCGCGTTTTTTGTCACACTCTTTACAATGCCGAGCTCACTGTCTGTGGAGAGGAATACGACCGGTGCGATTTCACTGAGCGTGTCATAAGAAGATGCCAGACGTCCTCCGATGAAAATCACATCCGGGTCACACTCCATAACAGCCTCAAGATCCGCTTCTTTGATCGTTCCCAGATTTGCTACCTCTTCATTATCCACATAATCAGTAAGATATTCCAGAGAGGTAGAAGCGGAACCTACAACACGGTCTCCCATTCCCAGATTATCGAGAATGTCAAGTGATGCCATATCAAGCACCGCGATTCTCTCCGGATCGTACGGAACTTCCAGATTCACCTCTTCCTTGTTTCCATTAAAGGATTTGATCATCACATTCTCCGGTGTCTTCTCCTTTGTCTGTTCTGTCTCCGCCTTTTTGGAGGTATTGCTTTTCTCCTCCGCCTGTCCGCATGCTGCCAGGCTGACCGCCATTGCTCCCGCAAGTAATACTCCTGTTAATTTTCTCATCGTTTTCTCCTTTTCCTTCCTTCTTTTGCTTTCTTTTTATTTTCTGTTTCTTTTACCGTAATTCTCTTTGCCTTAATAATAGATGCACAGTGGTTTCCCTTCGATCCTCAATATTTCAAAATCTACCTGGTAAATCTCTGAGAGCACCTCTTTTGTCACAACTTCCTCGACTGCTCCGTATTTTGCAATTTTTCCATCCTTAAACGCACAGATATAATCCGAGTAAAAAGATGCATAGTTAATCTCATGCAGTACAAGTATCACAGTCTTTCCGAGATCATCACTTAATTTCCTCACCATTTTCATCAGGTTGGTCGCATGGTAAATATCCAGATTGTTCGTCGGCTCATCGAGAAGCACATATTCGGTATCCTGCGCAATTACCATGGCAATGTATGCCCTCTGTCTCTGTCCTCCTGACAACTCGTCGATGAAACGGTCTTCAAACTCCTTCAGTTCCATATAGGCAACTGCCTGGTCTATGATCTTTTCATCTTCCTCTGTAAGCCTTCCTCCTGTGTGAGGAAACCGCCCAAATGCCACCAGTTCTCTGACAGTGAGTTTCATCTGGATATGGTTGCTCTGAGTCAGGATCGCCAGATGTTTGGATAACTCCTTGCTCTTCCATTTTTCAATGCTTTTTCCTTCTACTTCCACAAGCCCCTCATCTTTTGCGATCAGACGTGAGATCATACTCATAACCGTGGATTTTCCGGCACCATTCGGGCCAATCAGGGCAGTCACTTTCCCTTTCTGTATCTCAAAGGAAACGGAATCCACAACGGTCTTCCCATCATACTGTTTTTTCAACTCATGGATTCTCAAAAATTAACCCTCCTTTTTCCAAGCAGAAGATACAGGAAATAAATCCCGCCCCCTACTGTAATAAATACACTAACCGGAACTGCGTAGACGAACACCTGCTCTACGATCATCTGGCCTCCTGCCAGAACAATCATCCCAAACAGTGCTGATCCCGCGATCAGCTGTGAATGGCGGTACGTCTTCAAAAGCTGTCTGGACAGGTTCGCAATGATCAGTCCCAGAAATGAGATCGGACCTACCATCGCTGTGGCAATCGCAATACAGAGTGCCACTCCAAGTAAAAGTCTTCGAATCGCCCGGTCATAGTCCACCCCGAGATTGACCGCCTGATCTCTTCCGAGTGTCAGAACATCCAGAAGCGCAAGTTCTCTTCGTAGTGCAAATATCAGAACTGCCAGCAGCAGTACCGCAAACACAATAATTTCCGAATTGATATTGCTAAAGCTTGCCACAAGCGACGCAAGCAGACTGTCATATTCGTTCGGATCCATCACTCTGACAAGCGTACTCTGAATACTCCCAAAAAACGATGTCAGTACCGTCCCTATTAAAAGCACATACAAAATGTTATGATTCGTCTTACGGAACAGATAACTGTAAATGACTGTCGCCGCCACTCCCATCAAAACAAGGTCCACCGCAAAAGAAATGTTCCCGTTCACCACAAGGAAACTTCCCGATCCCGCCACAAACACGACCACGGCATGGATCAGTGTATACAGAGAGTTCATTCCCAGAAGACAAGGCGTTACAATCGTATTGTTGATCACAGACTGGAATACAATGGAGGCCCCTCCGATCGCAGCCGCCGTGACAAGCATTGCGATCAGCTTCGGAATCCTTATCTTCATCGCATAGCGGAAAAGCCGCTCATTTGCAAATGACACGTCGGTAAACAGGTATGCAGCGGCAGCCACAACCACAAGAAATACCAGCAATGCCAGCTTCCGTCTGTTTTTTCTATGCGCCGCACTGCCCATTGCCAATCCCTCCTTTCCCAAACCGGACTGCTTTTCTTCCGTTCTTCAGACGATACAATAGCAGGATCACGAACAGAACACTTCCTACTGTTCCGATGATCAGCTCAATCGGCAACTCGTACGGCATAATCACAACTCTCCCGATCATATCGCACACCAACACGAATAACGCTCCGAAAAGAGCCGTATCGATCAAAGTACCGCGGATCTTGTCTCCTTTGAACATCGCAACAATGTTCGGTACGATCAGTCCAATATAGGAAACAGAACCAACTACAACAATCACAGAGGCTGTGATCATCGCAGCGATCGTAATTCCCATAAACAGAATAAAATTATACGGAACACCGAGGTTTTTTGAAAAGTCCTTTCCCATTCCCACAATATTGAAGTGATTGGCAAACACGAAAGCAAGAATCACCAGCGGCACCGCCATATATACGATCTCATATCTGCCTCTGAGTACCATTGAGAAGTGTCCCACAAGCCATGTAGAAAGCGCCTGTGTCATCTCATACTTATATGCGATGAAATTTGTAATGCCTCCGATCACATTTCCAAACATAATTCCTACAAGCGGAACGAGTACCACATCTTTGAACTGAATGTGCTGGATAAACCATACAAAAATCCATGTTCCGAGTATCGCTGCCACAAATGCAAAAGCCGCTCTGCCCCACAGTGAGGAATTCGGCAGAAATACAAGCGCCAGCAGTATCCCAAGCTGGGCAGATGAAATTGTGGCTCCTGTGGATGGAGAGACAAATTTATTCATGCAGAGCTGCTGCATAATCAGTCCCGCCGTACTCAGACCGATTCCAGTACATAAAATTGCAAGCAGTCTCGGCACTCTCGAGATCAGAAACAATTTCACAGTCTCCGGATTTCCTGTCAAAAACGCTCCGGGATCTGTGTCGATCACGCCGATAAAAAGTGATACGATCGATAAGATCACAAGCGCCACTGCCAGAATGATCGTTGATATATATTTTTTAATAACACCACCTCCGATTAGTTTTATTTTACATATATTAGTTTACACTAACTCATGGGTAAAAAAATATATTCATTTCTTATTCCGTGTCAACTATACACAGTTTTTCTTTTTCCTGCAATACCTTACTTTTTTGTAAGTCCCCACACTGTCTGATCTCATTCTTTCTGACATATTTTTCGGCAAAGCTGTGAGCAGCACGGACCATTTCTTTCACCTCCGCGTATTCTTCCGCCAGATAGTAGCGGATAATGGACGGCTTCTGTTCCTGTTCAACTTCTCTGACCAGTATCTCTGCCTCTTCCAGTTCTCTTAAACTTGTATAAAGTACCTTCTCTGAAATGCCGGAAAGTGCTTTTTTTAATTCGGAAAAACGATTTTCTCCGTGTATGATATGCCACAAAATTCTCATCTTCCATTTTCCTCCCAGTATACGATGTGTAAAGATTAACGGACAGCTGCATGTACTTCTGATGTCTGGCATAAATATCCCCTTTCTAAATCTTTCTGCAAAATTACCTCTGCATTTTATAAGATTTCATCAGATTTTGCAAGCTGTCCACTTTATTTTTATTTCACTCTACTTTTTAAATTCCGTCTTCTTTTTCCCCTGAACCAGCTCGGATCCAATCGCACCTACAACGATAATGACCGCCCCGATCATCTGCAAAATAGTCAGGTGCTCATGGAACACAAGGAATCCAACCAATGTCCCTACAACAACTTCCAGTGCAGATAGAATACTCGTCGTTGTCGCCTCTACATACTGAGTAGATTTCACACATGCCACATTCGCCACCATTGTACAGAAAATTCCAATCCCAAATAAATCCCACAAAAGATTGGTCACCGGAGCCGCCGCAAAATGTTCTGCAACTGCACCAAAATCCATTCCAAACAACAGAGCCACTGCCGCTCCAAGAAATCCGTAGACAAGCAGTGTATCTCGGTCATAATCTTTCGCGAAAAACTTTGGAAGCAAGATCTGCAACGCGACACCGATTCCATTGACCACTCCCGCAAGAATACCGATCGCATCCAGTTTGATATTTCCTCCTCCGACCAGATTTGCCACGAGTATAGCGCCAATCAGACAGACAAAGATCGTAATAATCTTACTTTTCTCGAGTTTTTCCCCAAACATAAACCTTCCAAGGATTGCAACCCAGATTGGACTCATAAACATCAGTACTGTCGCAACTCCAACCGGAATTCTCGATACTGCCACACTATAGCTGACAAAGCTGATACTGTAGGCGACTGCCCCATACACGATGCAAATAATAATCCCTTTCAGATTGATTTTAAGCGCTGCCGGCTTTGTGATCAGAAGGAATACAAAATACGCCGCCCCCGCCAGAGCACATCGGAAGAAAGAAATCTCAATATTGGAAAACTGGTATTTCGAGAGATCTCTCACGAAAATCCCCATAATCCCCCACATAACTGCAGTGATCACTGCCAGTGCAATCCCTTTGCTGCGCTTATTCATGACTTGCCTCTCCTTCTCTTACGTTCTCTTTTTGCACTTCTTCTCTGCGATAAACTACTTCATTTTCTTTCAATGTCATAAGCACCTGGATATCCGCGAGTGCTTTCACATCTGTCTCCAGAGGATTCTTATCAAGCACGACAAAGTCCGCATATTTTCCAACAGCGATTGTTCCTTTTTCCTGCTCCTCGTGATACTGGTATGCCGCATAACTTGTGATCGCTTTGAGCGCATCAAGCACCGGAATTCTCTGATTTTCCCCAATCACCTGACCGGTTCTTGACACACGGTTCACTGCACAGGAAACTGTCCGCATCATATCTGGCGGAACTACCGGTGTATCCTGATGAAATGTAAACTTCATTCCATCCTCAAGCGCATCTTTTACCGGTGAAATCTGGCTTCCCCTCTGCGCTCCAAAATTTTTGATATGGATATCCCCCCAGTAGTAAGTATGCGCCACAAAAAAACTCGGAATCATCCCGATTGCTTTCATTCGTCCCAGCTGATCTTTTCTGACAAGCTGCGCATGTACCATCACTGCACGGTTGCTGTCTTTCTCTCCTCTTGCTTCTAATTCTTTCTCAAACTGCGAGATATATTGTTCTGCCGCCGCATCCCCGTTACAATGTGCGAGAAGCTGCTGCTTTTTATCCAAAGCGACTGCAATATACTCCCTTAATTTCTCATCGCTGTGGATCGGATATCCACAGTATGTGTCGTCTCCTTCGTAAGGCGTTGTCATCCACGCAGTTCTTCCCTGCGGAGAACCGTCAAGGAATACTTTAAAGCCGCCAATTTTGAAATGATCTTTATACCGTCCCGCATATTCCGGCTCCGTCTCCGGCAAATCTGCTGCAGTCATTACATCAGCATAGCCAACGACATCCAGCTTCAGAAGTCCTGCACCCGATGCATACTTTAACAGCTGAAACAACGGCTTTGCAACCATTCCATCCTGTACCGTTGTTACCCCGTAGCTTGCATACATCTTCTGCGCTTCCCCGATCAGTCGCATCAACTCCTCCATCGATGTCATCGGAAGCTTTTCCTGGAATGCCAGAAATGCTTTCTCTTCCATGTAACCATCCGGTTCTCTCGTTTCTGCGACTCTTCCGTAACGTCCACCCGGACAGTCCTCTGTCGCTTCCGTAATCCCCTGAGCCTCCAGTCCACGGCTGTTTGTCACACCCATATGAGAAGATGCATGGATTAAGAGAACTGGATTCTCACTGCTGATCTGATCTAACACTGTCTTATCCGGATGTCTTCCTTCTGCAAGAAAGTTCTGGTCATAATTGCATCCGATGATCCATGCATCCCCCGGCAGATTTCTCTTCTCTTTAAACGCTTTCATCAATTCTATGATCTCTCCGAAATCCTTACAAAGAGACAGATCACACTGTGTCATCGCATTGGCTGCACCGACAAAATGAGAATGTGCATCAATAAATCCCGGCATCAGCACCGCACCGTTCAGATCAATCATCTCATCTGCATCCTCCCGAAGCTTCAACACGTCCCCGGCTGTTCCGACCGCCTTGATCCGCCCATTCTCCACACACACTGCCTCTGCATACAGTGCGTCATCTTCCATGGTCAAAATCGTTCCATTTGTATAAAAACTCTTCATAAATTCTCCTCTTCTTTCATTCTATTTCAATATATTTTTTCTTCTTTCCTCTTCCGACAGCCGCAAGTGCGCCTGTTTCGTCCTGCTATGTTCCTCTCTCTAAATCGAACTCTATTATCTGTCAAATTTCATTCATCGTCAAGTGAAAAAAAACTAAACTTTTGAGGACAGATCCATCAAACGGAAGATCGATTCTGCTGTCTTTCTCAAATCCATTTTTGTTGTCGCTTTTAGTTCCTCAAATGACAATGCTCTTCTATTAATCCCAAACATTGCACTGACTCCCATCTCATACAACAGATCTGCATCTTCTGTGACTGCCCCCGCAAGTGCGATCACCGGAACCTGATATTTCTTTGCCCGTTTCGCTACCCCTGAAATTACTTTTCCATAGGAACTCTGTCCATCAATCTTTCCCTCCCCAGTAATTACCATGGATGTATCTTTCAAAACCTCCTCAAATGTGATTGTATCCAGCATAATATCAATTCCACTCATCAGCTTTCCCCCAAGAATCGCTGCAATGCCAGCTCCCATTCCCCCGGCAGCTCCGCCTCCTTCTAATTGCAAAATTTCCTTTCCGGTCACCTCATATATTTTCTCTGCAAAATGTCTCAATCCGTCATCTAATCTGGAAACTTCCTCCGGTTCTACCCCCTTCTGTGGTCCAAATATTGCAGTTGCTCCGTTTGCTCCGCACAAAACGGTACTGACATCACACATAACCAAAATTTCCGTTTCCTTTATTCGTTGGTCAAGCTCTGACAAATCAATTTTTTTAATACAATGTAAAGTATTCCCAACCGGAATAAATTCTTCTCCTCTTTCATTCAAAAATTTAACTCCCAATGCCGTAAGCGCACCAGCACCCCCTTCGTTTGTAGCACTTCCCCCAAGTCCTAATATGATTTTCTTCACTCCTCCCTGAAGCGCATCTAAAATCAACTCTCCAACCCCATAAGTTGTAGCTTCCCCGGCATTTAAGCGTTCCCCTGCAAGAGGAAGTCCTGCCGCTGCTGCCATTTCAATGACTGCTGTTTCTTTTATTTTTCCATAAAAACTTTCCACCTGCTCGCCATAAGGTCCCCTCACCTTGACTTGTTTTTTCTCCCCATCTAAAACAGAGAGGAAAGCATCCACGCTTCCCTCCCCTCCGTCCGCTATTTCCATCCGAACTGTTTCCACATCCGGCCATCTCTTTTTTGCCTCTTCCTCAATAATTCTGCCTGCCTCCTGGCTGCTGATCGTTCCCTTAAAAGAATCTGGGATTATTACAATTTTCTTCATATGATCGCCTCACTACCACATTGCCTTCCTGAACTTATCACGATTCCTACTACTATTTTTATTTTCTACTTTTCTCTTTATTCAGTGGATTCCAGCCTCCCCGCAGATATCGCAGGATAAACAAACTTCCCAGACAGACATTATTAGCGATCATGCATCCCCACACTGCATACAGTCCAAGATGGAATACTTTGACACTGAAGAATGTTCCTAACACTCTCACACACCACATACTGAATAGCGCATAGTAAAACGGCTTTACCGTATCTCCTACCCCATTGAAAATTCCCTCGAGGATAATCAATACACCAAATAGTGGCTCTGATACTGCAACCATACGAAGGACAACCGTTCCAAGTGCAATGACATCACTTTCCTTCGTAAACAGCTGCAAAAGCTGTGGTGCCATGAAAAATAGGAGCGCTCCGGATACAGTCATAATCACAAGAATGATCCCGATCAACATCCTTGTCAATTCGTGCAGCCTCTTCTGGTCTTTTGCACCAATGGCATTTCCTGCCAAAGTAGCTGCTGCGGCCTGCATTCCATATCCCGGGATGTAAAACGCCTGTTCTACTGTCAGTGCAATCGAGTGCGCCGCAAAAGCCACTGTTCCAAGTCCTGTCACAAGCGATGCAAACACGACATGACCAAGACAGGTAGCCATGCGTTCCATCGCAACCGGAAATCCAACGCGAATACAAGGTTCCATAATTTCCCGCTCCGGGCGGATTTCACATCCCGCCGGAGATACATATCGGTTTTTATAAAGTGCGATCGTCATAAAGATTCCGCCAACTACAAAGGAGACTGCCGTTCCGATTCCGGCTCCGACTGCCCCATATCCGAATCCAAACATCTTCACACTGGCTCCACCGATTTTGATCATTCTTGTATCATAGATAAAAAGATAATTCAGGACGATATTCACAAGATTCATACAAACATTGACATACATTGGTGTCTTTGTATCTCCCACTGCCCGAAGCAGCGCTCCAAAAATAATGATCGCACTCCGGAAGAGCATCGGAAGGCAGATGATCGCAAAATAGAGGGACGCATCCTTTTTGATCGCCGGATCTACTCCCATCCACGTTGGAAGAATCGGACTGACAGCAAGTGTCAATACCCCAACTCCGATTCCGGTCACCACGGTAACGATCACTGCCTGCACAGATGCCCTCTTCACATTATCAAATGCTTCTGCTCCCATTTCCCTTGAAATAAATGCCATAAATCCAATTCCCATTGCAAACAACGGTCCGTTCACAAGCCATGTGACCGACGTGCTCATCCCGACCGTTGCCGTGGCTTCTGCGCCGATTCTTCCGACCATTGCCGCATCAATATACTGTACAAGTGTCTGCAGCATCTGTTCCAAAAGTGTCGGCCATGCCAGCGCAAGAATCGTCAGAAAAAGTGCTTTGCGATGTCCTGCCAAAGCCTGACTTCCACTATGATTTTCTCTTGATTTTTCTCTCATTTTCATTTCCCTCTCCTTTTTCTCTTTTTATTCCTTCCCCCCGGACGTATTCCTTTTGTCATCTGCCTCTTGTTTTTTTAATAACTCCAAGACATCCAGAAGTGTATTGTACTTTTTCCAGACATCCTTCATCGTCTCCTCATCTGGTTGTACAAGATCAGGGATCATAATCGCCCGAAGACCTGCCCCTGATGCAGATTTCACACCCGCCGGTGCATCCTCCAATGCTACCGTCTCCTCCGGCACTGCCTGGATCACTTCACAGGCAGTCCGATAAATTTCCGGATCCGGCTTCGCATTTTTTACCATATCCCCGAAAACACTACCGTCAAAATACGAGTATACTCCTGCTTCTGTCAACAAGTTCACCGCATGTTCTCTTCTCGAAGACGAGGCGACCGCAAGCTTATACCCATTCTCTTTTGCATAGGCAAGCAGCTCTTTCACCCCCGGTTTCATCGCCAGACCTTCAGATGCTACGATTTCTTTAAAAAATGCTCTTGTCAGTTCATTAAACCTATCCATCGGAAAATCTTCCCGGATGGCTGTGCGAAAATATTGTTCTCTTCTCACCACATTAAATCCAATCGTATGATAAATATGTTCTCCCATTTTGGGAATTCCGAGCACCTCTCCTGCTCGGTTCCAGGAACGTTGCACAACGCGCTCTGAGTCAAAGATCAGTCCGTCCATATCAAAAATCAATGCTGTTATCTTCTTCTGTGCCATATGTCTCTCCCTTATTCTCTTCTGTTTTGTCCTTCCAAAAATGGTCAGTATATTCCTTTTCCACACCAACTATATCATATCCAGAAAGTGAATAGCAATATCTCAGCAATTTCCTCCGCAAATAAAAATTGTTCCTGTCCACAACTGGAAACAGGAACAAAAAATCCCTGAGCAGATTTCCGCTTATCGCCTTGTCTGCCCAGGGGGATTTTCCATCCGGCAAAATCGGTCTTCCCTTCTCTGCCGTTACTTTCTTCTATATACGATCCACATTCTTTCAGTCGGCTGCCACGTCTCGCCGATCAAGAATCGAACTCGACCGCTTTCCCTTCTTCATCTTTGAGATAATTAATGACTTCTTCCAACTTGTTGACAGCCTCCTGTTGTTCCTCCCAGTCATTTCCACGCATTTCCTTGTTTACAATGCATTGCTTCACATATTTTAACTGTCTGATCAATTCCTGATTCATACTGACGCCCCCTTCTTGTGCGTATCGGTTTTATTTTCTGTATCTTTTCTATATTTTACTACTTTTTTCTGAAAAATTCCACCTTGTTTTTCTGAATCTTTCTTTAAGATTGTGGACAGGTGCTATCCGGCCGCCCTAAACTATGCATGCTAAATTTTCTTCATCATACGGTACAGAAAAATAGAGGCAACAACTGCTGCCACTGCCTCTGATACTGGAAATGTCAACCACACTCCCGCAACTCCCATCACCTTGATCAGCATCAAAGAACATGGAACAATGATGACCAGCTGTCGTAACAGAGATACGATCAGAGACGCAATTCCTTTTCCCATCGACTCAAACACACCGGCAAATACTGTTCCTAATGTAGATACAATAAATCCAGTTCCAATGATCCGAAGCGCCTGTGCTCCCATCTTCTGCATTTCTTCTGTGGCACTGAACAAAGAAAGAACCGGCTCCGGGAATCCCATAAACAAAATCGTTCCCACTGCCATAATGACCGCTGTCACCAGCACACTAACTTTAATTGTCTCATGAAGCCTCTTCTTAGCCCCTGCTCCATAATTGTAACTGATGATCGGACGCATTCCTTGAATGATTCCATTTGCCGGCATATAGACAAACATCTGAAGTTTAAAATATACTCCAAGTACCGCAACTGCTGTCTGGGAAACAGCTCCTAGAATTCCATTCAAAACACCAATCAGGATAGACGGAAGGGACATCATCACCGTAGATGGAACTGCCACAAGATACAGCTGTCTGACAATCCTTCCTTTCATGCGGAATCCTTTCATATGAATCCGAATCCCTCCACTGTGTCTACAAAACAAGATGATGGATAACATGCACGCGGAAAACTGTCCAAGAATCGTCGCTGTCGCTGCTCCCCGTACTCCCATCGCCGGGAATCCAAACAGTCCAAAGATCATGATCGGATCAAGGATAATATTCACAATCGCTCCCACCCCCTGCATGATCATCGGTAAAAACATATTTCCTGTCGCCTGAAACATCTTTTCAATTTCAATATGAAAGAGCGATCCAAACGAAAGGCAGATTACAATATAAGAATACTGACAGGACCATTCCAGCACAGTCGGATTATCTGTGAACATCTGCAAAAATGGTTTTGTAAAAAAGATTCCAAGCAAAATAAAAAATATCGAATGAACACCTGTCAGTACAAGCCCATGTGCCGCCGCATCATTTGCCTCCTCACTTTTTTTTGCTCCAAGATTTCTTGCAATCGCTGCATTCGTTGCTACACCAAGTCCTACCGCCACGGCAAGTACTAAATTCTGAAGCGGATAAGCGAGAGAGACTGCTGTAAGCGCCTCCTCTCCCAGCTTAGCTACAAAAATACTGTCTACGATATTGTATAAAGATTGAATCAGCATCGAAATCATCGGTGGAACAGACATCCCCATCAAGAGAGGAAAAATTGCTTTCGTTCCCATTTGATTTTCTGATTGTTTCATTTAACAATTCCTCCTTTATCTTTTCCTTTTTTAGTACACAAAAAGGCTATAAATCTTTTCTGTTTAAATCAGAAACAGAAAAAATTTATAGCCCATCCGGCACTTTATTTTACACCGTAACAGAATAGCACGGTTATTTTCACTTGTCAATTCTATTTTTAGCCTTGCAGCTATCCGCTCTTTTCCCTTACAAGATAAAATTATCCTTTTTCTTCTCCACCCCTCGACTGTTGAAGATTTCTTAGCATCTTCTTTGCTGCCCGTCGAAAAATTTCCAATTCTTCCTCTGTCAGGCCATCTTGTAGCTTAGATTCTACATATCGTATATCCTCATCCACTGCCGCACTTGCCTCCAGCCCTTTCGGAAGTACTACTATTTTCTTCAATCTCGCATCATATTCCACCGGAACCCGTTCGATATATCCGTTCTTCTCCATAAGCTGTAAGATACCCGTAGCTGAAGATCTTCTTAAATTAAACTCTTCCTCCAGATCCTTCTGAAAAATCTCCTGTTCTCTTGGCTGTCCCAAAAGATAATGCAACACCCGTCCCTGCACTCCGGTCACACCTGTCTTTGAGGCAGAACTGTCAAATTGTCTCTTGATCTGATTTGACAAAATGCCGATTATTCTGCCAATCGCAATGTCCCGTTCCATATTATCCTCCATTTGTTAGTCCCCTAATTGTTGATTATAAATTGATGCTCCTGGAATGTCAATATACGGCGGTAAGTGTTTTCCGAAAAAGGCAGCAAATACTTTTTAAAAGAGTGCAATCACCCAAAGACGAATTGTAAAAATCCACAAAACCTGCTATAATTTTATCAAATTTTGAGGAGGTTTGATATGGAATTACAACGTTCATGTAAAGAAGCAATCGCTTCTTGTTTAGATCAGAAAACTTTTGCTGTTGCCCACTTATACAATGATGATAACCGGTTCTACAGCATCGAACCAGGGGGTATTTTCTTCATTAATCAGTATGAAAGCCACCATTTAACTTATATTGACGAGAAAGTTGATGAGCGGATTGTTTTATCTATCTTCCCAGACTTTTAAAACAGCTTTCTTCTGGGCAGACCAATCTGGATAACTGCTTTTCTTCTCGTAATACATCCAATCCAAACCTGCACAAGTGGTCACTGAATGTCGAGGAGCAAAAGCTCTTTCAGTACTTCATTCATAAACTTGTCAGCACAGACGGATTCGGCGCAGATCTTATAGAGAAAGCCACGTTCACAGAATTAATGGTATTTTTGAATAAAATTTTCTCTGACAACAATCTTCCTGTCACATCTTCTTTTCGCTCGACGCAGCACCAGCAGGTTGACCGGATTCTGACTTATATCAACCAGCACATTCAGAATCCACTGACAATCGAAGAACTCTCCGAAAATTTCTATCTGAGTCCTTCCTACCTGTGCCGCATTTTCAAATCTGCGACCGGGACAACGATCAACAAATATATTACTGCCAAACGAATCACGATCGCAAAGTCATTGCTTGCTGAAGGAAAATCGGTCAATGAGGCATGTGAGGAATGCGGGTTCAACGATTACAGTAACTTCCTGAAGACATTTACAAAGGCAGTCGGCATCTCACCGAAGAAATACTCGCAGTTTTCTTCTTATATTCCGAGCGGCTTTAGACACACAGCATCCTGCAAACCCAAATAAAACCGCAACAGCAAAAAAGTTACCGCAATCCTGAAGGATGTGGTAACTTTTTTGGAATTTTCTTCACTTACAAGTCGTTTCCGTACACTTCAATCTGTGTCAGCGCCGGAAATGGAGATGGATCGTCTGCTTTGATCAGATCGCACAGTTCTATCCAGCTCACTTTCCTTTTTTCAATCATAAATTCATGGGGGATATGCTCTTCTGCATCGAAATTTTCTCTGCGCTTCCATCCGAATAACGGATTGTAGCCTGCTCCCACCAACTATCATGCGGAAAATCTGCTCTCGTATAGAGAATGATCCGATCGATCTCCACTTCTCTTCCAAAGTCAATCTTGATCGCCGCATCCTCACGACGATTAATTCCCCACGATTGAAACGGCCACTTCCAATGTCCTTCATTTGCAGTCACTCCGTCAACTACATTAACTGCTGCAAAGACAGCCTCTCCTCTCGTTTCTACATTTGCAGATACATGCGGATAACAAGTTGTACTACATGACTGATCGTTGACATTCAGCGCCAGATTTCGGTAAGTTTTTCTCACTGCTTTCCACTACAATACGATCTCCCTCTTCATAAGTTCGTTCACAGAGAAATGTAATTTCCTGCTCTCCCTCTTTACTTAATATTTCTTGTCCCTCGGCATTTTTTATTGTTACTTTTAACATCTTAATCTTCCTTCAACATTTCTCTCACACATTCTGCCAGCGTTTCACATTTGCAATTTGCAAAGAAAAGTTCTTCAAATCTTTCCCCCTGCAATGCACCTCTCACAAGATCACGATCAAGTTCTTTTAAGACTGTAGGCAGATCTTTGTAAGTCACTTTTTTTACTTCATCCAAAATCCTCTTATTTCTCTGTTCCGGAACTGCACGCTCTCTTGGATATCCTTGTCCACTCTCTTCTGCGAATAGTTTTTCAAAAATATACTCCAAATTCAGTTCTCCACCCCATCCAAATCCTTTTGCAAATGGGATTGCAATTGCATTTCCGTCATTGATCTGTGCAAATGTATAAGCATCTAATGCATCTTCTACATATCCACAAATCACACCTGGAAAAGAATTACATGCAAGCATAGCTCCTTCACCAGTTCCGCATCCGGTGATCACATAGTCTGCCGCCCCTGCATTTAATAAAACTGCTGCAAGAATCCCAACCTGCACATATGTCAACTGACACTCGTCTTCTGCAGAATACATCCCATAATTGTCTACCGAAAACCCTTTTTCGGATGCTACTTTTTCCAACGCATGCAGAATCATCTCATTCTTCTCCCTTACCAATACATATTCCAGACATTTCTTAAACGCATTAATGCTTCCACATAAAAATAGTCTCCCCAGATACAACATTCATCGACTCCAACATGGGATGGAATTGCATATACTCCATGTTTGATAATCCCGTTTGAAAGATCTTTCTCCGTTGTATAATTTTCAAACAGTGACTTCACAATTTGAACTGCCGTTTCCTCATATTCTTTCTTGGATCTAAGACCGGAAGGTGCTTACTTAATTCCAGAAGCCCACATGCAAGAATTCCCGTATGTGCATAGCTGAGCGCAAATCCATAAACGCCCCATGCCTGTCCTCTCGCCCATGCCGAATTATCGGAATACCCTTGGGCTGTCACTCCTTTGATCGGTTCTCCTGTATCTACATTCATATAATATGTATGGTAAGTAGAATAATCTTCTCTAACTAAATATTTTTGAGCCTGTTTTGCATGATGTTCTGCTGCTTCTTTATATTTCTTCTCTCCGGTAATCTCACTGGTATTGTATAATAATGATAAATTCATCAAACAATCAATGATCATTCTTCCTTTTTCTTTTGGATCTTCCAAATTGCCCCATGCCTGAATAATCTGAGTCTTTTCACTGTATCGTTCCATAAGACAATCTGCAGCGCGCACCGAGAACTCCAGTGCCTTTTCATTTCCTGTAATTTTATAACCGGCAAGTGTGGATAAAGAGTATAAGAGTCCAATATCATGTGTATTTAAACCAATATTCTGATCTAATCTCTCTTGAAATGTGCGGAGCAATGTCTCCAATGCAGAAAGATACTTTTTTTCGTTTGTGTCTTCATACAAAAGTCACAAAATCCCTGTCCAAAATCCTTCTGTCCAATCTTTATTTCCCATTTCTCCATAAATCAGGTTTTCGGAACTTGATGTCGGAAAAACTGTTGAATACTTTGGCAGATTCTCATTCACTTTGCTCTTTACATAGTGCATCGCTTCTGCAAGCCACTCCATATTCTCTTTTTTAATTTCCATAGTTCTTTTCCTCCCTTTGCTGTTTCATCTAACTGTATCGTATCACCTTTCTTTCACATTTTCTTGTGCTTTTTTATACAAAATATTGCATTTTTTGAACTATTGGAAAAAGGCATTGCCAAATGATCTTCTGATCATCGGCAATGCCTCATTTCCAGTCTTTATAAACTTTTAACAGTTCTTACTGCTGTCTCGTTTCTGCTTTTTACACTAGTTTGTGTAGTTATCAAAGTATCCCTGCACTAACACAACCGGTGTTCCTTTGTCTCCGGAACCACTTGTAAGGTCACAGAGGGAACCAATCAGATCTGTGAGCTGTCTCGGTGTTGTTCCCTGAGAAGCCATATCTCCGACAAGATTGTCACTCTTTTCTTTGATTCTCTTGGAAATTGCTTCTTTTAAAGCTTCTCCGCTTAAATCTTTGAAATCGTTATCTGCAAGGTATTTTAATTTTACTTCGTTCGGAGTTCCGCGAAGTCCGTCTGTGAATGCCGGAGATACAACCGGATCAGCTAATTCCCAGATTTTTCCCTGAGGATCTTTAAATGCTCCATCTCCGTATACCATTACTTCCACATGTTTTCCTGTCTTGTCTAAGATCTGTTTTTGAATCTCATCTACAAGGTCACGGCACTCTCTTGGGAATAACTTGATCATGCCTTCTGTAGACTTGTTAGATCCTAACAATCCATATCTCTCATTGCATCCGCTTCCATCTACCGGCGCTGTCAGGATGTCGTCCATTCCGCATACACGCTCTGCACCTGCTGCTTTGAGAATACGTTTTGTTCTTGCTCTTGTGTGGATGTCACAAGTCATTACATTCTTTGTATAATCTAAGATTGTTCTCGGATTGTTTGCAAAGATAATCTCTACTTCTGCACCTGCTTCTCTGATCAGCTGTCCGTAATATTCTACATAATCTACACCTGTAAATTCATGCTTATTCTCTCCGAACAGTTCTCTGTATTTCTCCAAAGTAAGTACATCGCTGTATGGATTGATTCCTGCTTCATCCAGCTTATCTAAAGATACAAGCTGATTTCCAACTTCATCACTCGGATAGCTCAGCATAAGAACTACTTTCTTTGCGCCCATCGCAATTCCTTTTAAGCAGATCGCAAAACGGTTTCTGGATAAGATCGGGAAAATAACACCGATTGTCTCACCGCCTAATTTTTCTCTTACATCACTTGCGATTGCCTCAACAGAAGCGTAGTTTCCCTGTGCTCTTGCAACGATTGACTCTGTCAGGGAGATGACATCTCTGTCTCTTAACTCAAAGCCTTCGCTTGTTGCTGCATCTAATACACTTTCTACTACAATATTTGCGAGGTTGTCGCCTTCTCTGATGATCGGGCAGCGGATTCCTCTTGATATAGTACCTACTTTACGTTCCATCTTTTGCACTCTCCAAATCTATTTCTTTAATTTACTTGCTTCCTGCACAGGATGTCAGAATCATAAATCCGGCATCTCTGCATATTGCAACAGTATTATAATATAAAACAAAGAGAATGTAAAAGATTTTCTTCTACATTCCTATGTTTTTTTATTTTTTCCTGCTTTTCACCCTATAACTTCCTTCAAATCGCAAAAACAAAGGCTTTTTCCATGTTTAATAATCAGATTTTTTCCTGAAGCACTTTATAAATATAAGACACCGGAAGTCCGACCACATTATAGTAATCCCCGTCAATCTTTGCAATATGTGCTGCAAATCTGCCTTGTATTCCGTATGCGCCCGCTTTATCCATTGGTTCCCCAGTCACAATATAGGACTGAATCTCCTCCTCTGTCATTACATCTACATATACTTTTGTCTGGACCGCATGGGAAATGACTTCTTCTTGCCCCTCCTTGTCATAGCAGATCACAGCTACTCCGGTATAAACATCATGGGTATCCCCCTGAAGTGCTTCCAGCATGCGCTCTGCATCTTCCTTATCTTTTGGCTTTCCTAAAATCTTCCCTTCATGCGCCACAACAGTATCTGCACCGATGATTATCCGGCCACAATCTTCTTCTCTATCCGATGCAGTCTTCTCCGCCACGTCCTTTGCTTTTAAAAGCGCCAGTTCCTTTACGATTTCCTGCGGTTCCGTGCTTTGATATACCTCTTCTTTTCCGCTTGTCACAACCTCAAATGTATATCCGATCTGCGCAAGCAACTCTCTGCGTCTCGGCGAACCGGAAGCTAAAATAATCTTCTTCATCTGATCAACTCCTTATAGCTGTAAATAAAGCTGTCTGCGTGCCTTTGGATTTCTTCCCATTCATCTTTTGAATGTGCATCGTACACACCTACCGTATAAAATCCTCCTGCATTCGCCCCTTGTACCGCTTTTAGAATATCTTCAAATACTGCACATTCTTCCGGCAAAAGTCCCATCTTTTCAGCCTGTCTCTCATAAATATCCGGAAACTCTTTTCCCCTCGGTACTTCTCGCACAGTCGTGTAGGACTCAAACAGATCCAAAATTCCATTTCGCTTCAATGCCGGCAAAAACATCTGTGGTTCACAGGATGTTGCAATTCCAATCTTGATCCCCCGTTTTTTCAGATAACGAAGATATTCCTCTGCTGACGGCTTTAGCTGTACTTGATTTGCATAAGCATCTGTCGCCATCTGGTACCATTCTGCAATGATCTGCTCAGGTGTTTCTAAAAATCCAAACCGTTCAATGGTATAGACTGCCGCCCGTTCAAACCCAAGAGGCGCAATACTTCTCAAATAATCTTCCGGAACTTCCAGTCCTCTTTTTCCAAGAAATTTCTTATCAATTTCTTCCCAGATATGCATCGAATCCAAAATCGTTCCGTCTAAATCAAAAATAATCCCTTTTTTTCCCATTCTCTGTACCCTTTCTTTCGAGATATTTTCTTCCTCCTCTGTAAATGTCTTTATCTCGTCTGGCTCTTTCCACAATCGTTGCAAATTATTGTGTATTATAATATATTTTTCTCATTCATACAACTTTTTTGTTCACTGATCAGAAGGCATGCTATAATAAGAAAAGATATTATTTTAGGAATGGAGAGATCTGAATTATGAATACGAAAACAAAGTCTACTTTAATGACTGAGGGGCCCATTTGGAAACGGATGATCCTATTTGCCATTCCGCTGTTCCTTGGAAACCTCTTCCAGCAGCTTTATAACACCGCCGACTCCCTGATCGTTGGAAACTTCCTTGGAAGTGATGCCCTTGCCGCTGTCAGTTCCTCCGGAAGTCTCATTTTTCTAATGGTCGGCTTTTTCAATGGTATCTCACTTGGTGCCGGCGTCGTCATTGCCAGATACTTTGGCGCACGCGAGAAAGAAAAAGTACAGGATGCCATTCACACAACCGTTGCTTTTGGAATTGTGGCAGGAATTCTTTTGACTGCCATCGGACTGATCATGACACCTACTTTTCTTAGGTGGATGGGGACTCCCGCAGATGTATTAAAAAATTCAGTGCTGTATTTCCGCATCTACTTCCTCGGATCCATTGCATTTGTACTCTATAATATTTTTGTTGGAATCCTTCAGTCTGTCGGTGACAGCAGACATCCTTTGATCTACCTGATCATTTCCTCTGTGACAAATGTAGTTCTAGATTTGCTTTTTATCGGTGTGTTCAGATTTGGTGTGGGATCCGCAGCCGTCGCCACAATCCTTTCACAGTTTTTAAGTGCAATCCTCTGCCTGATCCATCTGATGCGCTGCAAAGAAGATTATCAAATTGACCTAAAGAAAATCCGCTTTGACTTTCCAATGCTAAAGCTGATTATTTCTAACGGACTTCCTTCTGGCTTCCAGAACTCGATCATTTCTTTCGCAAATGTCATCGTGCAGTCCAACATCAACTCCTTTGGGAAAATGGCAGTTGCCGGCTGCGGTGCTTACTCAAAGATCGAGGGATTTGGCTTCCTGCCGATCACATGCTTTGCACTGTCTCTGACTACCTTTATCAGCCAGAACCTCGGCGCCAGACAGTACGAGCGTGCAAAAAAAGGCGCAAAATTCGGTGTGCTCTGTTCCATTACTATGGCAGAGATTGTCGGAATCATTATCTTCTTTACCGCTCCATACCTTGTTGCCGCATTTAACAATGATCCACAAGTGGTAGCTTTTGGAACTGCACAGGCACGTACCATTACTTTGTTCTACTTCCTCCTCGCATTTTCGCACTGTATTGCCGGAATCCTCCGCGGGGCTGGAAAATCTACGATACCGATGTTCGTTATGCTGATCTGCTGGTGCATAATCCGTGTATCTTACATTACCGTCGCTGTCCGGATTATCCCAGATATTAAAGTCATCTTCTGGGCATACCCGATCACCTGGACATTAAGTTCGATTTTATTTATCATCTACTATTTTAAAGCAGACTGGATCCATGGATTTGACAGGCGGAATTAATCTGCTAGTCAGACAGATACCTTTGCAAATTTGATACAGAAGACAGAAACTGAGCAAAGCAAGACTTTTCGTATTTGCTTTACAATGTTTCTGTCTTCTTTTGTTTTCAAAATAATACTTTTACGGCGCCCTGTATGCAAACTATATTGCACAAAATGCAATATATACTTGACATACTTTTATATATTTCATATACTGAAGACAAGAAGACAGAAATCAAGTCAGCAGCATGCATTGCATCTACTGGCTGGAAGGGAGATTCTTAACCGTATATGAAAAATATGAAACTAAAGATTGCCCGCATGGAACAAGGACTTTCGCAAGTCCAGCTTGCAGAGATGACCGATGTGACCAGACAGACGATCGGTATGATTGAGGCCGGAGATTTCAATCCTTCGCTGAAACTATGTATCCGAATCTGCAAGGCTTTGGGCAAAACATTAGACGATTTATTTTGGGAGGTTGAGTAGCTATGAAGAAAATTATTGACGAACGTCAGGAACTGGAAATGATGAAAGTAGAACGCACTGGATTCTGGATTATGTGGGGCGTACTCCTTCTGTCACTTCTGGTGCAATCACTTTTTCTCGGGGCAGGTCCAAAACAGATTGCCGGAGAAAATATTTCATTTCTGGTCGGATGTCTGATCGTTGTGATCGGCTGTGTGAAGAAAGGGCTTTGGGGATATGACTCTACACCATGTATGAAGACTTATCTTAGTGCCAGCCTGATTGGAACACTGATTTTTACCTTTTTACTCGGCGCAGGTCTCGCATGCAACGGCTCTGAACATGTACTGTCCATTTGCGCCCTGTTTGCCATCAGTATTTTTTTTTTGATGTTTGTAGTTTTGTTTCTAATGGGAACTTTCACAAAGTATCGCCAGAAAAAGCTTGCCAGACAGTTCGATGATGACACAGATTTCCTTGACTGATCGAAATTGTACAACACCGTTGGCAAAGTCCAACTTGATATGCTTACAACTGTAACACTACATCACACCGAAACTATGCTTCGGAAATAAGGAGGGGTCTCTATGGAATTTGAGCAAGATTATATTATGCGGATGATCAAAAGTATCGTCAGCTTCTTCATCAAGCTGATCACTGGGAAGTCAGATACGGTCTATGAACTGCCCTCTGATGGGCTTTACACCCCATGCGATGATATTTTCGCACGCATCCTTTCCCTCGCAGACGGCGGAAAAATCAACGAAGCCGAGAACCTTCTATATGCAAATGTCGAACCTGACAGCAAAGACTATCTGCTGATGGAACTGACGTTCTATTCGCATATTAACGAATATACCGATAATTTCTTATCGGATCACAATTACAGCCGCCAGGAGATTCAAGATGGAATCATCGCTTTTACAAAAGAATTTACAATCGACGAAATGAACTCCCTATCGCTTTATCAGACACTGGAAGAAATGTTCTAAAATAAAAACACGAAAGTGGGAATGAATGATATCAAGTTTGTTTGCATCCATTCATCACTTTCGTGCATCTTCACTCTCCCCAGACATCCTTTACCTCTTTTTTCCCAAGTCGGACCTCTTCCATCTGACCGGAAATCTCTTCATCAAGGTAATCAAACAGATAGTTTTTCCCCTTCTGCGGACGATTCAGATATTCTTCTCTTATCTGGCGCTGCACTTCTTCCACCTCCGTCCGAAGCTCCCGGGCAGATAACAGCTTTCCACCTTGTCCCAGTGTCACAACCTGCTCTACATTATCCGAAGTAGCAACCGTTACATGGTATTTTCTTCCAATCTCATGAACAACTTTTTCAATATACTGGTCTGCAGTCTCCGCTTCTTTCGTATACACGACATAGATGTTATGGTATTTCTGAACCCCTAATTCCTGCCCTTGCACCTTGTATGCATCAAACACAAGAATCAGATTACATTTCTTGAATCCCTGATAGTTGCACAACACATCCATCAGTTTATTTCTCGCCCCTTCGATATTGACTTTTGCAAGCTCTTTTAGATCTTCCCATGCAAAAATCACATTGTATCCATCTACAAGCAGATATTCTTCCATCTGATCCTTTCGAATCCGCTTTTGTCTTTCCTCCGGGCTCTCTACTCGCCGCTCAGCAATCGGACGTTTTCTCTCTATTTTTCCATAGGTACGAAGGAAAATTTCCTCTAGTTCTTTATCCTCTTCAACACTTCTCGAAAAACTACTCGAAACTCTTCCACTCTGTACGCTTCCCTGACCTTTCTTAGCCTCAATTGCCGATTTCTCTTTTTCTGCCTCAGGTGTCCACACATATTCCAAATGCATATGATCCGGCACTTGATCCCAGCTGACATGAAAACCTGCTCCATGCGCACAGAAAACGGATCCGGTCGGATTGTCCAGATCTCCCTCGGAATCATATCCGATCTGCTCTATCACTTCCTCTGCATTGTGGCAAGGTGCATATCCCTTTAAAGTACAGAACAGTCGTCCTCTTCCTTTCGTGTAACTTGTCACTTCCAGCTGATAATCCCTCATCTCAGATACCGGAGCGCTCCCAGTGATCACCGCAAAGTCCCCCTCTGTATCCGGTGTCTGAAATTCTCCTGCCATTCTCTGAATATCTGTCAGTGCTCTTCCGACAAATTCAGCCGGGATCTCCATCCGAAATTCATAGTACGGTTCCAAAAGCACACTTTCTGTCGATTTTAACCCTTGGCGAACCGCACGGTAAGTTGCCTGACGGAAATCTCCTCCTTCTGTATGCTTCAGATGTGCCCTGCCTGCAACAAGCGTAATCTTCATATCTGTGATCGAAGATCCAGTCAGCACACCCCTATGCTCTTTTTCGGCCAAATGTGTTAAAATCAGCCGCTGCCAGTTTCGGTCAAGGACATCCTCACTGCAGTCTGCCGCAAACACAAGTCCACTTCCCGATTCTCCTGGTTCTAGAAGCAGATGTACTTCCGCATAATGGCGCAGCGGCTCAAAATGCCCGACACCTTCCGCCGGACGTTTGATCGTCTCCTTATATACAATATTTCCCGGTCCAAACGTGACTTCTGTCTGAAATCGTTCCCGGATCATACTTTGTAAAATCTCTGTCTGTACTTCCCCCATCAACTGCGCATGAATTTCCCCAAGTTCCTCATTCCACACGATATGAAGCTCCGGATCTTCTTCCTCCAGCTGGCGAAGCTTGAGCAGCATTCCGTGGGTATCGCATCCTTCCGGGAGTATCAGCTGATAATTTAAAACCGGAGTCAGCACCGGCCCTTCCGATGGCGGCTCTGCCCCAAGTCCTTCTCCCGGATACGTTTTCGTAAGCCCGGTCACCGCACACACGCGCCCTGCACGCACTTCCTGAACCGCATCATATTTCTCACCGGAATAAATCCGGATCTGGCTAACCTTCTCCTCCACATCCTGATATCGTATCAGATCCCGGACTTTTAATACACCCCCGGTCACTTTCAGATATGTCAGACGGTTCCCCTGCGGATCCCGCGCGATCTTATAGACTTTTGCGCCAAATTCTTCCGGGTAGGACCGCTCTTTGGCATAGCATTCCAAGCCGGCAAGGAATTCCTTCACCCCAATATTTTTTAACGCAGAGCCAAAATAACACGGAAATACTTTCCGCTCCCGGATCAGTCTGGAAATCTCCCCCCGTTCGATCGTACCATGTTCCAGATACGTTTCCAGCACCTGCTCCTCTGCCATAGCTACATTTTCCAAAAATTCTTCCGAATCTTCCGCTTCCCCAAACCGGATACAGCTTCCTGAAAGCTTCACACGCAGTTCCTCCAGCAATTTCTCTGCATCCGTACCATTTTGATCCATTTTGTTGATGAACAAAAAGACCGGGATCCGATACTGCTTTAAGAGCTTCCACAGTGTCTCCGTATGCCCCTGCACACCGTCCGCTCCGTTGATCACAAGGATTGCATAATCAAGCACCCGGAGTGTCCGCTCCATTTCTGCTGAGAAGTCCACATGCCCCGGCGTATCCAGCAGTGTAACCTTCAGTTCTCCAAACACAAGCTCTGCCTGCTTGGAAAAAATCGTAATTCCCCTCGCACGCTCCAGTTCATAAGTATCCAGATAGGCATTCCCATGGTCCACCCTTCCCTGCTGCCGGATCCTTCCGCTCAGATAGAGCATACTTTCCGACAAGGTTGTCTTTCCTGCATCTACATGAGCCAACAACCCGATACATATATGATTTGACGGCTCTTTCGCCGTATTTTTTTCTCTGTCCTCAGACATATTTTCCATGAAAATCCCCCTTTCTGTGATTGTTAATACAAGGATTATCATATCACAGAAAGAGGGATAAGTCGACCAGTCCTTCTTTTTATCTCGCAGGGAGTGCGGTCTGCAGATCCAAGATAAGTCTGCCGCACAGCTTTTGGGGCAGATAAAGTTCCATCCCGGGCGCTATATCATCACCGGAATATACAGAAACAGCACAAACCGCTCCTCTTCTTTTGTAATTTCCATGCTTCCCCCATATCTCTGTACGATCTCCTGAATGCTCTTCAACCCATATCCGTGCAGCTTCCGATCTTTCTTCGTCGTCTGCGGAAGGAGGCCCGGCGCAGCCTTTTCCGAAATTTTTCCTTCACTTTTTGCAGTGTTTTCTATCTTCATCACAAACAATCCTTTCTCATTCTTGGCCTGCAGAGAAATTTTTCTTTTTTGTCCGGGCAATTTTTCACACGCCTCGATCGCATTGTCAAGACTGTTTGCAAACAACACCGAGAGATCCACCGAATCCATGTCAATTTTGGACGGCACTTGCAGATCATACGCAAATGCAATCTGTTCCAGCTCCATTTTGCCGGTCTTTGTACTCAGCACGGCATTGATCACCGGATTTTCACAATACTGTACATTCCTTTTGATCCCCGGACGATCCAGAAGTTTGTCGAGATATGCCTTGTGTTCCTCCCCGGAAAGTCCTGCAAGTGTCTGAAGATGATTTGTCATATCGTGCCGCAGTTTTCTGACTTCCAGCTGCTGCCGCTCCAATGATTCATAATAGAGCTGATTCATTTCTAAAAGCCTGCTGCTCTGCTCCAGCTCATACTGATGGGATAACACGACGACTGCCCAGATCAGACCGACAAATGAAAGGATACAAAGACAGAGGATCGTCTTATTGAACGCCGCATTTGCTGTAAGAATTTCACCATTGTACTCCTGAAACAACACAACCGACAAAACGGTACAAAAAGGTGTCAACGTCAACAGTCCCAAAAGACTCCAGAGCCGATTGGACAACTCATAGGATTTCTTCGGGACAAATTTTTTCACACTGCAATAGATCATCAGGTAAAAAAGCAGTTTTACAGACAGATAGACGATTCTTTCCTGCTCCGTCGGTATTCCACTGTCAGCCGACAATAGATAATTATCTATCAGCACACTAAAAGAAGATGTCAGGCTGATGATCATAAAGGAAAGTGACAGCTTTTTTAACAGACTTCCTTCACATCCGAGCAGGATTCCCGCCACAAATATCAGCACCGTCGGAGGGAGGTTCACCAGATCCCCGATAAAAAACGGCATAGAGCTCAGGAGCCAACTGCATCCAAAGAGCAGAAGCTTCCAGTACCACTGTCGGCGTACCACAAAAAATCGTTCGATCGTAAAGCTGACTGCCAAAGCAATAAAGATTGAGCAGATTATCTGAAACACCCTGAAATACTCCGCAATCGAAAGAATCACTTTTTCTATCATGAGAGATCACCACCGATCATGGCTTTCGCAAGCGCTGCAACCGCATCCTGCTTCAGCGCCCGGCTGATCGGCAGTTCCTCGCTTCCGATCCGCACCGAAGATGCGCCGATATAGGACACCGCATCTGCATTGACAAGGTAGCGCTGATGGATCCGCACGAAAGTTCTCTCGACCCGAGCTTCCACCTCATCCAGTTTGGCATAGAAGGACAGCTCCTTTTCCCTTGTCACCGCCACCACTTTTCTCTTCTCACTGTAAAAATACTGTATTTCATCCTGGTAAAGCCTGTATACGCCGTCCCCATTCTGAAAGACAAACTGCTTCTGCCGCACCTGCTCCAGCTGTCTGCGCACACGCGAAAGCACACTGGAAAGCCGGTCCGCATCCACAGGCTTTACAAGATAATCAACTGCCTGCACACGGTACCCCTCAAACACAAAATCCCGAAAACCAGTCACAAACACGATCTGGATTCTTGTGTCAAATTCCCGGATCTGCTCCGCTGTCCGGATTCCGTTAACCCCTTTCATCTCCACATCCAGAAACAGAAAGTCAATCTCACCCGGATGTTTCTTCAGCCAACTGACCGCCGTCTCTCCCCCGGAAAACTCATAGACAATCTCCTCGGTTTCTTCTAAAAGTTTCTCAAGTTCCAGCCGAAGCGCATCTCTTGCATAGCATTCATCATCACAGATTCCAATTCTTAACATGATCTATACCTCCTCAATGTCCACAGAATTAAGAACTATCACACACCGAATACCTTGTCTCCATGCGACATTTACAGATTTCCATTGTGTGCCCCATCTCCTGGCACATCTATTTCCCTATGCATTATAACATAAATCTTTGTCTCTGCGCCTCCTGCTTTTCTCTCTCCGGATACAAAACTTTACATTCCGGCTGCTATTTTTTACATTTCTCCTCATCCCCCTCCAAACATTACATCAGAACTGCCATTCTTTCCATCCCAAATTTTACTTCTTCTTTTCCATGCTATACTTTTTTCAACAGCAACACAAAAGAACAATCCGGAATCATAAATTTCCATAAACTCCGGATTCTGTCCATACAGATTTCATTCAAACAATTCAGAAAGGTGGTATTTCTATGCTGTATGTAAAAAATCTTCATAAATCTTATCAGGTCGGAGCGACCAGCTATGAGGTGTTAAAAGGCATCAGTCTCAGCGTTGCACAAGGCGAATTTGTCGCTGTCATGGGCCCGTCCGGCTCCGGGAAAAGCACCCTTTTAAACTGCATCTCCTGCTACATTCCATTTGAGGAGGGCAAGATTACACTCGGACAAAAAGAATTAAAAGGCTTGTCGGAAGATGCCCTTGCACATATCCGAAACGAAAAACTAGGATTTGTCTTTCAGGATTTTATGCTGCTTGACGGACTAACCGTACGGCAGAACATCCTCCTCCCTGCGATCATCCGAGGAAATGTGGGAAGAAAGGAAGAGACGATGGCAGACCGGCTCTGTAACTTATTTGGTATTGCGCAGATTGCCGGCAAATATCCGGCAGAAATTTCCGGTGGAGAACGGCAGCGGACCGCAGTTGCAAGAGCACTGATCAACTCCCCGCTTCTGATCCTCGCAGATGAACCGACCGGAAATCTTGACTCAAAATCCAGCCGCGCTGTCATTGATTCTTTCCTGGAGGCAAAAGCTTCTCTGAAAGCAACCATCTTCATGGTGACTCATGACAGCTTTTCCGCCTCCTTCTGCGACCGTGTCATCCTGCTCAAAGATGGAGTTGTCTATAAAAATATGGAACGAAACAGTTCCCAGCATGCTTTTCACGATGCACTTTTAGAGGAATTAAAACAGATGAATACGTTAGAAGAGGAGGAAGAGAACAATGAAAACCTTAACTGATACTTTTTCTGCCTTAAGAAAAAAGAACCGAAAAAATTACACACTGTACTTTATCTGTAACTTTACAGCGCTTTTACTGATCACAGCCTACTCCGCGATCCTGACTTCGCCGACTGTCCTTCTCGTTCTTCCAGAAGGCGGTGACAGCAGAAAACAGGCAATGATGATCTTCGCCCTCGCCTGCATCGGATGCGTAATTTTTACCATCTATGCCGGAAATATCTTCTTCCGCATGAAGTCAAGGGAACTCGGAATCTTCCTCGCACTCGGAACTTCTAAAAAAGTACTTCGAAATCATCTATACAAGGACACTGCTGTCACTTCCTTAAGCGCTTCCCTGCTCGGAACCTCACTTGGGATTCCATTTGCCTGGTCTATCTGGCAGCTGTTCCGTCTGCTTGTTGTAGATAGCACTGAGATGCGTTTGGTTCTGGACTTTCGCTGTCTCCTGATTCCGGCAGCCTTTATCCTGATCATTTTACTTTTTGCATTTCTCCTTGGAAGACGGACACTTTACCGCACGAACATTATGGATGTCGTGAATGAAGAACACAAAAACGAACCCGTGCGGGATGTAAAGCCATGGTATGCCTCCGTCGGTATTTTGCTGATGATCCTCGGAGGAACCGCCGGATATTTTGGACCAACGATTTATCAAGTAGTATTCCGGCGCTTTTCGTCCCCATTTTTACCCCTCCTTTACATACCGCTCTTCATCGGTCTGTATATGTTTCTTTTGCACATTGTGGTACGTGGGTTCGGAAACCATAAAAAGCATCCATACAAAGGGATTATCTCACGCAGTATGATGAAATTTCATGGAAAACAGACTGTAAATAATATGATGGTCATTGCACTGCTCGTGGCAGGCGGTGCCTTCGCATTGTTCTATATCCCAACGCTACAGACCAGTCAGGCGATGCAAGTAAAATCCACTCCATATGATTATTCTTTCCACTATCCGGTCGGTCAACCGGTCCCGGGGAAAGAAGAAATTGCAGATCTTGCCAAAGATTATGACCTCTCGATTAAAGATTACAAGGAAGAAGCAACCATCCTTCTTGGCATGTCAACCACGGTAGAGCGAACTACGGACGACGGAAAACTCTACACTGTCTATGAGGAATTTGCCAATGAGGGAACCTTCCTTACCGCTTCCGCTTTTGAATTTCTGACCGGACAGAAGACAGAAGTTGCACCCGGAACATACAAAGCAGTTTCCAATGAGGATGAGACCGACACCTACTGGCTCACCTCCGACGCAGATCAAATCATCAACATGACAACGATGAAAAAACTTCCAGTTACTTTTGACGGCTATCTGCACTACAGTCTGTTCTCCGGGCGCTCAAACTATTATGTTCTAAACGATGCAGACTACGAAAAGATGGAAGTCGGTCTAGGCGATGAATGGACGGAACATCAAGTCCTGTTTAACATTGACGGAGAAGACAACTACGAATTTGCCGACAAATTATTCCATGTTTTCATGGATGCTCTCGGAGAAAAATACGCAATCTCATACAACTATGACCGCGTTGTAAAATATGGTCGTTCCGTCAATGGGAAAAGTTACTTTCTCGATGAACCTGAGTATGCAGCCGATGCAAAAGTAGATTATGCAGACTGTGACGGCAGCACTTTCCGATTTGGATGGAAATACATGCCTTCCTTCAAAATGCTGGACTCCACTGATTTTGTTCGCACAACGGCAGTTTATCTGATGCTGTTCTTCTTTATCACCATTATCTGTGTCATGGCAGCGCTGATCATCTGCTATACAAGAAGTATCTCCATCGTCCTGAACAACCGCTACGTCTTTGAGGATTTGAAACGACTCGGCGCCTCCCCTGCATTCCTCACAAAAGAAGTAAAAGCACAGACGAGAAAAATCTTCTTTACCCCTTCCATCATTGGAATGGTCGCTATGTACTTCTTCTTTTCCATGATCATGTACGCAAATGACGGCACCATTTCTTTCACGGAAATTGCCTCACTGCTTGTGTGCCTGGCACTCTTATTCTTACTTGTCCTGATCATCTGGATTGTATACAATGCAACCGTCCGCAAGATGAAACAGATGCTGGGAATACAACAGCCCAAGAATATGAATCGGGTAATGCAAGTGGAGTAATGTAAGTTACATAGCTACATAAAAATAACCGATAGAAATAAACAGGTTTGTAAAAATAATTGAACTATATGAAAAATGCCGTAAAGTGCTTCTTACGACCACTTTTACGGCATTCTTTGTATCACTCATTTATTTTTGTAAATATTTTTCTTTCAGTTCCTGCACTTTTGCATTATATGCTGCATTCTGCTTCTGCTGGATCAAATTTCTCTTAATCGCCTCTTTTACCTCATCAAATGCTGCCACAGATGCCTCATTTTTCTTCTCAACTTTGATCAGATGATAACCAAACTGTGTCTTTACCGGTCCTACCACATGACCAATCTCAGCTGCAAATGCTGCTTCCTCAAATTCTTTGACCATCTGACCCTTTCCAAACTCTCCGAGATCTCCTCCTCTTGCACCAGATGGGCAGGTAGACGCTTCCTTTGCAGCATCCTCGAATGCTTTCTCTCCACTTGTAATAGACTCCAAAACAGAAGTACACTTTTCTTCTGAATCTACTAAAATATGTTTTGCACTAACTGTCTCTCCCTTTGTAAACTGCTGCTTATTTTCCTCATAGTAAGCTGCCACTTCCTCATCTGTCACAGTTACATCCTTTAATGTCTCTCTCATCGCGAGCTGCGCAAGAATATCTCTCTTCGCATTTTCTAAAATCTTCGCAAATTCCTCAGTCTCCTCAAGCTTTGCATCCTCCCCTGCCTGCGCAAATAAGTGCAGAGAAATCAGCTGCTCCAAATACTGCTGTCTAAACTGTGGATTTGTAACATATGCCTGCTGTTCTCTTGGAGCATTCTGTAAAAATGCATCCAATTCCGCATTTGTAATCTCCTTACCTGCAACGACTGCTAAAACTTCATTACTCATGATATTTCTCCTTTTGTTTCAAAAATGGTTATGAGTAATATGATACTATAGAGGGGGAGGATTTGCAATTTGTTTTATTGCTTACAATTTATATGAATAAATGTTTCGGAAATAAAAAGTATAAATTCCTTTTTCTATATGTAACAGATGATGAAATTTATTTTATTGATATTGTATTCTCTAAAATATTGCAAAAAATTTCATTTATTACTCTCATGAAGAGAGTGATATCTTTTGCCTGTGTTCCAATTTCATGTTTTGGATTTCAATCCACACTCCCGCGAAGGGAGTGACGTTTTTGGATAATGTTCCCTGGTAAAAAACAGAAATTTCAATCCACACTCCCATGAAGGGAGTGACCTTTACTCACCCCTTTCACTATTCTTTTATAAAAAATTTCAATCCACACTCCCATGAAGGGAGTGACCGGTTGGATCAAATCATCGACAATCGAGATATTGATTTCAATCCACACTCCCATGAAGGGAGTGACAGCTGGAAAGAAAATGGATTGTCTGGGATGGAAAATTTCAATCCACACTCCCATGAAGGGAGTGACGATTACCTTTTACACCTATTTTTTTGCCTATTTTATTTCAATCCACACTCCCATGAAGGGAGTGACGCAATACGCTAACATGGGAGACGTGCCAGTGTACATTTCAATCCACACTCCCATGAAGGGAGTGACTGGGAAGTGGCGATGATTACAGACGAGTTCCGGGAATTTCAATCCACACTCCCATGAAGGGAGTGACGAAAAGAGGTCGGAAGTGCAAATGCTGATTTGGCATTTCAATCCACACTCCCATGAAGGGAGTGACTACAAATACGCACTATTTATTACTTTTACGTACATTTCAATCCACACTCCCATGAAGGGAGTGACACGTCTTTACCAAAATACTACATAGGCCAGATAATTTCAATCCACACTCCCATGAAGGGAGTGACACTACAGCGCAGGAAGCGCAAAAAACGCAGAGAATTTCAATCCACACTCCCATGAAGGGAGTGACAACAGTACCGCAGTTATTCGGGAACTTCTATTTTATTTCAATCCACACTCCCATGAAGGGAGTGACCGCAACGGAGCCAACACTAGGCAGCACATGGATTACGATTTCAATCCACACTCCCATGAAGGGAGTGACCGTAAAAGAGTATCCTTGCACCAGTTGGAGAGGAATTTCAATCCACACTCCCATGAAGGGAGTGACGATCAGAAGTAGGAGCTGAGATTACTAAATATCTATTTCAATCCACACTCCCATGAAGGGAGTGACATTAACCTATCGGAGGAGGGGCAGATCGCCCCTCAATTTCAATCCACACTCCCATGAAGGGAGTGACATGATATCTTAGAGGTGCTCGGAAAACCTCGAATTATTTCAATCCACACTCCCATGAAGGGAGTGACTATATTTTTTAACGCACGTACTTCTTCCTGCCGATTTCAATCCACACTCCCATGAAGGGAGTGACTATTCAACTTTACAATCTTTCCGTGTTCCTGAATGATTTCAATCCACACTCCCATGAAGGGAGTGACAGCTTCCACTTTCTTTTCTGCTGTTTTTTCAACATTTCAATCCACACTCCCATGAAGGGAGTGACAGAAAACGCATTGACACTATGCTATACTATAATATTTCAATCCACACTCCCATGAAGGGAGTGACTTGTCACACGCAGCACCGTTACTTCTGGAAGATATTTCAATCCACACTCCCATGAAGGGAGTGACGATATTTAAAGTAGGTAAAAAAATAGGAGTAAAAGATTTCAATCCACACTCCCATGAAGGGAGTGACTCGCAAGAATACGAAAGACTAACAAAAATGGGGAATTTCAATCCACACTCCCATGAAGGGAGTGACTGGGCGGACAACTACAACAACACGCCAACGCTTGATTTCAATCCACACTCCCATGAAGGGAGTGACTGGGACCCGCTCGGGCTTTATCCCTACGGGAACACTATTTCAATCCACACTCCCATGAAGGGAGTGACAATGTAGGGGATATTATCCCGATTTATCTAGAAATTTCAATCCACACTCCCATGAAGGGAGTGACAGGTAACGGTTACGGCAAACCAGACTGCAGAGCTATTTCAATCCACACTCCCATGAAGGGAGTGACTTTTTCTCCCTCTTCCGGCAACCTCTCATCCACCGATTTCAATCCACACTCCCATGAAGGGAGTGACTTTTCCAATCTGCAGGTAAATACCAAATATTATCTATTTCAATCCACACTCCCATGAAGGGAGTGACTATCGGTAGCCTGTTTTTGTTGTGGGGTGTATTTATTTCAATCCACACTCCCATGAAGGGAGTGACTAGAAATTTGATCCATTTGCTCCATCGTATGCACATTTCAATCCACACTCCCATGAAGGGAGTGACGTTAAAACTGGATCCTACTAATACGGAGCTGCTATTTCAATCCACACTCCCATGAAGGGAGTGACTTTCAACAGTTCTGCTTCTGTTCCCAGTGTTTCCATTTCAATCCACACTCCCATGAAGGGAGTGACCACAACACTCAACATCAGTGCAGTGGTACAAACATCAATTTCAATCCACACTCCCATGAAGGGAGTGACGGTAACATTAGTGGTATTTCGCTGTCAAACATCATTTCAATCCACACTCCCATGAAGGGAGTGACGATACACGCTAAAAAAACAATACAAAGGCACGGAAATTTCAATCCACACTCCCATGAAGGGAGTGACTGACGGAAGCTGGAACTGGTCTACGTTTGGAACCGATTTCAATCCACACTCCCATGAAGGGAGTGACAAGAGATTCGAGCGGGCAATTACTTGGTGCGACTGATTTCAATCCACACTCCCATGAAGGGAGTGACAAGGACGGCATAAATGAGTATTTTAGGATTTTTTAATTTCAATCCACACTCCCATGAAGGGAGTGACAGCAATTTTGTCCAATTTAGGACTTTTATTTTTTAATTTCTTTCATCAATTTCCTAATTAAACCTTAGAAAGTCTCTCTTTACTTTTAACGAAAAGAAACATTTATTACTTTTTGTGCATTTTTTCTGGTGCGAATCTCTCTGGATTTTTATGTTCACTTACTACTCGCACATTCATTTATAGAATAAGTATTCCATCCGCTGCAATTC
>SKEW01000464.1_pt1 | contig 38878 bp, 29 predicted proteins | sample 4841441 | NCBI WGS metagenome assembly SKEW01 (sample SAMN11008799, study PRJNA524170) | human gut metagenome | isolation source: fecal sample from pouch patient p41 | place: Israel: Tel-Aviv | reverse complement strand
CCTTTCGGTGGATTGGTTAACTAGTTTCTAGGCAATTCTATTTTACCATAAACCTTGAGGAGATATTTTATTTTTAACAAGAAAAATGCCGTATTTATGCGGCTTTTGGCGTTTCGCAAACGCCTATCTCTATAATGAATAAAAAGGAGGAGGAAGATTCGTGGATTTATTTAATAGCTTACCACTTAAAAAGCAGGAATATATGAACCGGCTTTTCAGAAACTGTACGGAGGAAGTCAAGTATTACATGTCCGTGATCGATGTGGAAGCTGACCAGACTTTTATCAAAGCCGGAGAAGAATGCAAGTACATATACATCATTTTATCAGGGAAAGTAACCGGAGTCGAATGGCCGATGCATGAGAAATCTTATTTCTTTAAGGACTTTGGACCAGGTGACTTCTTTGGTGAGATTGAATGTTTTGCCGGACTTCCAAGATACCGGATCAGCATTCTGTCTTCAACAAAATGTCGGCTGCTTGCCATTCCATCTATTTATTATATGAAGTGGATGCGTATGGATGTTGATGCACTGTTCATGAGAACACAGGAAAATATCAGCCGCCTCGTTCTGCAAACTAAGGAAGCCAGGAAATATCTGTTTATGGAAGGAAAAGACCGATTAATGGTTCATCTAGTCCGTAAATATGAACAAAAAATCCCGGCACCGGAGATTCTGGTACTCAACCAGACACGAGCGCGCATTTCCGAAGAAGTGGGGATTTCTATTAAAACTCTGGACAGAAACATCAGAAAGCTGGAAGAGATGAATCTTCTGACGCTAAATAAAGGAAAGATCGTGATTACCCAAGCCCAATATCTTCAGATGAAACAGGATATTGATTTTTACGTAAACGGTTGATCCAAACTTATGTTTAAGGAGGGGATAACATGTATGTAGGAAAAAAGGTTACTCGTGTAGATGCCTACGATAAAGTAATTGGACGTACAAGGTATACAGATGATCTCTGTGATAAGAGTGCCTATATTGCACGTATTTTACACTCTACAATTGCCAACGGACGTGTTCTTTCTATTGACACATCTGAAGCCGAGAAGATACCTGGAGTTGTAAAAGTATTTACCTGTTTTGATTTAAAGGAAAAACATTATTTTCCAACTGCCGGACATCCATGGTCCACAGATGAATCACATCAGGATGTTGCCGATCGTCTTGTACTTACAGACCGCGTCAGATTTTATGGGGATGATATCGCTGCGGTTGTAGCAGAGGATGAGGTTTCCGCTGCACAGGCACTTCGTGCGATCAAAGTAGAATATGAAGAATATCCATTTGTTCTGGATGTTCTGGATGCTATGAAAGAGGATGCTCCTCAGCTTCATGAAAAATATCCGAACAATATTCTCAAGCATACAACAATCAGTAAAGGAAATTATGAAGAAGCCATCAAAGAACCGGGACTGATCAAAGTAGAAGGCTGGTACAGCACACCAACTGTTCAGCACTGTCATATTGAGAACTTCATCTGCTACGCTGAGATGGAAGGAGACCGCATCAAAGTTGTAAGTTCTACTCAGATTCCTCATATCGTGCGTCGAGTTGTCGGTCAGGCACTCGGAGTTGAATGGGGTAAGATCCGTGTCATCAAGCCTTACATCGGCGGTGGTTTCGGAAATAAACAGGATGTTTTGTATGAACCACTTTGTGCATGGCTGTCCATGCAGCTTCACGGACATCTTATTAAACTTGATGTACCAAGAGAGGAGACCTTTGTTTCTACTCGTGTACGTCATGCGATCAAGAGCCACATCATTTCATGGGTTCGCCCGGATGGAACATTTGCTGCAAGAAAACTGGAAGCATTTTCTGATCAGGGTGCTTACGCATCTCACGGTCACAGTATCTGTGCCAAAGGAGTTGGCGCATTCCCGCAGCTTTATCCTTGTGATAACGTAGAGGCTGATGCTTATACAATATTCACGAACAAATCCGTTGCCGGTGCGATGCGTGGTTACGGAATTCCACAGGCAATGTGGGCTGTAGAATGTCATACAGAAGACATTTGTGCAAAACTTAACATGGATCCGCTTGAATTCCGCCGCAAGAACCTGATGCCGGTCGGATTCAAGGATGCATTTTCTAAAAATGAATTATACAGCGACACATTCAACCAATGTCTTGACAAAGGAATCGAAGTTACTGATTACCTTCGTAAATACAAAGAATACCAGAACCAGACAGGAGATATCCGCAGAGGTATCGGTATGGCAGTCTTCTGGTACAACACAGCTGTATGGCCAATCTCACTTGAGACATCTTCCTGCCGTATGGTATTGAATCAGGATGGTTCTCTTCAGGTTCAGCTTGGTGAGACAGAGATCGGACAGGGTGCTGATACTGCATATTCACAGATGACTGCAGATATTCTTGGCGTTCCGCTTGAAGCTGTACACGTTGTTTCCTGTCAGGATACAGACGTTACACCATTCGGAACAGGTGCTTATGCATCCCGTCAGACTTATACAGCCGGATTCTCAATTCGCCAGACAGCACTGCTTCTGAAAGAACGCATTTTGAAATATGCGCATGAACTGACAAGAATGCCTGAATATAACCTGGATATCATTGACGGACAGATTGTTCGTATCACAGATAACCGTGTTCTGATGTCTCTTGGAGATCTTTCAACAGAAGCACTTTACAGCCTTTCACACAGTGAGCATCTGTCAGCTGAAAGTACAGCACAGATTAAGTCCAATGCTTACTCCTTCGGATGTACATTTGCAGAAGTTGAAGTTGACATCCCGATGTGTAAGGTAAAACTGCTTGATATCGTCAATGTACATGACGCCGGAACTCTTATCAACCCGGCACTTGCTGAAGCTCAGGTACACGGTGGTATGAGTATGGGAATCGGATTCGGACTTTCTGAAAACCTGCTCTTTGATCCGAAGACCGGAAGAGCATTAAATAATAACTTGCTCGATTACAAGTTATCCACATTTATGGATCACCCGAGACTACGCGCTTATTTCGTAGAAAATGCGGAGCCTACAAGTGCATTCGGAACAAAATCTCTTGGTGAGCCACCGACATGTTCCATTGCACCTGCAATCCGTAACGCAGTTTATCAGGCAACAGGTGTCTATGTAAATGATGCACCGGTGAATCCCCACCACTTGTTCCGCAGTATGAAGGAACAACATATGTTTGAGGAAGGAGGAGAAGCAAATGTATGATCTTAAAGCACTTTATGAAGCTGAAAGCGTAGCTCATGCTATACAGCTTTTACAGGAACATCCAGAAGCACAGATCATTGCCGGCGGAAGTGACGTTCTTGTACAGATGCGTGAAGGACGCCGCGCAGGAAAAGAACTTGTAAGCATTTATAGAATTGATGAAATGAGAGGCATATCTTATGAAGAAGATGGTGCGATCCGCATTGGCTCTCTGACCAGCTTCTCTCATATTACAAAGGATCCGATCATCCAGAAGCATATCAACGTACTTGGGGAAGCTGTTGATATGGTTGGTGGACCACAGATCCGTAACATCGGAACGATCGGTGGAAACACATGTAATGGTGTTACATCCGCTGATTCCGCTTCAACACTTCATGCATGGGATGCAATTGTTGAGATCACAGGACCGAACGGAGTTCGCAGAATCCCGATCCATGATTTCTATATTAAAGCAGGAGTCGTTGATCTGAAATCAGCAGAGATTCAGACAGCGATCATCATTCCGAAGGAAGCATACGAAGGCTACCACGGACATTACATTAAATACGCAATGCGTAATGCAATGGATATCGCAACAACAGGATGTTCTGTCAATGTAAAACTCTCTGAGGATAAGAAGACGATCGAGGATGTCAGAATTGCTTACGGAGTTGCAGGACCTGTTCCGATGCGTGCACCTTCTGCTGAGGCAAAAGCAAAGGGCAAACCGCTTACAAAAGCTGTTGTTCATGAATTTGGTCAGGCTGTTCTGGAAGATATCAATCCACGTGACAGCTGGAGAGCATCCAAGGCATTCCGTCAGCACATCGCTACTGTTCTTGCAGAGCGTGCACTGACAGAATCTATCAGATTGGCAGGAGGTGTGATCGATGAATAAACAGTACAAATTACTTACCTGCACGATCAACGGTAAGAAAGTCGAGAAAATGATCGATGTCCGTGCATCACTTACAGATGTTTTAAGAGATGACTTCCGTCTGACCAGCGTAAAGAAAGGCTGTGAAGTCGGAGAATGTGGAGCATGCAATGTAATCATTGATGGGGAATGCTTCAACTCCTGTATCTATCTCGGTGTGTGGGCTGAGGGAAAAGAAATCCTTACTCTTGAAGGTCTCGCCGGACCAAATGGTGAGTTATCCGATATTCAGCAGGCATTTATTGACGAAGCAGCTGTTCAGTGTGGCTTCTGTACACCTGGATTCATCATGAGTGCAACTGAACTTTTAAATGCCGGCAAAGAATTCTCAGATGATGAGATCCGTAAAATGATGTCCGGTCATCTGTGCCGCTGCACAGGTTATGAAAACATTTTCCGTGCAGTCAAGAAGACAATGCTTCGCAGACTCGGAAAAAATGAAGAAGCAGACGCTGTCTAAAAGTGAATTGGGTTGCTGTTCTACACTGCCTGGGGACAGCATGACTGGGCACAGCTTTTGTGCCCAGTAACAGAAGCAGCACTCAATTGTAACGTTGTAACTACAATCACATAAAAGGTTTGCAGATCTTTATTTACAACAATCTGCAAACCAGTATATAATGGTTTTTGTTTGGGGATCTGTATAACAGATGCAGAAACCATTATATGAAATGTCTAGAAAGAACGGGTATGTAAATATGAAAGATAAAGAACGAAATATCACAACCGTCAGCGAAGAAAATATCTATGTCCTGAACGGCCGCGTACCACTCGGAAAAGCGATTCCTTTCGGCTTACAGCATGTACTGGCCATGTTCGTAGCCAACCTTGCTCCTGTATTAATCGTCTGCAGTGCCGCTCTTGTCAGAGGCACCGGTGATCATCTGACCGCTGTTGAAATCACTCGACTTCTTCAGTGTGCCATGTTCGTAGCCGGAATCGGTACTTGTTTACAGCTCTACCCTGTATGGAAGATTGGTTCTAAACTGCCGATCGTTATGGGTGTCAGCTTCACTTTCCTTGGAAGTCTTCTGATGATCTGTACAAATCCGGATCTCGGATATGAAGGTATGGTCGGTGCCATTATCCTTGGTGGTATCTTCGAGGGAGTTGTTGGTTTAAGTGCCCAGTATTGGAAGAAATATTTAACACCGGTTGTATCCAGCTGTGTTGTTATCGCGATTGGACTTTCTCTTCTCCCGGTTGGAATGAATTCCTGGGGCGGTGGAAGTGGTTCTGAGTCATTCGGAGCCTGGTATCACCTTCTTGTAGGTCTTGTGACACTGATCGTCTGTCTGGTTTCAAGATATTTACTGCATGGTGTATACAAAAACCTGAACATCCTTGTTGGATTAATCTTCGGTTATATCCTTTCCGCAATCTTTACTGTTGCTGGTATTGCTCCAATGATCGATTTCTCCGGAATCAGCAAAACAATCAATGAAATCGGATTTTTCAGCCTTCCAAGACTTGTCTTCTTCACTGGTCATACACCGGTATTTGACCTTGGAGCATTCTTTACAATTGCGATTGTCTTCCTGGTTTCTGCCGCTGAGACAACCGGAGCTACAACAGCAGTATGTAAAGGATCTTTAGACCGTGACATTAAGATTGAAGAGCTGCAGGGATCTCTTGCAGTTGACGGATTCTCCAGTACAATTTCCGGATGTTTCGGATGTCTGCCACTGACTTCCTTCAGCCAGAATGTCGGACTTGTAACTATGACTGGTGTAATCAATCGATTCACGATCCTTATGGGAGCTTTGATCCTGATCCTGGCATCTCTGTTCCCGCCGCTTGGAGCTTTCTTTAACTCCCTGCCGCAGTCAGTACTTGGTGGATGTACCGTTATGATGTTTGGTTCAATCCTGTACGAAGGAATCAAGATGCTCAAAGACTGCGAGTTCAATGACCGCACAATGATCATTGTATCTCTCGCTTTCTGCGTCGGCGTTGGTCTTACACAAACAGATGCGAACTTCTTCAGCGCTTTCCCACAGGCTGTGGGAGATATCTTCAACGGAAATGCTGTTGCAGGTGTGTTCGTAGTATCACTGCTGCTCAGTCTGATTCTGCCGAAAGATAAAAGTGAAAAAGTAGAAGAATAACGAATAAGAAGAAAATAACAGCTGTAATTGAAAAATATTTCTCTTACAGCTGTTATTTTTCTTTTTTTAAAAGGTTTTCTTTTACCATCCAGCTTCCGGAGCAGCCATCACCTTGATTATTTGGGCTTCCTTCTGCATATTCCGCTCACTCCTTTGTGCTGATCTTCTCCAGACATGCAATCAATTCTGCCTCACTTCTTACCACTGCATCCGGCTTTACATCACCTGCTGCCTGATGTCCGCGATGATTATACCAGACTGCATTCCATCCTGCAGCTTTTGCCCCAACAATATCATTTTCAAAAGAATCTCCTACATAGCAGATCTCTTGCGGCAAAATCCCCATTCTTTCCGCCGCACGACTGAAAATCCTCTTGTCCGGTTTTGCTACCCCGAGTGCTCCTGATATAAATACATAACCTACTGGAATCCATTCCGTTACACCAAGCGCGTTCACTTTGTCCCACTGATGCTGCGCCGGACCATTTGTAATGATTCCAAGAGTCACCTTCTCTTTCAAGTTCTGCATCAACTGTCTCATTGCATCTGTCATCTTGATTTCATGCTGTTTTTCTTCATAAATTGCTTGGAATTCCAATGCCTTGAGTGCATCAATCTTCTTCCCATAATCAAGAAATGCATTTTTGAATCGATAGATATACATCTCTTCCATCGACATCTCACCACTTAAACAGCGTGCATACACGGAATCACTATATCTTCTGCTTGCCAAAAATGCGCCTTCCAGATCCAGATCTTTATCTTCCGGGAAAATCTCCCTGCATGTTTGCTTAAATGGAGTTGATAAATCATATAATGTGTCGTCTACGTCGAATACAATTGCTTTCATTATTCTCATCCTGTCCTTTTTCCACTCCCTGGTAAACTGTTTTGATTACTGTTCGCACTACATACGACTGGCAATCCATTCTGTACAGATACCATACTTGTTATCTTTTTATCAATCTATCGATAGTCTAACATAGTTTATTTCTTTTGACTAGGTTGAATTTTATCCAGTATTGTCTCTGAACAGTTACCAGTATTTTCCCCTTGCATCACCGTGCTATAATTGATAATGAAAGCTATACAACTATTTATAACCTGCTAAGGAATTTGAAAGAAGGCATTTTAATGAAAACTTATGTTACACACTATTTTAACTTTGAATACATCGGAATCTACCTGCTCGTCTCGCTGATCGGGCTGGCCGTTGTGATCGGTATTGTTCTTGGCGTAGCCAAATTGAAAACACGCCAGCGACTGCAAGATGACTCCCTGTCTCACAAAGCAATCCGTCGTATCAACCGCCATCACCAGGAGCGAAAAAGAAGCATTATTGAAAGTTTCTTTGAGATGGTCTTCGCCAGCACCTCCGTGCTGATCTTTCTGTCTCTTTACTATGTTATTGACGAGAGAATCCCTGGCGTATCCATCTATTGGCAGAAGTATCAGGACATTATCCTGTTACTCTTCCTTTGCTTCTCCGTTATTTTAAATGGATGGCTTGATATTGTATTTGTACCATTGGAAGAAATAGATTCCAACCAGAAGGCGTCCATTCGACTGGTATCTTCCTTTTATATTATACTGATACTTCTTTATATCAAGTTCATTTACAATGATGATAACTACGATTCACTGATGATGTACTTCATCACACTTGCTGTTGGCCGGTTTATCTACTTTGATTTTACAATGGATGACTTTTTAAGCACGCTTCACGGCTTCTGGGAAGAATTGCCACTGCTTATCCTGATGGCAAGTTACTCCGGATTCGTCTGCTGGTTTGGATTCTATACCGGATTCCTGCTTACGTCTAACGGTGTGATCGTCAGTACACTGCTGGCGCATCTTTTTATGGTATGTTCTATTTTTATATTGGATAAGACCAGAGTGCTGAGATTAGTGATGTAAGTATTATATTATAATGTTTATAAAAATTGACAAATTTATGTTATTTTGTATAAAAGTTAAGCCTATGCACAAAGAAGCAGAATCATTTTCCCCCATGATTCTGCTTCTGTTATTTCCTTATTATATTCATAACTGTTCAGAGCCAAGCTCCAAAATGCTACGCATTTCGTCGGTATGGCGTATCCGCCAAATAAAATTTCAAAAACAGCCTTAAAAATGCAAGCCTTTTATACCTGTTTTTTGAAATTTTGCTTGGCTCTGAACAGTTACTTATATTCCAGACACAACCTTAACCAATAACAGCACCAGCACGATCAGAATAATCGGCTTAATCACTTTCACCCCATTATTCACAACCATTCCTGCACCTACGTAATGCCCTGCGATACTGAAACAGGATGCTGCCAGTCCCAGTCCCCACAGGATTTTCCCTGCCAGGATAAATGTGATCAGCGCTGAAATATTGGAAGAAAGATTCACAATCTTCACATTTCCTGTCGCTTTCTCCAATGGTATCTTCGCAAGCTTGGTAAATACAAGCAGCAAGAAGGTTCCTGTTCCCGGACCGTAGAATCCGTCATAACAACCAATCACCAAAGAGCATGCAATCGCGATCAGATACTGCTTGTTCTTTGTCATTCCGACCGGAACTTCCACATCCATGTTCTTGTCTTTCAACACACAGAAAGCTACAATTGGCAGGATAACAACCAATACCATTTTCAAAATATGGTCGCTGATGATCAGCGCCAGATTCGCCCCTGCAACAGAACCAATCAACGCTCCGATCACTGTTCCTGGTACAAATCCCCAGTCTACTTTCTTATTCTTAATCAGTCTCGCTGTCGATACTACCGTTCCTGTTGAAGATGACAGCTTGTTCGTCGCGATTGCATTATGCACCGGAATCCCGGCAAACATATATGCCGGAAGCGAGATAAGTCCACCGCCTCCTGCAATTGAATCAACAAAGCCCGCCAGAAACACCAGCGGGCATACAATCAGATAAATCCCCATTTTCCTTGTTCCTTTTCTTCTATATAATAAGATATCAGAGACAAATGCCCCGACTTCCTATTGTAACGGTTTACAAGGAATCTGTAAATATCATTTATTGTTGTTTTCCTCCGAGATGGCGAATCATCGCTAACATAGATGTACTCGCATGAAGCGGTGTAATCTTTATCTCCGGATGCTCTTCCTGAAATACACGGAATACTTCATCCGCAAAACCGCGCCCCATGAATTCAATTCCCCGAAAATCAATCACAAGCTCCTTGTATCCTTCTGCATCTTTCAGAACTCTTCTCGCATGGGATCTTGCCACCGGATCCACAAAAGGCAATACATCCTTCAGTATTATTGTTTTTACTTCTTCCATTCTACCGCCCGCTTTCCTGCTTTTTTACTATAAACCACTATGCACGGATCACATGCTGGATCATTCCCAGAACTGCTTCATTTGCATTAATCGGACGTAATACAATATCCGGATGTGCGCTTTGAAACACTCTGAAAATCTCATCCGCAAATCCCTGTCCCATAAATTCAATTCCATTAAAATCGAAAATAACCTCTTTGAATTCATCAAGTCTCTTCAGAATTCTCCTAGCCTGGGATCTTGCAACTGGATTCCCCAATGGACATACTTCTCTCATCGGTATTAATGTCTTAATAAATCCTTCTTCTAATGGTGCAAAAGAATCAAATACATCTTTTGATGTGGTTATAGTATCATTTTCTAATCTCATTACTACCATTGTACCCACCTTCTTTAATTTTGTATAGTATGAAATCAAATGTGACTGAACAAATTTTTCTTTTTCATCACTGCGAAATGAAAAAATTGTATTATCTGAAAGTATCGCAAATTCTGTTAACATCTTCGATGAAAAGAAAATCCCTTCACCTGAATGACAGGATGGATTTGTTGTCAACTTTCCTTTATATAATTCAAGCATTGCCTGTTCTATGTCTATCTGTTTATTTTCTTCTTTTTCAATAAAGTCCTGAATACTTTTAAAGATGCCTATCCCATTGTCTAAAATAGATACTTCTGTATACAAACAGTCTCTTTTTATTGAGTATTTTATTTCTGTTGCTTCAGAATGCTCTATTGCATTGTTCATAATTTCTGCAAATACATAAGACCATATGTCTAAAACATTTTTCGGAAGATTTTCCAACAGAGGACGCACATTACTAAAAAAAATACGATCTTCTTCTAAACTGCCATCATTCTTCAGGGTCCCTGTTTTCTCTGCTGTAGACAAAATATACCTACAATATTTTGTAGGATCCACCGAAATGATGCGTTCTTCCTCACAACTCTTCAGATAGCGTCTAACAGATGTTTCTGAAATCACAAATGTCTCTGCTGTTTTTCTAATGAAATTTTCATCATCTTTTCTTATTTTCTCCAACATGTACTTTTTTATCGCATTTCTTTTTTCTTCATTAAACGACACATAAAAACCACCTTTGCAACTTTATTTTTATTTTTTTATACTATAGCACTTTTCTCTTACATATTCAACCCTTTTAATCATAACCACCAGTGAAATAAGAAAAAATTCCCTGTTTTGCAAGTTAATTCGTATAAAATCTTCTTCTAAATTGCTGTTTGATTCTTTTATGGCTGGATTCCGCCATGAAATGGAATCCTGTCTTGTTTGTTGAGCCTCTCATTCTTACACCACTCATGCTTTTTACGAGCGAAATCTGATTGATTTCATCCAGAGACGCCCTGTTTATCATACGATCAAAGTCGTACGGATTATCTGCAGTTGTGGACACACCCTTGCGATCCTTCCGGATCTGATTATTCCTTACAATACCTATCCAAATAGAAATATGGCGGGCTTCCATTTAAGAATCCCGCCATATCTCTCGACTTACTTTTCTTCGATTTTTATTCTCTCACAAGCACCTTCACGATCTCACCCATATACATCGTATGGTAATCTTTGCCCGGATACCATTTTTCATCCGGTCCGTCTACTGTAAAGCACTCCGGTTTCATCTCCTGTGCATAAAGCTTTCTGCATACAAAGATCAGATCTGCTTCTTCATACGCTGTTGTTCCGTCTGTGTAATACGGTGTCAGACCTGCTTCTTTATCTTTATCACAGTCGCGACCTGACTTGGAACCACAAAGATTTAATGCTTTTCTATAATCTTCCTTAAAGAAAGAAAGTGTAAACATCTCTTCTGCATCTACGAATTCCTTCGTATATCTCTGCGGACGAATATATGCTGTAGCCACATTCATCCCCCACATAATTCCAACACCACCCCAGCTGGCTGTCATTGTATTATGCTTCTCTTCATCTCCTGCTGTGATCAGCATCCATTCCTTGCTGATTTTTGTAAAAGGATTAAATGAAAGTTCCTCAATCTTTACTTCTTTAAATGCCATTTTTGTTTCCTCCTTATAAGAAGCGGCCGTTACTGTATCCAACTTAATGCTACAGTAACAGCCACTATTTCTCTACTTCATTTCAATTATTTTGCAACAACTCTGCGGAAGTTTTTCTTTCCTTTTTTCACGATCTTACCTTCTCCGTCGAAGTCTGCCGGAGCATATGTTGTTGTAATGTCTGTTACTTTCTCTCCGTCTACAGAAACACCACCCTGTGTTACGGCACGTCTTGCGTCAGATCTGGAAGATGCCTGTCCGCTCTTTACGAGAACTGCAAGGATATCAATCTTTCCATCCTGGAAATCTGCTTCTTCCAGTTCTGTTGTTGGCATGTTATCAGCATTTCCCTGGCTGAACAGTGCACGTGCACTCTCCTGTGCTTTCTTCGCTTCTTCCTCACCGTGAACAAGTTTTGTCAGCTCATATGCAAGGATTTCTTTTGCTGTGTTAAGCTGTGCACCTTCCCATGTGTCCATCTTGTCGATCTCTTCAAGCGGAAGGAATGTCAACATACGGATACATTTCAGAACATCAGCATCTCCGACATTTCTCCAGTACTGGTAGAAATCGAATGGGGATGTCTTGTTCGGGTCAAGCCATACAGCACCTGACTGTGTCTTACCCATCTTCTTACCTTCGGAGTTCAGAAGCAGTGTGATTGTCATAGCGCTTGCATCTTTACCAAGTTTACGACGAATCAGCTCTGTACCTGCGAGCATGTTGCTCCACTGGTCATCTCCACCAAACTCAAGGTTACATCCGTAGTTCTGGAACAGCTCATAGAAGTCGTATGCCTGCATAATCATGTAGTTGAATTCAAGGAAGCTGAGTCCTTTTTCCATTCTCTGCTTGTAACACTCCGCTGTCAGCATTCTGTTTACTGAGAAATGAGATCCTACCTCACGAAGTACATCAATGTAGTTCAAGTCAAGCAGCCAGTCTGCATTATTTACCATAAGTGCTTTTCCATCAGAGAAATCGATGAAACGGCTCATCTGCTCTTTGAAGCAGTCACAATTATGCTGGATCTGCTCCGGTGTCATCATGCTTCTCATATCAGTTCTTCCGGATGGATCTCCGATATATCCTGTACCCCCACCGATCAGTGCGATTGGCTTGTTTCCTGCTTCCTGCAGACGTTTCATCAGGCACAGTGCCATGAAATGTCCTACATGAAGACTGTCTGCTGTCGGGTCGAATCCGATATAGAATGTAGCCTTTCCATTATTTACAAGTTCTTTGATTCTCTCTTCATCTGTTACCTGGGCGATCAGGCCTCTTGCCTGAAGTTCTTCATAAATTCCCATCTTTCTTCTCCTTCTCTTTTCGTTTTATTTTTCTGTAACTTCTACAGAATATTCATAACATGTCTCTTGGCACAAAAACTGTGACCAGTAGCATTATAACGCATCATTCAGCTTGGCCTTTTTATATATCCGAAAAGAACTTTCCTAACATATAAAAAAGTCCTTACTGCATGACGCAATAAGGACGATCTATCACCGTGGTACCACCTTAATTCACTGACAAGATATCTGTCAGTCTCATTCGTGCAATAACGAGCACAACTCCGTCACAGCCTACTCTCTGTCTGATCTGCTGTCCATATCAATCGTTGAACTTTCATCATCAGATTTCGGTGTGAAGCTCCGGGATGTATTCGCAGTCAGTCATCTACGCGCCTCTCATCAACCGGCAGCTTTCTGTGTGTCTGTTCTGTCTGTTACTTGTTCCCTTCATAGCCTTCCATATATAACTTCTATATAAGAGTCAGAATAAACTCTCGTAGTCTTGATGATAGACTATTGTAATCCTTTTGTCAAGTGGTCTTGTATATATAACAAAGAATGTGCCTTGGCACATTCTGGCGCCTGCGGCGTTGCTGAGCGCCAGTGACGCTCGTCTAGCAACGACCGAAGTGAAACGGAGACGCTTGCGACACCTACCTTGTACGCCGCAGTGCGCATCCCTAGCGGAGCGTTTTTATATATTAGGAAAGAACTTTCCTAATATATAAAAAGCGGAAGTGTCCCCGGCTCTTCGCCGATTCCACTTCCGCTTTTGAAAAGGGATTATTAATGTGTGTGTTATCCGTATTCTTTCACATCATTATCCCGGATAACCTAATTATCATTTAAACTTATTTGCAAAGTTTCTTGAACTCGTCAGCTACAAACTGAACTTTTGTTCCAATGATTACCTGAACGTCTTTCTGAGATGGACGAACAACACCTGCAACACCTGCAGATTTGATCTTCTTCTCATCAACCTTTGTGTAATCTTTGATTACAAGACGAAGTCTTGTGATACAGTTGTCGATAGACTCAACGTTATCTTTTCCACCAACACCCTCAAGAACGATCTTAGCTACTGTTGTGAAGTCATCGTTTGCAAGAACAACTTTTGTTTCATCATCATCGTCATCTTCACGACCTGGTGTCTTCAGATCGAATTTAACAATTGCGAAACGGAATACAACGTAGAATACGATGAAAGCTGCGATTCCAAGTGGAAGGATGAGCCATGTCTTAGCTGCTGCCGGAAGGGAAGCAGAGAAGATAAGGTCTGTAAGTCCTGCTGAGAAGCAGAATCCTGCACGGAATCCAAGAGCTACTGTGATTACTGTAAAGATACCATACAGTAATGCGTATACAACGTAAAGTGCCGGAGCAAGGAACATGAATGCGAACTCGAATGGCTCTGTAACACCACAAACGAATGCGGAAATTGCTGCAGATGCGATAAGTCCGATTGCAACTTTCTTCTTATTGCTCTTTGCAGACTGAATCATAGCAAGAGCTGCTCCAGGGATACCAAACATCATACATGGGAAAAATCCTGACATGTACATTCCAAGACTCCAGGAAACGTCTGCAGATGTTTCTCCATTCCAGAAGTGTGACAGGTCTCCAAGTCCGATTGTATCAAACCAGAATACATTGTTCAGTGCGTGGTGCAGACCGAACGGGATAAGTAATCTGTTAAAGAATGCATAGATACCAGCTCCAAGAGCTCCCATTCCTGCGATTCCTTTTCCAAGTGCAACCAGTCCTGCAAAGAGTACCGGCCATACAAAGAGCAGAACTGCAGATACAATAATAGAAACAACACCTGCAACGATTGCTACACAACGCTTACCACTGAAGAATGACAGCCAGTCAGGAAGCTTAGTTGATTTGAATCTGTTGTAGCAAAGTGCACCGATGATACCGGCGATGATACCGATAAATGGGTTTTCGATTTTGCTGAATGCGATAAATGCTGTTGATCCTTCTTCCAGTGTTCTAAGAACAGATACTGCTCCAGTAGAAAGAAGGTTTGTGATCATCAGCCAGGATGCAAGTGCAGCAAGACCTGCTGTACCATCATGGTCATCAGACATACCAACACCGACACCGATTGCAAAGAGGAGTGCCATGTGCTCAATAAGAGCACCACCAGCTTTTACAAGGAAAAATCCGATCTGCTCAACAATACCAGTTACATCTCCACCCTGCATAGTAGATGGACACATTGCATATCCTAATCCCATCAGGATACCACAAATCGGAAGACAAGCAACAGGAAGCATAAGAGCTTTTCCTAATTTCTGTACGAATTTCATAGAATTCCCTCCTTAATAATCTCTCATTTTTAATCCCTTTTTATTTTAACCGGCAAATGAGTCCTCCGGTCAAAATCAACTCTGATCCTCCGGGTCTTCCACAAACCAGAGAATCATCTATGACAAAAGCGCCTTGCGCTAAAGTCCGATTTTACAGTGGCTGTTCCCTAATACAGCCATTTCTTTCGTTACCGTTCAAAGTAACCCTCTATTCGTCCTCCGAATCCGCCATCGCAACACGGCGAATATGGAGTGTCAGATACAAAACTTCCTCTCCTGACAGCTTGCAGTCTGCCGTCTGTTCTATGTAATCTGCAACTTTTCTGCTGCAAGAATACTCTCTCGGATACTTTCTCTGCATCATCTCTGTAATCTCGTTCTCTTCCTCTTCAAGTAACTCCTTGCGGTAAATCCTCTGAAGAAGGAACTTCACATGTGTCAGAAATCTTTCATAATGCAATGAGCCTTCATCCATCTCAATCCCAAGTTCATCTGCTACGATTCCAAGAATCTCTTTCACCTGATTCGGAAACCGTACTGCATCCCGAATATCAGTCCCATACTCTGCGTTGACAAAATGTAATGCAATAAATCCTGCTTCGTCCTCAGGCATCTCTACATTCAGTCTTTTTTTCACAAGTTCTACCGCATATCTTCCGAGTTCAAATTCCTGTGGATAAAATCTTTTAATCTCCCACAGCAACGCATTCTCAAGATGAATCCCCTTTTTACAGCGGCTGATTGCAAAACTGATATGATCTGTCAATGTAACATAGATGCTCTGATTTAACTTCAGCTTCATTGTCTTATTTGCATAGGAAATGATCTCGTTCGAGATCTGAACCTGCTCAAGCGGCATCTTCGCCAGCAATTCCTTGAGCTGTTCTGCTATGCTCTGACTCTTGATACGGAAAACCTTCTCTATCTTCTCCGCAGGAACTTCCTGTCCCCGCTTCATCTGAAATCCGATTCCGCGGCCCATGATAACAACTTCTAAGCCTTTTTCGTCAAATGCAGATACAATATTGTTATTAATTATTTTGTCTATAACCATTCGATTGGCCTTTCTCTAACTTTGGGAAAAACTCCCTCATAATAAAAAAGCCAAACTTTAAGGCATCCCCCTTGATTCCTTCGGTGACGCTCATAAAATCTGGTTTTGCCTGCCTAACAGTAACAATCCTTCTTTAATGATAACAATTCGTCAATGTTATCTCTTTTCTACGTGATTCAGTATAACAAACCTGCACATAAAAGTCAATCAAATATTTTATAATTTGTTAATAATATTTATATTTTTTTTATACTTTTACATAATACGCGATTTTTTTCGTTATTCTTTACAAAAACAAATTCCAGACATACGCTTAAAATTCGTCTCTGCCTGAAATTTGGTTCTGTCTACTGACAATCACCACACTGTCTAGTGTAACAGCGAAACGGTTCATTGTCAACCTTTACAAAAAATTATTTACTTTTTTTCTTTAAGGTAGTCAATTTTAACAAGGGTTAGTCCCTGTGGTGGAACTGTCATTCCTGCTGCCTGGCGATCCTTTGCCTCAAGAATGGCCGGAATCTGTTCCGGGGCAATTGCTCCTCTTCCAACTCCGATCAATGTACCTGCAAGGATCCGGACCATATTGTAGAGGAATCCATTTCCACGGACACGGATTGTGATTAACTCTTCCGCTTTCTCTACCTCCAGATCATAAATCGTACGAACCGTATCTTCTACCTGGGTATGGACATTACAGAAGCTCTTAAAGTCATGCTCCCCTTTCAGATATCCTGCTGCTTCTCTCATCTTCTCAAGATCAAGATCAAATGAAACATGGTACGTGTCTCTTCTTCTCATCGGATCCGGAAACTTGCTGTTCAAAATCTTATATTCATACGTTTTCTCTGTATCACAATGTCTCGGATGCCAGTCTGCTGCCACCTCATCTGATGCCACAACCACGATATCTTCCGGAAGCAACGGATTCAATGCATAAGCAAATCGGTCTGCCGGAATTGTAGACTCTGTGTCAAATACAGCAACATTTCCCTTCGCATGGACTCCCGCATCCGTGCGGCTTGCCCCGATCACGATAATCTCTTCCTTCGTAAGTCTGGAGATTGCCTGATTCAATTCACCTTCAATCGTCGGCACTTCCGGCTGCACCTGCCATCCACAGTATGCAGTGCCGTCATATGCTACTCTCAATCTGATTCTTCTCATATCTGTTCTTTCTCCTATACTATGAGAAACACGCTCCGCGAGTTTCTCAAGTTATCGCGGCAGTCGCCAAGGTCTCGTGCAAGCACGGACTTTGGCTCGTTGCTCGCGTAAATAAAAGGGACAGAAATCTCCGTCCCTCTTCTCTATTTATTTTATTCTAAAAAATCCACAATTTAAACGGCACAAATCTTCCGATCACTACAATCGCGATCAGATATCCCAATGTGATTGCATAAGCAAGTCTGTCCTGATAATGATATTTCAAAGGCTTCATCTTTGTACGCCCCTCGCCACCATGATAACAGCGGGCTTCCATTGCCATCGCCAGATCATTCGCTCTTCGGAACGCAGACACGAAAAGCGGAACAAGGATTGGAATCATTGCCTTTGCTCTCTGGATAATATTTCCTGATTCAAAATCAGCTCCTCTTGCGATCTGCGCCTTCATGATCTTGTCTGTCTCTTCCAGCAGAATCGGAATAAAACGCAGTGCAATAGACATCATCATCGAAATTTCGTGTACCGGTACATGGATTCGGTTCAGTGGATGAAGCAGCTTCTCCAATCCATCCGTCAGTCCGTTCGGAGTCGTTGTAAATGTCATCAAAGAAGATCCTGCAACAAGCAGTACAAGACGAACTGCCATGAACACAGAAGTACGAAGTCCTGTCTCTGTGATCGTAATGATTCCCCAATGGAATAACACTGCACCGCCTCTTGTAAGGAACAAGTTCATAGCCACTGTAAACAATAACAAGATCACAATCGGCTTAAGTCCTTTTCCGATAAACTTTGCCGGGACTTTAGAAACGTGAATCATGCACGCAAGAAATACAAATGCCAATGCATATCCAAGCACACTGTTCTGCACAAATAAAGAAACCAAAAAGATCAGTGTGCAGACAATCTTCACACGCGGATCCAATCTGTGAATCGGACTCTGCGCCGGATAATACTGTCCTATCGTAATATCTCTGATCATGACTGCACCTCCTGTCTCTTCTTCAGGAAGTTGTAGATCTCGTCCGCAGCCTCTTCCACAGTTGTCGCATCTGCTGATACATCAAATCCTTTTTCTTTCAGATCATGCATTACATATGTTACCTGTGGTGCTGCCAGTCCAACAGCCTCAAGCTCTTTATAATGGCGGAACACTTCTTCCGGTGTACCGTCAAGCATCTTTTCTCCATCATTCATCACGATCAGGCGCTCCACGTATTTCGCAACATCTTCCATGCTATGGGAAACAAGAATTACTGTCATTCCGGTCTTCTCATGAAGCAATTTCACCTGATCTAAGATCTCATCTCGTCCCTTCGGATCCAGTCCGGCTGTCGGCTCATCCAGAACAAGTACCTTCGGATGCATTGCAAGAATTCCCGCGATTGCCACACGACGCTTCTGACCTCCGGATAATTCAAATGGAGACTGCTTATAATATTTCTCCGGAAATCCTACAAGCTCCAAGGCTTCTCTTGCCTGCTTCTCGCACTCTTCCTTGGAAAGACCCTGGTTCTTCGGTCCAAAACACACATCACTTAACACATCAACTTCAAACAACTGATACTCTGGATACTGGAACACAAGTCCTACCTGTGTACGCAGTTTCTTCATATCATATCCGTCCTCGTAAATGTTCTGCCCCTCATAAAGTAATTTCCCTGAGGTTGCTTTCATCAGACCGTTCAAATGCTGGATCAAGGTTGATTTTCCCGAACCCGTGTGTCCAATGATTCCGACGAACTGTCCCTGCGGGATCTCTAGACTGACATCCTTCAGCGCATGATGCTCATATGCAGTTCCCGGGCTATATACATAACTGATATTTTCTAACTTAATTGACATAAGGCATCCACCAATTCTTCCCTTCTAAGAATTCCTTTCGGCAGCGGAACTCCTTTTTGAACCAATGCGTCTGCCAGCATTGTCACCTGTGGTACATCCATACGGTACTTCTTGAGTTCATCCACCCGGCTGAAGATCTCTTTCGGTGTACCATGCATCACCACATGCCCTTCATCCATTACAAATACCTGATCCGCATCAATCACTTCTTCCATATAATGTGTGATCAGGATCACCGTAACATTCTTCTCTTTTCGAAGCTGCTCTACCGCTTCAATCACTTCTTTTCGTCCATTCGGATCAAGCATCGCTGTCGGCTCATCGAGCACGATACACTTCGGCTCCATCGCGATCACTCCTGCGATCGCCACTCTCTGCTTCTGACCTCCGGACAATTTATTCGGAGAATCCTTTCTTCGCTCCAGCATACCGACCGCGCGCAGACTGTTCTCTACCCGTTTCCAGATTTCATCTGTAGGAACTCCTAAGTTCTCCGGACCGAATCCTACTTCCTCTTCCACAACAGTTCCGATAATTTGGTTATCCGGATTCTGAAATACCATTCCGGCGCTCTGCCTGATGTTCCAAAGCTCATTCGGATCTTTCGTATCTCTTCCGTCCACCCACATCGTTCCACCTGTCGGGACAAGAATCGCATTCATATGCTTCGCCAGGGTAGACTTTCCTGAACCGTTATGTCCAAGAATCGCCACAAAAGACCCCTGCGGGACATCAATGTCAACTCCGTCAATGGCGCGATGGGATCCGATCACATTACCTTCTTCGTCTCGTTTATCATATTCAAATACAAGCTTTTCAGCACGTATCATTCCCATGGAATATACCGCCTTTCTTATTATGAAAATGCATAAGAAAATAAAACTTTCTAATGTCTCTGTATCGTTATTAGTTGCATAAGGCGAACTGCTGAAAAGCAATTCAAAATTTATTTTACGGTATCACAAAAAGATTTGCAAGCATGCATACAGTAAAATACAGTAAAATGCGAAAATTTAGTTATTACAGCACCTTTCGTCCATTGAACCCACCTTCCGATTATGATATTCTTATCTTAATACTAGAATGAGGAGGCACATATTATGTCAAAATACGTTATGGCATTAGATGCCGGAACCACAAGCAACCGCTGCATTTTATTTAATAAAAAAGGGGAAATCTGCAGCGTCACACAGAGAGAATTCACACAACATTTTCCGAAACCGGGCTGGGTTGAGCACGATGCGGATGAAATCTGGGCAAGCATGCTCGGAGTTGCTGTGGAGGCTATGAACATCATCGGCGCAGAACCTTCTGATATCGCTGCAATCGGTATCACGAACCAGCGCGAGACAACGATCGTATGGGATAAAAATACCGGCGATCCTATCTGCCACGCGATTGTCTGGCAGTGTCGTCGTACTGCTGAATTCTGCGATTCTTTGAAGGAAAAAGGTCTGACAGAAAAGTTCCGTCAGAAAACCGGCCTTGTACTTGATGCTTATTTCTCCGGAACAAAGATCCGCTGGATTCTCGACAACGTTCCGAAAGCAAGAGAACGTGCCGAGCGCGGAGAACTGCTCTTTGGTACAGTAGAAACCTGGCTGATCTGGAAACTGACGAAAGGCGCAGTACATGTTACAGACTACTCCAACGCATCACGAACCATGCTTTTCAATATCAATACATTAGACTGGGATGACGAGATTCTCGAAGAACTTCAGATCCCACGCTGTATGCTTCCGACACCGAAGCCTTCCAGCTGCATTTACGGAGAGACAGATCCTTCCGTCCTCGGCGGAGCGATCCCGATCGCCGGTGCTGCCGGAGATCAGCAGTCTGCACTTTTCGGTCAGACCTGCTTTAAACCGGGCGATGCAAAGAATACTTACGGAACCGGATGCTTCCTTCTGATGAACACCGGAGAGAAACCTGTCTTTTCCAACAATGGGCTGGTCACCACGATTGCCTGGGGACTTGACGGAAAGGTTACATATGCTCTGGAAGGTTCTATCTTTGTCGCCGGTGCGGCAATCCAGTGGCTGCGTGATGAACTGCGCCTGATTGACTCCGCTGACGACTGCGAATATATGGCAAAGAAAGTGAAAAATACAAACGGCTGTTATGTTGTACCTGCTTTCACCGGACTTGGTGCTCCATATTGGGATCAGTATGCCCGCGGAACGATCGTCGGTCTGACACGTGGGGTAAATAAATACCACATCATCCGTGCAACCCTCGAATCTCTCGCTTATCAGGCATATGACGTCCTGACTGCCATGAAGGCAGACTCCGACATTAATCTTGCCTCCCTGAAAGTAGACGGCGGCGCAAGCGCAAATAACTTCCTGATGCAGACACAGGCTGATCTGATCAACGCACCTGTCCACCGTCCGGTCTGCGTTGAGACGACTGCTATGGGAGCTGCTTATCTGGCTGGTCTTGCAGTCGGCTACTGGAACAGTCTTGAAGAAATCAAAGAGAACTGGGCGATCGATCAGATCTTTGAACCTTCGATTGATCCGGAAGTCCGCGAAAAGAAACTGAAAGGCTGGCACAAGGCTGTCAAATATTCCTTCGACTGGGCGAAAGAAGATTAACATTTTTATATCTTTGAAAACGAATTTCTGCATAAAGAGCATATAGAAAAGCTGCTGTCCGTCTGTTGTTCACGAGTCCCGCAAGCAACAGTTCAGACAGCAGCTTTTTACATTTCATATTCTTCTCTTTTATTTACAGCTCATCAAGACTTTCCTTGAATCCCTCTCCAAGCACCTCACTCGTCTCAGTGAACATTACAAACGCAGAGTCATCTACCTGGTAAACTGCATTTTTCACAAGATACGCTTCTGACTTGGAACATGCACAGAGCAGAACATTTCTCTTACTCTTTGTATAAGTACCCATTCCTTCCAAAGATGTTACACCACGGTCGGTGATTCTTCCAATCTCTTCCGCTGTTTCCTCTCCCTTCGATGTGACAATGATTGCAAGTGTTCCTGCACCGATTCCGTAAAGAATCTTGTCGATCACCATAGAACAGACAAATACTGCGATCAATCCATAAAGAACTGAGTCAACATCACCGAATACCGGCCATCCAATTAAAATAATGATCAAGTCGATCAACAACGTCAGTCGACCAAGAGACATATGTGGTCTCTTCTTTTTGATCGTCATCGTCAGGAAATCTGCTCCGCCCGAAGAAGAACCTCTCATATAGAAAAGAACCATTCCAAGTCCAAGCAATGCTCCCGAGTAAATCGCTGCAAGCAGACGCTGCCCTGTATAGTATGGGAACATCGGAAATACAAGATCGACAAAAATGGTTGAAATAATCATTGTCCTCGCAGTCTTCATCAAAAACCTCTTTCCTACTGTCTTGTAACTGATGATGACCAGCGGAATATTCAAGATTAACGTCATTGTACCGACCGGAAGATTCCATAACTTGTTCATGATCAAGGCGATACCTGAAATCCCTCCAGGCGCAAAGTTTCCCCCTTCTGCAAATGTATAGATTCCGGCACCAAACAAAATACTTCCTATAATATCATACAAAATATCCACTGCAAGCTCTTTCTTCGGATGCTCAGCCCGCATCTTTTTATTCTCCATCATACCATTTCCCTCTCGTTTACATCTTATTTTCTATTCTGTCGCTTTTGCGTTCGGATAAATCTTCTCCATCTTCGCATCATCATAATGATCATCTGCCCATTTCTGAATGCTGTTTTCCGCTACAACGCCCTTTCCACGTTCGTCATAACGAACAAGTGCAATACATGACACAGCCACATTGCAGACCATGAAAATGATCAAAAACCAGGTGAGCATCTTCCCTGTCAGCATCGGGATTTTCTCAATCCATGCGGAAATGTATGGGTAAATCTTCTTAAACCAGACAACTGCTGCAATTCCCCAGAAGAAGCAGTATAATAAGTTGATTCGGCCTCCTAAGTTAAATGGAATCTCGCTATAGTCCCAAAATACTTTCCCGAATACAATTTCCGTAAATACACTACAAAGATATTCGTATGCTCCGCCGAGCAGTGTACCGATGACAAATAAGAAACTGTCGCTCTTATCTTTATATTTGTAAAGCATCGCTGTCACAAGTGCGATCGCCAGTCCCCAGACAATACTGAACGGTCCCCAGACCACACTGGAGCGACTCATCCACACACCTGCCGTGATTCTGCAGAAAATCGTCTCTGTAATGTCTCCAAGAAATGCTCCTACAAAAAACAACAGCACGATCTTATAGAACCCACAGCCTGCGGCAAATACTTTTCCCTTCTCCGCTTTCTCTTCCTTGCGGATTAGTTCCATTGCCTTTGGATACGCTTTTTGGATACGTTTCCCAACCCATCCGGAAATCACACTTCCAAGCTTATTGCTGACTTTATCCAGACCTTCATTCGTAGCTTCCCACCGCGCGAGGTTCTTTCCTTTTCCACGAAGCAGCAGATAAGATCCGAGGATATCCACAACCAATACGCCAAGAAGAACCAATACAAGGATCTTCATCAGGAACAGAGGCAACATTTTAAATACTATGATCGCAAATCTGTTTCCCCAGCGGATTCCGAGATATCCAAGAGCACCCCAGATAAGAGAAGCCGGGATACAGATATATCCGTCCAGATTCCATTTAATCCTGGAGTAATCCCACCATCTGGCTTTAAATGCCTTCTCGATCAAATGCCCTGCAACCCATTCAATCACTGTCGCATAAATCGTCGCAAATAAAAAAAGCCAGACTCCTCTTAGCTCCTGTAATCCAAATGTCATGAACAGAGCGGCGATACCGTAGATCACACAGAACGGTCCATTCACCAAACCTCTGTTCGCAAACTTCTTCTGTTTTACTGTTGCGGCCGCTGTCTCCAGCACCCATCCTAAGAAAGAATAGATGAAAAACAGCCAAAGCAGTTCATACCATGTAAAACGAATCATTGCTCCATCTCCTTTGTACCATGTTTTCATTCACATCTTTCTTAGTATAACGCATATCAATGCTTTTTCCTAGGGATAAATCCAAAAATAATCAATACTCCGATCAGACCGATTCCAGCATAACCGACTTTCCTCCATAAAGTATCTCTCTCGATCAGACGCTGATCTTCCTCTATCGCTTCCGTTCTGTTCTGCTCGGAAGTGGTGATAGTCTCTTGTTGGCTGCTGTCCGCCTCTTCTGCTGCATCAACTGCTGCCTCCGGCTGTGTTCCAACCTCATCACAATACACAACATATCTTCTTGAATTCTGCGTATAAGGATGACATGTCATCAAAGTCACCATATTCCGCCCCGGCTGAATCATGATCTTGTCACTCTCATCCGGCAGGATAATCTCAATCTCAGACACACGATACGTCAATGTTTCCTGACAGTTTTGTATCGTCAGTTCATCTCCGATCTCCAACCGCTCGATCTCGCGGAACATCGGAATCCCCTTCCATCCTCTGTGCGCTGCGATCACACAATTACTGTCTGTACCCTGCACCGGAAATGAAGTCTGTCCAAGCATGACCGCACCTTTCGCCATTTTCTCCTGCGTTGCGCCGAGATATAATGGCAATGTCACATCCATCTTCGGAATATCAAGAATCCCGATCATCCCGTCATAGATCCCATACTGCGACAGATCCAATGTCTCCTGCTCGTAAGACCATGGATCAGTCAGTCCTGACTGACCATCAGAAAAGATCTGCTGATTATATGCCTGCATCTCCTGGTAGAGCTGGGCGTTCTTTGGGATCTGATTGGAATCGGCAGAGGTAGAGTCTTTCTGATTCGATACACTTTGTTCTGCTTCTGTCTGATCCTGGAACTGTTCCATCACTTTCTTATTCTCATATCCTGTTTTTAAACTGTTAAGATCCGGCCACGCAAATACAATTACACCGCCAAGATAGATCAACACACAGAGAACCGCTGCCAGCCTCCTCATTTCCTCACGCTCCTTTCTCTCATCAGAATCCTTTCCATATATAAAATACGCTCTTCTTTCTGAACTTCATCTGTCTTACTGTTGCCTTTACAAGCTTCTCATACTCGTCTCGTGCAAACTGTACATCCTGCTCTGAGATTTCCTCATATCCATAATGCACCTGAAGAACAAGAGTCCTGAACTTTTCCAACTCCTTCTCCGTAAATTCCGGATAACGCAGTGCAACTTCTCTTTCAAATTCTTCTTCTGTTGTATCCACATCTTGTGGAAATCCGCCAAACAAAAGCACTTCATAGAAGCTGCAAAAGATTTCTTTTACCTTCTGTTCCTTCGACAATTTTCTTCCGTTGCCCCGTCTTCTTCCGGAAATCCAACGTCTTCTTGCCTCGACTAATAATAAGAAAAGAATAATTCCGCTCACGATTTCTATCGTTTTGCCATCGAAAGCTTTCTTTGTATCTTTAAAAAGTTCTCCTGCTTCCTCTTTCCAGTTTTTCTTCTCTTCCTTCTTGTCCTTCTCATCCTCCACCGAATCTGTCTGAACATCGGTACTTTCAACATTCTCAATCGTTCCGTCAAATCCAGGTGTTGTCTCCACCGGCATCCATCCGGCACCCGGTACATAGATTTCCACCCATGCATGTGCATTGTCATCCTGGAGAACTGCCGAGTAATTCCCCTCACTGTTTTCCGTAAATAAATTCGCCGGTGCTGCATAACCGACTACATATCTTGCCGGAACTCCACACTCACGGAACATCAACGCCGCTGCGGAAGCAAATGCCGTAGAATCTCCTTTCTTCCTGTCAAACAGAAAATATTCTACATAATCTTCTCCCTTCGGCAGCTTTTTTACAGATTCTGAAAAGGAGCATTGTTTCCAGAGCGTCTGTCTTATGAACTGCTTCACATCCGTGATCCGCTCACTGACAAGATCATCCTTCTGCTCTTGTGTGATATCTCCGCTCATTTTCTTTTTCCACTCTGCTTTTTTCTCCTTGCACATTTTCTTCAGCTGTTTCAGATCTGAAGGAACATCTTCATAATTATTTTCTACATATACCTCATAAGAAGTCTCCACTTCGTCAAGTACACTTTGCTGATCATCCTGCTTTGCCCACTCTGTCATTTCCTTCTGGAAATCTGTAACCGGAAACCATGCATAACTGTCATCCTGCGCTGTCTGCCCTGCAACTGAACCATCTCCGCCGATCATCTCATAATAGTCGTTCAGATAAGCCTGATATGGAACATAGGTATACTTTGTATTTGCATTCAATCTCTCTACCGTCATCTGCTCCGGCTGCTGTGTCTGCGTATACATCATTCGCAAAAACGGAAGATTCTGCAGATAGAGAAGGGAATTTTTTTCTGTTTTCCAGTTGAGAGCCGCATCCTGCAGCGCATCTTCATCTCCTGGTTTCCAGCTGTCTCCGGTATATTCTGATCCGACAAATCCTTTTAAATACAGAACCTCTTTCGGCTGTGCAGATGTCGTCACACGGATGGATTCGATTCCATCATAGGAAGATCCTTCGACATCTCCCAATTCTCCGTCCGAGACGCCACCTCCGACCCCTTCAAGCGAAAGATTCAACTTACCACCTGATATTTTCGGAAGGAAATCATAAAGGAACTGCATTCCATGAACTTTCACAGGCGCTGATACATCTGATAACGTCACGATTGGCTTTGAAAGAACCGGTCCAAGCAGGTAAAAGGAAGTCAGAAGCAGAATCGTTCCTGCTGCGATACACACGACAGAGGCTCTGCTCTGAATTCTTCGAACCGCCCGGAGATTCTGACAAAATGCCTCGCTCTCTTCTCCGCCCCAGAACTTCTTTCTCACACGGATTCCGGATGCTGCCGTGATGCACAAGAAACTAAGGAGTAATAGAAAAAGGGCTGCTTTCGATACATTTCCCCCACTTAGCAGAACAACCAGTAACACAGGAAATGTGATCAACAGAAAATATCCTTTCTCGTGTCTCTTGATCATTCCCTGTGCAAGAATCCACACAACACCAAGGAACAAAAAAAGGAAAAACAGTGTTGCAGAATTTCCGGCTCCTGATGGTACACTCAAATCTCCCTGATAAGACCGGTTCAACTGCTCTGCCATCTGCATCCACACATAAGAAATGCTTGCCATCAACTCCTTCTGTATCAGAAACATGACCAGACAAAGCACAAAAACAACTCCTAAAAAGAGAAACACGCAATATTTTTTCAACTGTCTTTGTTCATAATATAATGTAAAAAGAACACAGTACGCAAGCATCGCCGGATAAACGAGACATTTTGCAAATGTAATAGAAAATGCTTTTGTAAACAGCATACAAAGAGCCACTGTACTTAAAAAGCACAGTCCCGTCATCCACCAAAAAGATGCAGAAGAAAGTCTGTCTCCCTGCGGATCTTCCTGTAGAATTCGTCTGCGTACCACACGGATTCCTGTCTCTTCTGTATGATTTGTATTTTTCCTCTTTACAGTTCCAGTTCCCATTCCATTAAATCCTCTTCCAGTTTCTCTTGTCGGAATACTTTTATACATCTTCCACCATGATAAAGTTTCCCTGAAATATCAAGCTGCATTCCGAGCTCTTCTGTCCGCTCGCCAAACTGCCGGAAATATAATTCCTGAATCTCATATGCTTTCGAATATACTCTGGAGGAACAGATCTGTTCTAACATACGAAAGGTTTCTTCCTCCGAAGAAACATCCGCTTCCTTTAACATCTGATTCTGTTCATCCCACCAGATCACCTTGTGATGCCAGTTCTGCTCCTGCATAGACCATGACAGTGAAGCCAGGATTTCAAGAAAATGATCCAGCTTCTGCTGTGTAAACTTTTCTTCTTTTCCAATATGCAGATCAAGAAAAAGCAATACTGTGCGTTCCATTGGCAGACTATATTCCTTCACCATAAAATCATCTGTCTTCGCAGATAATTTCCAGTGGATCCTGTGAGAAGTATCTCCCGAACGATATTCTCTGATGTCAAATACTTCTGAAGTATCCTCACCGATTCTATTTTTTGAAAACAGCTGTCCTTCCAGATTTTCTTCCAGTTGAAATGATTGCTGCACCGGTATTTTATGAATCATCGGAAGTACCATCACTTCTTCGGATTGATATTTCTTCTCGCTCCCTCTCGAAAACAACCGCAGATAATCCTGTGCCTTCACCTTCTCAACAGACACTTTCACTCTGCCACAATATTTCGCTTCAAGGAAAAACTGTAACCGCACTTTTTTCCTTGCCTCGGCCATCGCCGTATCCTTTGCGCTGAATCTGCTTTTTGTAAATTCATTCTCACAGCTGATTTCCACAGGAATTGATTCCATCGGCATGAAAGAATGATTTTCCAGTTCAACTTCCACCGCAAATTCCTGCCCTTTCTGTACATATCGGACCGGAACGTGTAGACGGGATTCCAGATTTCTCGCAAAATACTCTGCCTGAAGAAAGAGAAGTGGAAGCATCAACACTTCATATGCGAAAAGTGTCCGAATCAAAGCGGATTCCCAGAAAAGCGCAATCACAAGCGTCACAAATAAGATTCCGCCATATATTTTTTTATTTCTCATATGCCTGTCCTACTTCATTCTATAGATTTTATCGTCTCTGCGGCACCGGTTTTTTCACAGTATCTAACACTTCACCAAGCACTTTCTCTGCGGTCAGGTGATTCAGACGCCCTTTCGAACTCAGACGGATTCTATGCTCCGCGACATTAAGAAATACATCTGAAACATCGTTCGGAATCACATAGCTTCTTCCTGAGAGAAATGCAGATGCCTTAGCCATCTTCGCAAGTGCCAGTGCACCTCGAGGACTGACTCCAAGCTCGATCATTTCATTCTTTCTTGTTGCATCCACAAGGTTAATGATATATTCATAGATCACCTGATGGATTCGAACCTCTTCGGTCAGCTTCTGCATCTCTTTCAACTCATCCCGGAAGATTACCGGCTGAAGCGCATCCATCGGATTCGTCCGGTCTCTGCTCATAAGAATCTTTAATTCATCCTGCTTCTCCGGATATCCGATCTGCAGACTGATCATAAAACGGTCAAGCTGAGACTCCGGAAGCATCTGTGTTCCGGCAGATCCAATCGGGTTCTCTGTCGCAATCACATGAAATGGTTCCGGGAGCACATGTGTAATTCCATCTACTGTTACATTTCGCTCTTCCATCGCCTCCAGAAGCGCCGACTGTGTCTTTGGGGAAGTACGGTTAATCTCATCTGCCAGAAACAGATTGCACATAACTGCACCTTCCTGATACTCAAAACTTCCGAGTTCCTTCCTATAAAGAGAGAATCCTGTAATATCTGCCGGAAGAACATCCGGAGTAAACTGGACACGGTTCTGTTCCAGATCAAGTACTTTCGCAAATGCAAGCGCAAGGCTCGTCTTTCCGACTCCCGGAATATCTTCCACCAGAACATGACCTCCTGCAAGAATTGCTTCCATGATCTTCTCCACACATTCATCTTTTCCAATAATCACATGCTCTACTGCATCGATCGCTTTCTGCAGTTTCTCATAATACTCCATTACTTACTCCTCCATGTCCTGTTTCTTACGTTTTAAAATCGAGAAAAAGATACCGCTTTCAATCAGCACTGCGACAAGAAATGCTCCCAGAAGCCACGGCCATACATCAACAATACGCTTCGTCAAAGCGCCTGTCTGCATCTGATTCTTTGTCTGTTTATCCTGTTCTCCTTTATATTCCGTCCGTTCTCCACGAACTAAAAGCCGATGAGAGTTGATCGCATATGGTGTACATGTCACAAGCGTACAATAATCTTTTCCATCAATGATCTCCAGATCCCCGGATTCATTTGGCTCTACTACCTTGATCTGATCCACCTTATACGCAAGAATCTCGTCTAATACATGAAGATAAAATTCATCTCCAATCTCTAACTTGTCCAAGTCTGTAAATAATACCGCACTCGGAAGTCCCCTGTGTCCTGTCAACACACAGTGCGTACTCTCTCCGCCAAGCGGATATGAAGACTGCTCCATATGACCGACACCCTTGGAAAGGACATCCTGACTCGTTCCGTTATAGATCGGAAGATTCACATCAATCTTCGGAATCGTAATATACCCTAACGATTCACCGATATTCAGAAGATCTGCATAACTCTCTCCCTGCTCATTATTTTCATTTTCATCATCCACTGATACAACATTGCTAAGCTGCTCATTATATTTCTTTGCTGCTTCTTTCATTGCATCAATCTTCTCTTCATCCATTTCTTCTACATTTGTCTCATAATCTTTCACAACCTGACTGGCATGCCGCTGCGCAACCATGTTACTGATAAATGGATACGATGCGATTCCCAATCCCGTTATGAATATAATAACACAAAATATAACCCGAATCTTTTTCATCTGACTCTTCCCCAAAAATAAATCACTGCCCGACACGTTACTGTTCACAGCAGCGTAAAATCTACTTTAGGAGAGAACAGATTCTTCTGTCCTCTCCTATTTATATAGTATTATGAAATTAAAAGTTTATAGCAATTGTTCTGATTTCTTACGCGTCTTTTCTTCTACCTTTCAGAAGTACAAATGCTGCTCCTGCCATCAGTGCAAAACCTGCGATGGAGAAGAGAACTGTTCCCATACCACCTGTTGTTGGGAGTTCAAAACCTTTCTTGTTGATGATAGTTTCTGTATGAATACCTGTTGAATTAGCAGAATTCTCGGTAAATGTTGTTGTCTCGATCTCATGTTTTACAAGAGTCTTAACACCCGCTTCATCAATCACATACTCATCCTTTGTAGTTGTTGTGTAAAGAATATTTAATTCAACTTTTACTGGTGCTTTTAACAGATTATAACCTTCATTAGTTTTTGTCTCTACAAGATAATATGTTCCATTTGCAAGACCGGGTTTTTCAATTGTACCATCTTCTCCTGTTGTAAGTGTTGCAATTTTCATCCATGTCTTACTTGTATTAAGTCCTGCATTCTTCACATCTTCAGCAGAAGCTGCACCTGTTGTAGCTTCTGGAACTTCTTTATAGAGATCAAATGTAACACCTTTCAATCCCTTATTTGTATCTGCTGCCTTTTTTTGAATCTGAAGTTTGAATGTATAAACTATTGCTGTATCTTTAATTGCATCTTTTCCTGGTTCTCCCGGCTTATTCGGGTTACTTCCATCATTTGTATTCGGAAGAATCTTGTTAGAATACTCAAGTTTTGCTGTATTTGGGTTACCATCTTTTGTAGTAAGTGCTGTTGAAAGCAATTCTGCATTATATGTAACTACAATCTGCTTTCCTGCATATGGCGCCATATTTGCTGTAGTAAAAGTAATTTTAAATCCATGCTCTCCTTCTTTTGCTACAGAATATGCATTTTTATCTACGTCTGCATTGTCACACTGTAAACTTACTGTATCTGTTTTATCATCAAGATTTGTCGGTGTATCTGTTAATGTAAATTCTTTTAACTTTGTAATATTGGATGGAACATCAATAGCGATCTTATATGGAACCATGTCTCCTACATTATAGTCAGCATCCTGTCCCCAAGTATTAGCATCGTCTCTTTTTTGTACCTGTTTTGTCATATCAGGCTTTTCATTATTTACAATAATCTTATTATTTGTTAATAACTCTGTTCCATCTGCATTATAAGTTTTTCCACTCTTATCTACTGTAAACTCATATGTAGTAGCACCGTCCATGATGTAACCACCGTTGTTATCTCCACGGTTAGTCTCGATAAATCTGTATTTTCCTTGTGAAAGACCTTCTACGGTAATCAATCCACTCTCATTTGTAGTAAGATTATAAGCCTGACCTGTTTTATCATTATTATTCACAAGTGTCCAACTTTCTCCATTCTTTTTCTGAAGTACAAATTCAACACCTGACAACGGTTCTGTATTGTTTCCCTTTTTCTCTAATGTTACTCCACCATAAGTTGTCTTATTTTTAGGATATACATGAACATCATATAACCAATTATCTCCGTCTTTTGTTGTCATTGGTACAGATACGATGAATGGTTCAGCTGGTGTTGTAACCTTATCCGGTGTCGTTGTCTCAACAACTACATAGAAACCAAGCTCAAGAGTGTCAAACTTTGCAATACCGTTTGTATCTGTTTTAACTTCTGTTTCTGTTTTTTTAACTTTTGAAGTATCAATTTTTCCATCTGTCAGATAGTCATTCACTGACGGAAGACTTTCCGGGTTAGCATTATAATACTTTGCTAAATCACTTACATCTGCCACCTTATAAATCGTAAACCCTGCTCCTTGAAGAGGTGTTGCACCTTCTGGCGCTACGTCTGTTTCTTCTCCTGTACCAGTATTTCCACCTTTTTCATTGTATTCATATTTATGAATTGTAATAGATCCTGTTTTTGTTGTGTCAATTGTCGGCATTTTAGTATCTTCTGCAAATGCCGTCACTGTCATAGTTGACAGTACCATTGCTGCACTTAACACTCCTGCCAGCATTTTTCTAAATTTTCCCATGCTTTCCTTCCTCTCTTTCACTTTATCGTGTTATTATTTCTTTTTATTGTTGCGTCTAGGAGATGTTACCCTCCTTTCTGCGTTTTTGTAATCTATACATGAAGAGTCCTACCCCTGCAAGGGCAATCCCCCCAAGTATCACAATATACCTTCCATATCCTCCTGTGGCTGGAAGCTTGAATCTTGCCTGATTGGAAATCGTAATAGAAATGGTATTATCCACTACCTCACACTCTTTATTGTCAATCAGACTCTTTCCATTCCTGTCGATCACTATAATAACCGGATCTTTCAACAAACTATGATTCTCTGCTGCCTTTGTCTCCGTCAGACGATAAGTGCCATCTGTCAGATCCTTGAATTCTGCAATTCCTAAAGGAGAACCACTGTCACCTGTTATTACTGGTTCGGTTTCGAAACTATCATCAACTACAAGATTTCTTGTCGATATATCTTCCTTCATCTTTTCCAGTTTAAACACAGCACCATTCAGTAGTTCCTTAGTTGATGCATCCCGTTTTGTGATCTTAATATTTGTCCTAGGACTATAAGTATTTGTTATTGTAAAGGATTTTGTTTTACTTTCCGGAGTCCCTGTGGTAATCTCTGAACAATCAACATTTTTACTGTAAGTTACTTTGTACTTATCATTCAGATATCCGCCACTTTCAATCACTGTCTCTTTTCCATTGTCTCCTGATACCTCTACAACTCGATAGATATATGGAACCTTTTGATCTGCTCTATAATTCACATATTGATCCAGATCTTTGAATGAATAACTCCACTTTTCGTCATATCCTTGAGAAAGTGTTATTGTTACATTCTTTCCATCGTAGTTAACTGTTTCCCATGTTGTTCCTTTATCCTTGCTTCTCTGAAGCTGGATCTTAATTGAATCTGGAAGTGTGATACCCTCTGTATTTTCCCACACTTTCGTAAGATCAAGATTGATTGTAGGTTTTAACGTATTCTTGAAAGTAATAATTGTAGCATTTGATGATGTATCTGGATTGTTTATTCCTTCCCCTGTCATATCACTGGAAGCAATCACCTTACCGGCAACAACTTTCGTAACCGGATCATATCCTGCATCGAATGTATTATTATTTTTCACAATTACACTTTCCAGTGTGGATCCATCTGTACTTTTAATCTCACTGATTCTATAATCTGTTCCTGCCGGAATTCCATCAATAGTCACGGACTCTCCAGCTTTGATTGTATATTCCTTTACAATCTTCTTAGATTCCAGTGAAAGATCTGCAACATTACTGAACTCTACACGGAATGTATACTCACCCGTCAATGGATCTGATCCTTCTGCAGTTTCTTTCCGAATCTCTATTTTTCCGGTTTTTACTTTATTGACAAATGTTGCTTTCAGCTTTGTCATAGTTGTCTGATTATCAGGAGCTACATATGATCTGAAAACAATTGTGTTTTTATTTTCTGTCTTCTCAGAATCTTGATTCTTCGCATAGTCGGTAGAAGTATATCCGCTATTAGCTATTGCTACATCACCATTTGAACCCGACTTATATACTTCTTTACGGCCATCTCGAATAATATTACCTTCAACATTTTTAACTGACGGAATAGGATCTTCATTTACCACCGTATCTCCTTCTTCCATTGTTGACACAGCCTGTCCATTTTCATAAAGTGTCCATGTCGTATCAAATACCGATGAATTCACATCTTCCGATACAGCAATATAGCTTCCTCGTCTAAACTGATCACTAAATGTTGCTGTCTCTCCATCTGCCAAAGCAAACACTCCGTCACTGCCGATTCTGTACAGCTTTGATGAGCCATCATTTTTAGATAATGTATACTGTGCTCCTTCCGGATATTTCAATGTTCCACTCGTCGCAGAACCATAATCCGGTATATCCTGCTGCTGTGTTACAAATCCGGTTTTGGCTGCTGCTACAACGGAAGGAATGAATATAAAATCATCCAGATAAATATCTCTCTCAAAATTGTAATTAAACTTGATTGCTTTAATCTTAGAATAATCAAATTCATTGCTTCCCTGTAGTTTACTCAAATCAACCTGAATCGTATTCCATTTTTTTTGTACAAGACTACTGTTTCCGTAAGTCTTACCTGAAAGATAACCTCTTATTGTATTTCCCGAGGAATCTTCCAGTTCCAGATAAGTACTTGCAAGTCCCGGAATATCCGAATAGTCATAATACATCTTGAATTGTAAGAATGCATTTGTACCAGAAGCATCAAATGTTTCTCCATTTGCTGGTTGTATGATTCCAAATCTTTTCTTAACATATTTTCCTTCCGCATCATCAAATTTTGCCTTCCAGTGAACCACATTCGACTGATTATCCTTGATGTCTACAGTTTCAAATGTATTCTGTGGAGATGCACTTGATATCTTTCCTGGTAAAAAACTATCATTATAAATTTTAGGCTGTCTTACATCCGCAGATTGTGCTTCTTTTGTTCCATAATGTGTTGCCTGATTTTGAATCGTGAATGGGAATACGCTAGCATCTTCAAACAATGATGTCGGGAATAAATCTGTATTCACATCTGTTGTATCAACTTTCTTTTCCACAGCGAATTCATTTTCATCCGGGAAGTTGAAGGATACTTTCATGTTTGATTCCCACATACCACGTTCCATATAAAACATGGTTAATGTATGTTCATCAGAATTTGAACCTTTAATTTCAAAATTACTCTCTGTATTACTAGCTTCTATTAAAGATCCCTGACTTACCTTCGTCTTGCTAACTATTGCCTTTTTCTTTTTATCACTTCCGCTAAAATCAATCTGACCTGTTACTTTTCCATGTGCTCCACCAACATCCAGTGCAAGATTTCCATCTACATACACCCAGACATCATCATCACCGGAGAAGTTGAATTTAATTGGATGTTCTTTTCCATCTGTTCCTACTACCGTTCCATCGTCTGTCAGGCGGAATTTAAATTCCAACTTCGTACCAAATCCATAATTATATTTACTTGCCTTGCATGAAGTTGATGTTTCATTAAATGGGAAAAAACCATACGTTCTTTTATCACTACTGGCACTATCTACATTTTTTGCCCAGTCTTGTTTCCCTACATTCTCCAGATAATAATTCCCTGATTCTGTATCAATACGCATTGCCAATGTTGTATCTGCACTATCAAAGTACCAGTATTCAACGCCGTTATCATCTTTTTCTCCTTCATCGTTCAGTTTTTGTTTTGTAAAAGGAAACGAAACATTCTTATATATCTTTGCAAGCGCTGTATGCTTACTATTATCTTCTGTAAGAAATTCCTCATTAAAATGTGGTTCTAATACTCTGTTATCTGAAGTCATTAGATTGTTTTTATTTAATTCCTTTGCTACCAATCCTTGTGCTGCAGCATCATAGTATTTGTCTTCTCCATCTCCATTCGCATTCAATGTTGAATTGTTCGTAGACATAAAACCACTTTGATTATTTTTATCATATCCATAAAGTGCTAATGTATCGGCGATTGTAGAAAAAGGATTACCCCAATTGCTATAATTTGGCTGAAAATGACCGGTATAAATTGGTATTCTTACATTTGCCTTTTTATAGTAATCACTGAGTGCTTGATTAAACTGACGGAAGGTAACATAAGTTCTTTGTGAAGATTCTTGATAATCATCATAATTATCTCTGTTTTTTCCGTTCAATTCATAATCTGTATAATAGTCATAAAATGTTGAATTTACATATAAAGTACTCGCATTTCTTGTAAGTCTACTTTTTTTAATATCGACTACATCACTATTATGTTGTTCTGCTTCTTTTTCAGGATCTCTTACGGTATAAGCCTCATCCCAATATCCACCACGATTTCCACCTTTGTAAATAACATCATCACTTGAATCACCGTAGTAACATGGATTCATCAAACCACCTGGGATTGTTACCAGATCTGTTGCATCACCATTTTCTGATGCTTTCGTGTCTTTGACTTCATTAGCTGCAAATCTTACTTGATTATATCCATCTGGAAGATCAGCCTTATATACATCTAGATAATTAGGATTTTCAGTAGCTGTCATCTCCCCAAATTTTTTATTCGTTCCGTCTGTGGCATAATAATAAACCTTTGTTGTTTTTGGATATGGAATTCCTTTTCCACTATTTTTCACATCATTTGTACCTTCATAGGACAGTTTGGATAATGTAGCGTCGTAATAAACTGTTACTGCACCTGCTGTTCCCCAAGAAGAATTATCTGCAGTACCATTGTAGTTATAACAATACATTGAGTCACTGTATACAAAATTTTTTGTAGCCTCTGTTTCTCCCTGTCCATAGAAATTTGAGTAGGAATCTCCTAATGTTTTTTCATCTAATGTTTTTACAAAACGAATGTAGGAACACTTCATCTCTGGAATTGTTACTGAAAATTTTTTGTTTTCAGTACCGGCTGTCATCTCGATTCGTTTTACTTCTTTCAGAGTTCCTGAACTATCCTTTTCATAGAATACTGCTGTTACACCACCGGAAAGTTCTTCTGTTCCTTTGTTGTAGAAAAGAATGTTTTTTCCAGCGAAGTAGGTATGGTCGTTAGGATCGAAGGGATTGTAATGATCCCATTTTCCATTGCTAGGTACATATATTTTTTTATCTATATCAGATGTTTTCGTCCAAACTCCAGAGATCGGTACATACTGATTTATATATGTATTCCCTTGATATGCTTGAAACTGTAAAGTAAAAAATCCACCATAAGGAGTTGTTGTTTCTACCGTATATACTTTACTCCCGTTATATTCTTTCCCTGTATCCTGCATTTCTACAGTTTTCCAATTATTTGCATTTGATTGGAGCTGACCATTTGCTTTTATCGTATATCTTTTATCCGTCCAATCCTTCGGTGCTGCGAAGTAAATTGTCACTCCTGTCTCTGCACTTGCAGCCATCACTTGTGATTCATTTTCTCCGTCCGCATCCTCATCCGCAGCTTCGCTTTCTGATTGACTTACTGCCTGACCTTCCCAGGCAACTGTCGCTTTATTCTCTTTGCTCTCGTCTGCTCTCTTAGCTGCTTCTGTGATATCCTGCTCCTCTTCGAATGCCTTCGCCTCAACCAACACTTTCTTTGTATAGCTTGCTTCATCTGTACGATACTGAAGCTGCATATCAAAGTTGATTGCTGTTGCATCTGCCGGCATTGTGATCTGCAGATATTTAGAAGTAACTGTTCCATTATCGTCCTTGTCGTTCTTCCACTCTGCTGTTGGACTTGCCTTTGTTCCATTATTAAGAGTCACTGAATCTTTCAATGTCTCATCGATTGTTTTCTGTGTGTTTTTATCTGTAAGCTGATCGCTTGTCAGAAGATTGACTGCATCTATATCTGTTGCCGCAGATCCGTCCTCGTTTTTTAGATATACATTCAGACAGACTGATTGCGAGCACTGCCCCTGCGCAGTCACATGAATTGTCTGTGTAACATTCTGTTCCACAGTTTGTTCAGAATCTTTAGAAATGTTAATTTTTATCCGATCTTGTTCGTCACTACTCTCTCCTATTGCAAATACAGTATTTCCTGTTAATACTGTTCCAAGTACTATTGTCACTACAAGTATCAGACTAACTCTCTGTTTTGCCTTTTCTCTCATTTTTCGAACTCCATCCCTTTTCTATAAACCGATAATATAATTCTGTCTCTCCTCTGCTGTCTATCGGCATTCTCTTGTATTGGTTTCGTGCCACTATATTAACAAAACTTTCTAATTTAATGAATATTAAATTTTCAAGATTTATAACATTATTTCAAGAAGTTACTTGTTTTACCCAAAAAATAACCCAGAATCAACTGATAAATTTTGTCTTTTATCAATTAATTCTGGATTATTTCATAGTAATAGTGTAAACTATTCGCAATTTACGTAATAATAAAGCCTGTTGAGCGTTTGTATTTTTATAGAAGTGCAGTGTAGCATTTCTAGTTTTTGCAAGAAAAAAACAGCGCTTTCGCACTGCTTCTCATTCTTGTCTATATTCCATGTACCTTCAAAACTACATACAGTTAAAACCAACATCATCATCCAAACCTATCACTGCTTTGGTTATGCCCTCGACCTATTAGTAACAGTCAGCTCCATGTGTTACCACACTTCCACCTCTGCCCTATCTACCTCGTCGTCTTCAAGGGGTC
>SKEW01000457.1_pt1 | contig 39466 bp, 35 predicted proteins | sample 4841441 | NCBI WGS metagenome assembly SKEW01 (sample SAMN11008799, study PRJNA524170) | human gut metagenome | isolation source: fecal sample from pouch patient p41 | place: Israel: Tel-Aviv | reverse complement strand
CGATCTTATCCCCGGATATCCAGAGGATGATCGATGAGATCGAAGGTGTGATTCCGGAAGAAGAGAGTGAGGAGATTCCGGTACACACGAGCACTCCTGTTGCACCTCCTGAGAATAAGGAGGAAGCGGCAGAGGAGTTTGGAATGGAATCGGAAGAGCTGACTCTGGAGGTTGACAGCGCAGAAGATTATGAGGATCTTCTGACAGAAGATGCAGCAGAGGAGTTGGAAGAGGAATTCGAAGAAGAACTGGATTATGAGGACGATTACGAATCGATTGCAGCAGGACTGCAGGAAGAGTTCAAGCCGACGCTGAGTGATGAACCGGATGATCGTGAGATCCCGGATGAAGAGCCTGTTGAGTCGGATATTCTGAGTTCTACGACACCGCTGAGCAGAAAAGAGACTGCGAAGCTGATCGCGACAGGAAAGACTGCACCGCTTCCGATGGATGAGATTGCAGATGCATTATCGATTTCCGATACAGGATTTTTGGTACACAGCCGCTATGATCTGTCCGGACAGGGTGCAAAAAGAGCAGGGCTGACAGAAGAGCAGAAGAAACTGTTCTCCTACTTTGTTCCGGTGCGCGGCATGAGCGAGCAGCTGGTGGATGTTCTGGAGCAGGACCGCAATTGTACGAACAGAAGAGGTACATCCAATACAGGCAACCTGCTGATCGTCGGAAACAAAGGCAACGGAAAGACGGTTCTTGCGGTTGATGTGGTTAAAGCAATCCAGAAGCAGAGAAAGATCCGTCAGGGAAGAGTCGCGATCATCACAGGCGAGGCATTGAATAAAAAGAAGATCAGTGATATCGTAGCAAAATTATATGGTGGAGCACTGATCATTGAAAAAGCCGGAAAATTAAGTGAAAGAACGGTTGCGAAGCTGAACAAGGCGATGGAAAAGGATACAGGTGAGATGCTGATCGTATTGGAAGAGCAGAGAAAGCCGCTTGACCGTATACTTTCCTCAAACAGAGAGTTCAGAAAGAAATTTACGAGCAGGCTGGAAGTGCCGATCTTTGTAAATGATGAGTTGGTTACATTTGGTCAGACTTACGCACAGGAGAATGGATATCGTATCGATGAGATGGGAATCCTGGCGCTGTACAGCCGTATCGATGCATTGCAGAGAGAAGATCATGCAGTGACAGTCGCAGAAGTAAAAGATATCATGGATGAGGCTATGGCGCATTCCCAGAAGGTATCTGCAAAGAAACTTGTAAAACGGGTACTTGGAAAGAATACAGACGATGCAGACCGCATTATTTTGACAGAAAAAGACTTTAATATTTAAATGGAAAGTGGAGGAAAGAGATTTCTTCCACTTTTTTTTGAAAATATATACAAAAAAATAAAAAAGAAGTCCTTGGAAGAATTAGAAAATTATACAAAAAACGAAAGAATGTGAGGAGATATTATTGCGCTTTTTATGTCAAACAGGTGAGGATTTGTTACATATTGTGTACTGTTATCAAAATTAGGAAATTATTGTATAAAAAGGCGTTATATGTTGAAAAACGTAGAGAAATGTAGTAGATTTAAATAGATAGACGATGCTTATGAAATTTTTATAAACATCAGGGATTGGGGATGGAAGAGGATAAGGATATTATCCAATGTTTGAAAATAAGTAACACTTAGGAGGAGAGTTTTGTGGGAAAGAGTTTGAATCAAGCAAAAGCAAATGCGGTTCGATACACGAAGAAGAAGGTTGAGCACTGGCAGGTTGTTTCTCTTGCGCTGGCCGGATACGACGCAGTTTCTATTGTGACTGCATTTTTTCTGGCACTGTGGTTTCGGTTTGACTGCAGATATTCTATGATCCCAAAGGAATTTTTGGGAGCATACCTTAAATTTATTGGTATTTATGTCATATTTTCGTTATTCGTATTTTGGCGTCTACGTCTGTACAACAGTATCTGGAGATTTGCAAGCTATAGTGAGTTAGTACGTATGATAGTTGCAACAGGTATTTCAAGTTTGTTTCATTGTACAGGTATGGCGCTTTTTTTTGGCAGAATGCCGCTTTCGTATTATTTTTTCGGAACGGTGATCCAGTTTGGTATGACGCTGATGGTACGTTTTGCCTATCGTTTCGTTTTACTGGAGAGAAGTAAGCGGCGTAAAACGGAAGAGATCGCAAAAGCGAAGCGGGTACTTCTGATCGGGGGCGGAAAGGCCGGTCAGATCATCCTGCGGGATATCAAGACCGCAAAAGAGCTGAAGGATATTGTCTGCTGTATTATTGACGATAATCCGAATAAATGGGGAAGGTACATCGAAGGGGTGCCGATCGTCGGCGGTCGGGACGATATCTTATCGTGTGTGGAACGCTATAAGATCGACAAGATCATTGTAGCAGTACCGAGTGCTACGGCAGAGGAAAAAAGAGATATTCTGAACATCTGTAAAGAGACGGGATGTGAGCTGAAAAACCTGCCGGGCGTGTATCAGTTCCTGACCGGAGAGGTCAAGGTGAGCGCTCTGCGGGATGTCGACGTGGAGGAGCTGCTGGGACGGGAGCCGATCAAAGTAAATATGGAAGAAATCCATGCGTTTATTCATGGCAAAAAGGTGTTGGTGACCGGAGGAGGCGGAAGTATTGGATCCGGACTCTGTCGTCAGATCGCATCGTATCAGCCGAAACAGTTGATCGTGTTTGATATTTATGAAAACAATGCATATGATATTCAACAGGAATTGAAAAAGAAATATCCGGATCTGGATCTGGTGGTCCTGGTTGGTTCCATTCGGGATTCCAGAAGGATCAATGCGGTATTTGAGACGTATCGGCCAGAGGTGGTGTACCATGCAGCTGCTCATAAACATGTGCCACTGATGGAAGACAGCCCATGCGAATCCATCAAAAACAATGCGATCGGAACGTATAAGACGGCCTATGCGGCGATGATGAACGGCTGTCAGAGATTTGTTCTGATCAGCACGGATAAGGCGGTCAATCCGACGAATATTATGGGAGCGAGCAAGCGTCTGTGCGAGATGATCATCCAGTCCTTTGATCGTATGATCAAAGAGGGGACACCGGAGAAGCTGCCGATTCTGTATGCCCATGCAGATGATGAAGACGGAGCAATGGTGCAGCAGGAATTCCCGAAAGATATCAAGACAGAGTTTGTGGCAGTCCGCTTTGGAAATGTACTGGGAAGCAATGGTTCGGTGATTCCACTGTTTAAAAAGCAGATTGAAGCGGGAGGACCGGTTACAGTGACTCATCCGGATATTATCCGTTATTTCATGACGATTCCGGAAGCGGTCAGCCTTGTCCTGCAGGCAGGGACATATGCACATGGTGGGGAAATCTTCGTATTGGATATGGGAAGTCCGGTGAAGATCGATACTTTAGCAAGAAACCTGATCAAGCTGTCCGGACTGAAACCGGATGTGGATATCAAGGTGGAATATACGGGATTAAGACCGGGAGAAAAGCTCTATGAAGAGAAACTGATGGCAGAAGAAGGACTGAAGAAGACGAGGAACGAACTGATCCATATCGGATGTCCGATTCCGTTTGAAGTCGAAGCATTTTTAAAAGAGCTGGAGACATTAATGGGTATGGCATACATCAATGCAGACAATATCCGGGAAAAAGTAGCTAAGATCGTGACAACGTACCACCCGGCAGGAGAACATGGAAGCGAGAAAAAGGGCGAAGTGTATGAGAGACTGCTGGGGGAAGAGAGTGTGTAAAAAGGCAATATAGGAGTAGGGCATATGTCAATTGATAAAAAGAAGATTGGAAAAATATTGAAAGTGACAGCAATTGGCACAGGAGTCACTTTTTTGGGTTGAATATGATTGCAAAAAAGAAAAAAGGGGATTCCGTTTTTGAAAAAGAAAAAGATCAGAAAAATCCTTTTGCTGGGAAAAAAGTTGTTTTTGTAGAAGATGAAAGTGATGAAGAGAATGCAGATGGTGTCAGAGGTCATTTGGAAGCAGTTGGAGAAACTAAAAAAAGTAAAGGAATTTATGACAGATACATTAAGAGAGCCATAGATGTTGTGCTTTCTTTTGGCGGTTTGGTAGTGTTATCTTCTATTTATGCGGGAATTGCAATTTAAATAGATGATCCTGGCCCCTATTCTTTATACAGAAAAGAATAGGACAGAATAAAGAATTTTTCAAAATACATAATGTCCTCTGAGGTTAAGAAATGGGGGATTTTTCAGATAAAATGTATAAACATCTGGTGCAAATTGTACAAAAAAATATGTAAAATAAACATGTGGGTTTACTTTCATTTTTACATAAAAGGTGTCCTCATCGGTTGAGATAAATGGAAACAGTGAGGAGAGTGAAGAAAAGTTAAAACTGGTTGGGGTTGTCATAGGTTAAGATGTAAGAAATTGTCGTGTTCGTTTCGGCTAGGATATGTAGCTTTTGATAGGGTGAAGTGCAGATTTGGGTCCGTGATCAATACATTCTTAGGAGTATATTGATCACAGCTTCTGAAATATGGAGGCTGGGTAAGGACTATGGAGAGAGTATCCTGATCCTGTTTAGACTTGATGATGAAAACATGTAGGAGTAGTTGAAGATGAATTTACTGATTATTGGTGCTGGTGGCCATGGAAAAGTTGTGGCTGAAATAGCGGTAGATTGTGGATATGAGAAGATTGGTTTTCTGGATGACAACAGTTCTGATGCTGTTGGAAAGCTTTCTGATTTAGGAAAGTTTGTAGATCAGTATGAGTGTGCCTTTGTAGGAATCGGTAACAATAAATTCCGTGGGGAGTTAATTGAGAAATTAGAAAACTGTGGCTATCAGATTCCTGTTTTGATTCATCCAAGTGCCTATGTATCAAGAAGCGCACAGATTGAAAAAGGAACCGTGCTGGAGCCTAAAGCGATTGTAAATGCTAACACGAAGGTTAGTTTAGGCTGTATTATTTCGGTTGGAGCAATTGTAGATCACGATGTGGATATAGGACAGTGTTGCCACATCAATACAGGGGCAATAGTAATGGCAGGAGCAACTGTTGAGGAATATACAAAGCTAGAGGCTGGAGAGGTAAAACTCGGATACCAGTAGACATTAGTGAAGAAATAATACTGTAGGGGAGAAAAATAAAATGGTAATAGATAAAAAAAAAATTGAAAAATTTATTGATGTTTTCGTAGCAGTACTGGGAGCAGCATTTATCGCAACATCTATTGTGGCAAAGAAGAAAAAGGCTATTTCTCTTTTTGAAAACGAGCCGGAACAGAAGAATCCTCTAGAGGGTAAGAAGGTTGTCTTTGTAGAAGATGAGAATGACAAAGTGAATGCCGATGGAGTCAAAGGTCATTTGAAAGCAGTAGGCGATAGTGATTATAAGGAAACTTTCTATACAAAATATGTGAAGCGTGGAATAGATGTGGTTTTTTCTTTTGGTGCATTGGTAGTATTATCTCCTGTACTAGGAGTTATAGCACTTGCTATTAAAATCGAAGACCCAGGTCCAGTACTGTTTACCCAGAAGCGTATGGGCCAGAATAAGAAATATTTCCGTATCCACAAGTTCCGATCTATGAAGATGAACACACCTCACGATGTGCCTACGCATATGTTGGAAAATCCTGACCAGTACATAACGAAGATAGGAAAATTTATCCGTGCTCACAGTCTGGACGAACTGCCTCAGATTTGGGATATTTTTGTAGGAAATATGAGTGTAATTGGTCCTCGTCCGGGTCTGTGGAATCAGGATGTGTTGACTGCAGAAAGAGATAAATATGGTGCCAACGATGTAAAGCCTGGTTTGACTGGTTGGGCACAAATCAACGGTCGTGATGAGCTGGAGATTCCAGATAAAGCAAAATTGGACGGAGAATATGTGAAGAATATGGGGTTTGCAATGGATGCAAAGGTGTTCCTCGGCTCTCTTCATGTGTTTGGAAAGGACGATTCTGTTGTTGAAGGTGGAACTGGTGAGATAAAGAAAGGCGAGAAGGAATGCATTATTCCTACAGATACGAAGGTATCTGTAGTAATGGCAACATACAGACGTGATGAAGCTTTGAGAGTCGCTCTGAATTCTTTGCTGAGTCAAACATACAAAAATTTTGAAGTGGTGCTCGTAGATGATAATAATAATGCTGAATGGTCTGCAAAGGTACTAGAGATTGTAGAAAGTATTAAAGATAAGATTTTTATTAATTATATTGTCAATGAAGTGAATTTAGGCTCCGCAGCAACTAGAAACAAAGGCATTTTTGCTGCCAGAGGTCAGTATATTACATTTTTGGATGATGATGATATTTATTTATCTGAAAAGATAGAGATGCAGCTTCGAGATATGATTGCATCTGGTGCTGATTATGGAATCACAGATCTTCTTTTATATGATGAGAATGAAAATCTGATTGATCGAAGAATTCGTTCCTATATTAAAAAGACAGATACGAATAGTTTGATGAAATATCATTTGATGAATCATATGACTGGTACAGATACCTTCATGTTTAAGGCAGAATACATTAGAAAGATTGGTGGATTTCCAGGTATAGATGTTGGTGATGAATTTTACCTTATGAAAGAGGCAATTCTTGCAAATGGTAAATTTACATATTCTCCACACTGTTATATTAAGGCATATGTACATACGGGTGAGTCGGGTGGTTTGTCTAGTGGACAAAAGAAGATTGATGGAGAAAATGCATTATTCATTGAAAAACAGAAATATTTTGATATGTTTGATAAAAAGACAATTCGATATATAAAAGCTAGACATTATGCGGTGCTTGCTTTTGCACAACTACGCCGTAAATATTATTTATCTTGTATGAAAAATATCGGAAAAGCAGTAGTTATATCTCCGAAAGAAAGTATAGAGATTGTTAAAGCACATATTTTGCCATAACACTTCTTAAAAGGGAAAATTACAAGGGGGATATTGATGATAAAAAATTTATTACACAAGATTTGCAGAAAGATATGTACATTTATTGTAAAAAAAAGGTGCAAATCATATGGAGAAAATCTTAGAGTAAACATGTTTTCAAAAATTACTAAAAATACAACTTTAGGTAATAATGTAAATTTTAATGGTATGCGGATTTCTGGACTAGGAAAAGTTTTAATAGGTGATAATTTTCATTCGGGAACGGAATGTATGATAATAACTAGTTATCATAATTATGATCAAGGTGCAAAAATTCCGTATGATGATACATACATTTCTAAAGATGTAGTGATTGAAGATAATGTATGGTTGGGATCTAGAGTTATTGTTTTAGGTGGTGTAACGATAGGTGAGGGTGCAATTATTCAAGCGGGAAGTGTTGTTATAAAAGATATTCCTGCGTTTGGTATTGCAGGAGGACATCCGGCAAAAGTATTTAAATACCGAGATATAGAACATTATAATCAATTAAAAGAACAAGGATTGTTTTTTTAGAAATTAGAAGGTGAAAGATGAAAGTTTTAGTTTTATCTAATTTTATATATGATATAGAGCAACCTGTGTTTAATAAAAATGCATGTGGATTTGGTATTATGGTTAATGATATTGTGAATGCAGTCTCTAAGAATAACGATGTTTATCTTATGACAAGAGCATTTCATAATGCCAAACAGGTTAATAGGTATCAACTTGTGTCACATACTAAAAGTGATTTTGCCAAGTCAATATCTATTCGTAATCTAACCAAAGCGGTAGTAGGTTTTTTTTCATGCAAAGAGCCTTTTAGAATGAAATTAAGGTATGCTTACTATAATTTAGATATGGGAAGCGTAAAAAAAGCAATCAAAGAAATAAAACCAGATGTAGTACATGTTCACGGTTTATCATATTCAACCAAGCAATATATTAATTTATTAAGAGAATTGAAAATTCCCTTTGTTGTGACGCTACATGGATTGCTTGGACTTGATGAATCAGTACAGGCATCAGAGCATGACAAATCCTATGAGAAAGAGTTTCTTTTACTTAGTGAGAAGGAAAATATACCAGTCACAGTAATAAGTTCTGGAATGAAATCACGTATACAAAAATTTTATGGTATTTCTGGTAAAAATATTTTTATAGTGTTAAATGGTATCAATGTTGACATAAAAAGATATTCAGATGAAGAATTAAATGATTTTAAGAATAAATTAGGAATAAATAAAAGTGATAAAGTTATTGTTTTTATTGGGAATATAACAAAAAACAAAAACCAGGAGCAATTGATAGATGCAATTAATCTGATATCTTCTGACATAAAACAAAATATAAAAGTGTATTTTGCAGGAAAGGATGTATTACAGGGAAAGTTACAGAAGAAAACAGAGCAGTATGGATTATCAAAAGTTATTTCGTTTCTCGGTTTTTTGGAAAAAAATGATATCAACAAATTATACGATAGCTCAGATTTAAATATTTTTACAAGTTTAAATGATGGATTTGGACTGCCGATTGTTGAGGGATTTCTTCATGGTGTTCCAGTGGTAACATATTCTGATTTAGATTCCTTTGAAGATATTTATGAGACAGATGCAATTATAGTGCCTCGAGACAGAACTACAAAAGAATTAGCAGTAGCTGTTGAAGTGGCTTTGAGTTGTAATTGGGACAGGAGGAAAATTCAATCTCTAGCAGAGAAATATTCTCTAGAAAATATGGGAAAAGCATACAGCAGCGTTTATATACAAATTAAAAAGGTGAGGAGTAAATGATTAAAATATTAAAAGATAAATATGCGACTCTTAGTGTCGTAGTGTTCATATATTTTGTCGCAATTAGTAACTTTCAAAACTTGTATTTAAGTTTATTTGCAATATTAATGTGTTTGCCATTGATGAATTATCCACAGTATTTGATTCCACATGTACTATTAACGTCATTGTTTGGTGATTACTTTGTCGCATTACCTGGAATTGGTATGAGTAGAATTATTGGTATTATATTTGTTATATCGGTATTCATCTTGGAATACAAAAAAGATAGGACATGTCATATAGAGAAGAATTTATTTTTATCAGTTGGAATATTATCGGTATTATCGTTGGCATCATGTATGAATTCTATAACGGGTACTATGATTCCTGCCTATGTTTTAATACTGAATTTTTTAATAATGTTAGCTCTTTCAATGCTGCCTTATGAAGCGCTAATGGAAGGTTTTTTTGTTTTGCGAATTAACACGATTATTATGGCATTAAATATACTATTTTCAATCGTTTCTGGACGTGCTGCGTATTTTGCAAATAGATTGATTTTTCATTATTCCTTAAATTCAAACGGTCTTGGTATGGCAGCAGTTCAGTTAGCAGTAATAATAATAGCATTGATGTACTTTAAAGATATACAGCAGAGTAATTTAATTAATGTTTTAATTGTTGTAGGCTGCATTTTTATTATCATGTTGACTGGTTCTAGAACATCATTGATTGCAATAATTGGAGCAATTGCAGCTTTATTTGTATATTATGGATTTTTCAATGAAGATAATAGAATCAAGATTCAATATATTCTGATTCCAGTGGTATTAATATGGTTAGTGATCTATGCATTAAATCATATTGAGTTAGAAATGTTTTCCAGATTTACAGCAGAAGCTGTGTTGGAAACAGGAGGAAGTGGACGAGAAGAGATATGGCAGTGCGCATTAGAAAATGTATTTCCTAATTATCCGATATGGGGAGTTGGGCTAGGAGTTGAAAATACAATAGTTGCTCTTTCTGGATATGGATTACCCAATAATGTTGGTATCCATAATATGTATATAACGCTGTTGATACAGGTAGGTGTAGTTGGGGCTGTCGTTTTTCTATTTATTATTTGTAAGTATACAATAAATGCACTGAGATATATACGATTTACAAATACGATGTTTTTACCAGCTTTAATGCTAGTATCCGCATGGATTAACGGAATTGGTGAAGAAGTTTATGCAGAGCGTTTTATTTGGATGGCAATTGGCATGGTATATGTTCTGCAGAAGGAATTTGTGTCTGTAGAGAACAAAAAGATGTTGAAGGAAAACTGTTAATGAAAAAAATACTATTCTTAACACAAAATATGAAGATGAATGGTGCAAATAAGAGTTTAATCAATATACTTAATGTAATAGATAAGAAAAAATATGCTATTGATTTATTTGCATTTTCGAAAGAAGGCATTCTAGCTGATTGCATTCCCAAAGATATAAATTTGCTTGAAGAAGATAAGTATATGGCTTGTTTTACAAATAGTATGCAGGAGGTCTATCAGTCGGCAGATTTTATTGGAAAAGGAATTAGAGTTTTATCGGCAGTCGAGAAAAAAATAACAGGATGCCCGACAGATCCGAAAATAAAATTCCTTTTATGGAAGTTCGCAAAGAATATTCATTTTAAATATGATATAGCTATTGCATGGAATGAAGGGGCATGTCATAAATTTTTAGTTGATAAAATAGATGCTAAAATTAAAATCGGTTGGTGTCATATTGATGATGAAGCTTGGCCGTATCATTATAAGCTACAAAAAAAATATTTTCCTAAGTTAGATTATATTTGTACGGTATCAGAAAGATGTAAAAAAGCATTACTTAGTCGCTATGATATTTCAGAGAAGAAAATTAAAGTGATAAGGAATATTATGCCGATTTATTCTATGATGGAATTATCAAAAGATTCGTTTGATTTGTTTGATGGTGAACAGATTAATATTTTAACAATAACCAGAAACGAATTTTTGAAAAAAAATTCGGATGCTATCCAAGCTGCAAAATTATTGCATGATAATGGATTGAATATTCATTGGTGGATTTTAGGTGGCGGTTTTTCAGAGGAACAATATAATACAGAATCAACTTATTTAACATTTGTTCGCCCTGTCAAGAATCCATATGTGTTTATAAAAAATTGTGATATTTATGTTCAGACATCCTATCCAGGTGAGGCATGGGGAATGGGGGTTAATGAAGCTAAGATATTTGGAAAGCCTGTTGTAGTATCACAAACAGAAGTTTTTGCAGAACAAGTTATTGCTTATAAAACTGGTTTAATTTATAACCATACCGTTGATGATCTTGTAGAGAAAATCAAATTATTGATATATTCAGAAGGTTTAAAGAGTTCTATTCAAAAAAATCTGATTGCATCCGATTGGAGTAATATTGAATATCTTGATACTTTGTATTCTTTAATGGAGGGATATGAATGAAAAATATAAGTGTCATTATTCCAGTATATAATGCGGAAAAGTATATAGACAGATGTGTTCAAAGTCTTATATTACAAACGTTAGAAAATATAGAATTTATTTTTGTTAATGATTGTTCAACTGATACAAGTTTAAAAATTTTAACAAAATATCAAGAAGAATACCCTGAAATAATTAAAGTATTATCCTTGCCTAAGAACATGAGGCAAGGTGCGGCTAGAAATGCAGGCATAAAAATAGCACAAGGGGAATATATCGGTTTTGTTGATGCAGATGATTGGGTTGATGAAACGATGTTTGAAAAATTGTATCAATGTGCAAAAGAAAATAATTATGATGTTGTTGGATGTCAGAATTATGTAGCAAATGTCAGTGGTAAAGTAATTTCTATATCAAAAGGAAATACAGTAGCACAAACTGGGATATTAAATGAAGAAAGGAGAAAATCGCTACTTGTCAATGGTGGAAATATCTGGTTGAAAATTTATAGACGTTCAATGCTAGTAGATAATCAAATTTATTTTCCGGAAAAACTCTCATATGAGGATAATTATTTTATTCCGATTGTCTTTTTGTATTGTAAAAGCTTTGGATTGGTGGATGAACCTTTATACTATTATTATTTAAGCGAGAATTCTACAGTGCGAACTCCAAATTCAAATACACAATTTCAAAGGTTTAAGACTTTGGAGTTATTAATGGAGAAGGTAAAAGAACTAGATGTTTACGAAAAATATAAAGAAGAATTTGAGTATTTGGAGATTGTGCTGCATTACTTAAATACTGCAAAATTGTGCATAATACATTATAAACCTTATAACATAGAAATGTTATTCAAAATTCGTGAATATATCAAGGAAAATATCCCTGAGTATTATAAGAATTCGCACTATAAAAGCAGGATTTCAAAAGTTGATCGATGGTTATTAAGATTGAATGATATTTCTCCATATTTATATGCTCCGTGTTTAGGAATGATTTGGAAACTATATAATTTGAAAAGAAGGTGAAAATATTCATGATTAGCGTTGTAATTCCTGTATATAACACAAAGACTGATCTTATGAAGCAATGCGTTGACAGTGTTGTGTGCTGTTCAGATATAGAGCTTATTATTGTTAACGATGGTTCTACAGATATGGGGGTTGTCCAGATGTGTGAAAGCTATGCAATGCAGTATGACAATATTCAGTATGTGAGCCAAACGAATTCTGGACTTAGTGTTACTAGAAATAATGGCATTGCAAAAGCACGAGGGGAATATATCATATTTCTTGATAGTGATGATTGGTGGAACAGCGGAGTTTTTGAGAGAATTTGCAAAGTTTTAAATAAATGGCATCCTGATGTACTAGTTTTTCAAGCCGAAAAAGTTGAATTTACAACAGGTGAACGATTACCTATTGGAAAAGTTTCTTCTGACTTTCAGCAGTGGAGTAGCGGAAAAGAAGCATTGAAGTCACTTTTAGCAGAGGATCTACACTTTGAATGGTATGCGTGGAAATATGTTTTTTCTAAAAATTTGTTTGAGCGAACAAATTTACGATTTGAAAAAGGGCTTTACTATGAGGATGTGGATCTCATACCTAGGTTACTTTATAATGCAGAAATGACTATATGTGTGCCGGATGTATTATTAAATTATCGTTTCCATAACCCGACGTCCATATTAAATACACCTAATGTAAAAAAGAGTAACGATAAATTGTTAGTAGTAAGCCGCATGATGGATTTTTGTTCAAAAATAGACGATACGATGCTAAAAAAGCAGTTGTTACATAATTTATCGCAGTTGTTTCTATCTGCTTATGGGGATTATATCAATGATGTTCCTGTTGATGTTACAATGCTAAAAAGGTCATTTGGTATAACAAAATATTCTGAGGAACGTTTGGGAAAGGTTTCACGTATTTGTTGTGGATTATTCGGACTTCAAAACGGTACGAAATTGATTCGAAAATTGCTTAAAAAATAAAACATAGAGAAATCGAGAGGATGCTTAAATGGAAGTGAGCTTAAAACAACGAAATAAAACATTTGATTTGATACGTGTGATTGCAATTTTTGCGATTATATGTGGACATATGTACACATTTGCGAATTTCAATGATGTACTGGCAACGGATACGAGCGCTCAATTTTATCTTTCTCACTTTCTGAAGGCAATAGGCTTAGTTGAAAATAATATTTTTTTTCTAATAACGGGCGTATACTCTGTTTCTTCAGATTATAAAAAAGCGCTTAATAAGGTTGTTTCTTTATATACAAAAATTTATGTAGTATCTGTACTATGCTTCGTATTTTTTACTATTGTTTGGCACATTCCGATTAATATTGATTTTTTGTGCATAACATTTGCTCCGTTTAGTATGAATGGTTATTGGTTTCTGTCGGTGTTTATTACAGTTTTACTGCTTAGTCCGTTCGTTAATGCTGCGTGGAATATAATTGAACGGAAGTATGCGTTTGCAGTATATGGAATTTTTTTTATACTGATTGTGTTGATTCCATCTATTTTTGGCGAAGAGAAGGTTATCAATGGCGGGGAGTATTCTGTAGCTTTTGGAGTATTACTTTTCATAACTGGAAAAATAATTGGAGAATATGGAGAGAAATTCAAAAGTTTAAAATTTACTGGGTGGGGGTACATGCTTCTCTTAGTGGTTGCATTTTTGTATAACACAGTTGTAAAAATCCAGTTTGGAGAAATCAAACTAATTGACCGTATGATGGATGGAAGTAATAAGTTGATTCCATTTCTGTTATCAGGGTTAATTATTAGCTTTGCAATGAAGCAAACAACGATTTTTAAATCAGCTCATATTAATAGGGGTGTATCGTTAATTGCAAAAAGTAGTTTGATGATTTATATTGTGCATTGTAATAAATATTTTATTAGATTTGTGTTCCCTGCAATCAGAACATTATGGGAGAAGACAGAAATACCTTATATCATTTATGTGCTAGGTGTTTCGTTACTAATTCTTTTCCTTCTGACAGCTTTAAATATTATGGTCGAATGGATAGAAGCACGATTGAAGAAAGGGTAAATTGAAATGGGAAATAAAAAGAAATTATTGTTCATTGTTCCGTCTATGGTTGGAGGCGGTGTGGAACGGTGCTTGTTAAATCTGATTAATGCATTAGACCATAATCGGTATAAAATTGATATTTTGGCAATAAAAAGTGGTGGAGATTTGATAAATCAGATTCCAACTGATGTAGGATATCGATATACATGGAAGAAAGAATGGCGATTGTTTGGTAAAAGAATCCCAGGTTCAGATAGGGTATTTTCTTTGGTATATCAGAAATGTCCAGAAAAGCTTCTTGCAAAATTGTTTATCAAAAAAGATTATGATGTTGTAATAGATTACTGGGGACAAGAAGGATTAAAGCTGGCAACCGGAACAAAAGGAAAAAAAATAGCTTTTATTCATTTTGACATGAATACAGAAGGTTTGCAAACTGCATATTTTCCGTATGTCAGTCACAAAGAATTAAAGTCGGCGTATGCTTCAATGGACACAATTGCTTGTGTGTCAAAGGATTCTTTGGACAGCATGGAAAAGCGTTTTCATTTTGAAAATCCAAAATTGTTGTCAGTAAAATATAACATCAATTTAAATGATGTCATATTGAGTAAAGCGGAGGAACCTTTAGACGAATCATGGGAAAAATTCTTTTCTAAAAAAGAGGGAAAAATACTTTGTGCAGTAGGACGACTGACTTGGATAAAAGGTTATGATCGTTTGATAAAAATTTGTGCACGTCTCAAAGAGGAGGGGATTGCATTTAAATTACTTATTTTGGGACAGGGAGAGGAACAAGAAAATTTAGAAAAGTTGATTGATGTGCATCAGCTTCATGAAAATGTGATTCTTGGAGGATTTCATAAAAACCCATATTCTTTTATGAAAGCATCTGATCTTTTTATTTGTTCGTCACATTTTGAAGGATTTAGTACCGTTGTATCAGAAGCTGTAATTTTAGGTGTTCCTGTTCTTACAACAGATTGTACCGGTGCAAAGGAAATATTGGGGGAATCAGAGTATGGATTAGTCACTGGAAAAGATGATGAGAGTCTCTATGAAGGACTGAAAAAAATCCTTATAGATGAAAATTTATATCAGAGGTACTGTAATGCAGTAATCAAACGACAGAAATTTTTTGATAATCACGTTAGATTAAAAGAAACAGAAGAATTATTTGAATGAGGATGTGGATATGAGCAAGGTAAGTATAATTATTCCTGTTTATAATCGAATAAAGGAGCTGATGATTCCTGTAAACAGTATTCTGGAACAAAGTTTTACAGATTGGGAGCTGATTCTTGTGGATGATGGTTCTTCAGATGGTTCTTCAAGTTTATGCGATAAACTGATGCAGCAGGATACTCGAATTCGTGCTGTTCATCAAGCGAATTCTGGTGTTTCTGCAGCGAGAAATCATGGGCTAGCTATTTCAAACGGAGAATATGTGCTATTTATTGATAGTGATGATTGGATTGAAAAAAATACACTTAAGCAGATAGTTGCCCGAATTGAAAAAGATAAGAGTGACATTGTATTGTTTGCTATGAATATTGATAGATTTCGTGGAAAAGAAATCAATACAATAACGCTTCTTTATGGAGAAGATGTAATATTAGACCGAGAAGAGTTAAATACTCTCTTTGTTGATTTGTTTTATAAGGACTATCTTGCATCTTCTTGCACAAAGCTGTTTCGGAAATCTGTAATCGAAAAGAATCATTTGCAGTTTTGTGCTGATCTTGTGATGTATGAGGACTTTTACTTTGTAATGGATTATCTTTCCAAAATTCAGAAAATTTCCGTTGCCAACCAAGCATATTATCATTATCGCATGGATGAAACAGTATTGTTGATTGAGAAGCGCAAGCCAGAAGGATTGCTTGAGAATCTGGATAAGGTGGCAAAGAGAGTTTTAGAATTTGTTAAAGATTCAGAAATATATCATGATAAAAGATTACAGAAAATGGTATTTGAGTTCTATATCATGTATATTTACAAACTATTTATTTCAAAGGGATATACAAATGCAGAACGTAGACAGGAGCTAAAGAGATTGTTGCAATACCCAGGACTGATTATCTCCGAGAAAAACAGCAGAGGGACGGACTCAGGAAAATTCTACGAGATGTTAAGGGTAAGTATACAAAAAAAATCATCATTTGGGCTATGGCTTGTAGGATTGTTCAGATATAAGAGATGAAAAATAAGGGGGAACGCTTATGAGTAAAAAAATAATTAATATTTATATAGACTCCTTTAAATTTGGTGGAATTGAGAAAAATCTTGTGAGTATATTGAATGCATTGGATAGAGAGAAATATTTGATTAATATGATTTTTTTGAATAATGCAATTGGCGATATGTTTTACCAGGTTGAGATTCCGCTGAATACTATTCTACTAAACCCAAATGAGCTTTCATGGAAAAAGTTAGTTGTTTTTAGCAATTTTATCAAATTTCTTCCAAAAAGAATTTTTCGCAAATTATATCGTATTCCGGATGCTGATGTAGAAATAATTTTCCCAGAAAGATTGGTACCAATATTTGCGAATAAGCTGACAGCAGAATGTAAATGTTCATGGAATCAGACTTTTGTAAATCCTGCGGAACGACTGGAATATTTCAGTAAGAGCTTTAAAACTCGATTGATTCAGTGGTGGGGACGATATTCCTATAAAAAACTGGATTATGTGATTTGTAACTCTATGATGTGCAAGGCGCAATATGAGGCAATATGGGAGGGGATTAGTAATGCAATAGCAATACCAGGATATGCAAATTCAGATACGATTTGCCGGGCTGCTGAAATGGTTCCGCCAGAGGCTGTAACTAATTATACAGGAAAGAAGATTGTCTTTGTAGGGCGTCTTGCTTGGGAGAAGAATATTGATCTTTTGATTGATACAGTGAAGTTTATGAGCCAGAAATCAAAAATTCCATTTCGGTGTTTTGTGATTGGAGATGGACCAGAACGCAAAAAACTCGATATTTTTTCCGAAGATAATTCAAATTTACTTACTCTTGGCTACATGGATAATCCATACTGTGTAATCAAAAATTGTGATTGTTTAGTCTCAACTTCCAGATATGAGGGATTTGGTTTGACCGCAGTTGAAAGTATGCTGTGTGGATGTCCTGTTGCATCAGTTGATAATGGTGGAATCAGTGAGATTCTTGACGGTGGCATATATGGTGTACTTACTGCTCAAAATCCAGAGGAGCTCGCAAATGGTATTCTTGAACTTTTATCTGATGATCAGAAGCAAAAGGAACTTATTCAGAAAGGTTATCAAAGGGCATTTGAGTATGACATAAAAAATGCAATTAAGAAGATTGAATACATATTTCAGGGCGGAAAATAATTTATGAAAATAAAAATCACAGGTACAAAAGGATATATTGTAGAAACTTTGCTTCCACATCTTCAGAAAAAATATCCAAGTGCAGATGTTAGAGCAATTTCTGTTAGAGACGCGAATGTTGACTTATCGGATACAGATATTTTGATCCATGTAGCTGGATTAATTCCAGGCAAAGCGATTAACAACGAGGAGTATTATCGGATTAATCACGGGCTTACTGTGAAATTAGCTGAACAGGCAAAGTGCATTGGTGTGAAACATATGATTTATTTCAGTACAATTGCTGTATATGGTCGGGTGCCTTTAACTAAAAGCAAGGTGACTTTCGAAGAAGGTACAGAACAACCTGCAACACCGTATGGTGATAGTAAATTACAAGCAGAACGAGCGTTAAGAAAACTCGAAACAGATGAATTCAAAGTTGCGATTCTTCGGGTTCCAGATGTATATGGAAATAAAAATATTGATTATCTACAAAGATATATTAATATTGCTAATAAATATTATAAAGTTGGAGGTTATAACCCGATAATTTGGAACAATAAAAAACGTTCAGCGGTTCATATAGATAATTTGGTGGCTTGTGTTCAAGGTATAATTGAAGAATGTTGGTCGGGAGTTTTGATTCCCCATGATAGGGAACCCTTGTCAACTTATGAGTACATTCAATTGATATCAAGAATACGACAAATGAAACTGAAATCATCCAAGCTTCTTGGTTGGGGTGTTTGGATACTACAACAGATTACTGGAAAATTTGAATTTTTTTATGGTTCATTCGATGCATCGAATGATTTAAAAGCACCATTTTCATATCAGATAATGACAGCAGCAGAAGCGTGTGAAATTACGCTCGAAAAATTATCTGATGGCATTCGCAGGGATGAAAGTGAGGATTATTAAGAAAGAGAGATGTATATGATCGATGAAGAAAAAACGTGCGTTATATAATTTAATTGTTGGCATGGGGAGCAAGTTTGTGCTAATGGTATTGGGATTTATTATTCCTAAAATATTTATTGAAAACTATGGCTCTGATGTTAACGGACTATTATCTTCAATTGGTCAAGTATTTGCGTATTTGAATCTGGTTGAGGCTGGTATCGGTGTTGCCACAACACAAGCATTATATAAGGCAGTGGCAAAGGATGACTGGAATGAGATTAGTGCAATTATGAATGCATCATCTGGTTTTTATAGGCGAACGGGTACTATTTATTTCATCGGTGTGGTGATTACCAGTTTGTTTTATGCATTTTTTGTGAAGACACCGCTTTTTCCAAGACAGGTATTTCTTCTTATTTTATTTTCTGGAATGGGAAATGTGTTAAATTACTTCTTCCAGTCTAAGTATATTGCCCTGCTTAATACAGAGGGAAAAACATATATTCATGTGGGAATTAATACAGTTATTCAGATTTTCACCCAGATTCTGAAAATTATTATGATTAGCAATCAGTTTGATATTGTACTGATTTATTTCGTTTATTTAATGATTACAGCAATGCAAATTTTTGTACTTAATATTTATATGCATTGTAATTACAGAAATAAGTTAAATAATGCAGTGAAACCGAATAAACAGGCGTTGAATCAGCATTCATCTGTTTTGATTCATCAGATATCAGGAGTAGTTTTTTCTAATACGGATGTTCTAATATTGACAGCCTTTACAAATTTGCAATATGTAAGTATTTATACGATATATAATATGGTGATTACCAATTTAAATGTACTTACGATTACTGTTTTGGATAGTTTTACATCTGCGTTAGGTCTTATTTATAACGAAAGTAAGGAACGATTTAATAAAGTCTACGATTTGTATGAATTGGGTAGCTGGATAGTTTGTTTTATTTTAATGTCAATAACGCTTCTTCTATATAAACCGTTCATTACACTGTATACTGCAAATGCAGATATTAATTATGTTGATACGATTCTGCCTATGCTCTTTGTTTTAAATCAACTTTTGAGTTTTATTCGTATGCCAGGATTGAAAGTGATGAACATAGAGGGATGTTTTAAGGATACTCGCAGTAGGACTATTATTGAAACGGTCATTAATCTATTTGTTTCGTTGATTGCAGTTCAATTTGTTGGAATATATGGAGTACTTTTAGGAACTACCGTAGCATTGAGCTATCGAACTGTAGATATTATTATTTACTCTAATCGGAAAATTCTGAAACGAAAATGGATAATAATTTTACGCAGACTTTTAGTAAACGTAGCTATATTTGTTATACTTTTCTTTTTATTACATCAGTGGACAGTTAACATTAGTAGCGTAGCAGGATTCTTGGTTATGGGGATAAAGACAACTTTTGTAGTAACAGGAGTTTACCTTGTAGCAAATCTACTTTCTGAAATCGGCAATGAAAATGTTAAAGGATTAATTAACAGGATACTTCCTGCAAAAGAAAAGGGGGATATTTGATGAAATTAAGTATCATAATTCCGATATATAATGCAGAAAAATATCTTAACAAGACAATTGAATCAATTATTACGCAAGAAGGTGAGTACGAATTGATTCTAGTGGATGACGGTTCTAAAGATGCTAGTCTATCTATTTGTAATTATTATGCATCCATTGATCATAGAGTGCGAGTGATTCATATTGAAAATGGAGGTGTGTCTAATGCGCGAAATGTTGGTATTGAGGCAGCACGGGGCGAATATATACAATTTGTCGATAGTGATGATAAATTAACTGAAGGTGCTTTAGAAAAGATTTTTCATAAAATGGAATCGGGTGTGGATGTGATTGTGTTTTCTTTTTGCACATTTGGGAATGATCAGCAAGAGGTAAAGGTACCTGAAATGAAAAATTCTTCTCTTCGGCAGAAGATAGAGTTTTTAATTGAGAAAGGTCAGATTGTAGCATGCTGGAATAAGGTTTATAAAAAAGATGTTATTGACACAACAAGATTTCATATAGATTTAACATATGCTGAAGATTATTGCTTTAATCTAGAGGTATTTAAAAATGTCGATTCAGTGTCTATGATGCCAGATGTAATTTATCTGTATCGAAGAGAGGGAGCATCTCTATCTGGTGGATATGATGAAAAAAATTTTATTGTAGCAGATTTTATTCGTAAGGAATCCTTTAAACTACTTCAGCAGCTTGGTAGTGATGAAATTTTTATGGTAGAGAGAAACTATGCCTATAATGTCGATAGCATTGTTCAGAGAATGATTCATAGACAGGATCTTTCCTTTAAAAAAAAAGTAACGCTTATGAAAAAATATTGTGGAAAAGAATACATAGAGGCGGTAAATCGTTATTATTCAGGTATGTATGGAAAGCTGCTGAGATCGAAAATATTTGTGTTGGTAGTGGCATATCTACAGATTTTAAATCGAAAAAAGAAATGAGGAAGGTGTGATATGTGCAAAAAGATTACAATTATCATTCCAGTTTTTAATGGCGAAAAGTATATAGAAAGATGTATTAAAAATGTGCTGAATCAATGCTACGATAATTATGAAGCAATTTTGATAGATGATGGGTCTACTGACAGTACGCGGTTGATATGTGATCAATATGTTCAGAAGGACAATCGTATTTTTGTATATACACAGAAAAATTCTGGTGTCAGTGCGGCAAGAAATAGAGGGCTGGCAATGGCAACAGGAGAGTTTATTTGTTTTATGGACAGTGATGATCAAATCGATGAAAATTATCTGAAAAATTTAGTAGAATCATATGATATTTGTGCAGGAAAAGCGCAATTAGTTATTCATGGATGTAAGATTGATTTTTACAAGGGGGGGATAGTCAAAGAAACCCGTTTTGTGCAACCTCATCAAGGACGGTATACGCCTGTTGATATATTGAATGAGATAGATCGAAAAGTTCCCTTGGTGTCAGTACAGACAGTATGGGGAAATCTTTATAGAAGAGAGATAATTGAAAGCAATTCTCTTAGGTTTGATGAAAACATAGGTTTAACAGAGGATTATTTGTTTAATTTGGAGTATATGCAGAAAATACAAGTGGTTTATATAAATAATCATATGGATTATCACTACATTAAAACAGAAAAAGAAACGGCTGTACATAAATATCATCCAGAGTATATGAATACCATTTGTACAATTATTTCTATGATGCAGGATATGGTGCGGAATCAACATCCAGAGTTTCTAGCATATGTATTCAAGGAGTATTGTAGAACGATTTATCATTATTACTCTAATTATTCTAGGAATAGTAGAGGGGAAAGGCTGGACATACTAAAAAAAATAGAGGAGGCACCATTATTTTCTGAATCATTAAAAATTAGGAAGCAACCTATTATGTATAGACTTTTTCGGATTCCATTAATGACACACAATATTATACTGGAAGACATCTTTTTTAGAGTGACATCTCTTGTTCGGAGGTATTAAAGTGAGTTTACTAGGATATATTAAAAAAATTGCGGCAAAGCGTATGATGAAGGTGGATGCTTTATTTACTTATCCGGTTGATAAGCAAATTGAATTTTTAAGACGATTTCCTGAGCCAAAGAATGATTTAGAACGAAGTTATTTTCAGTATCGGTGCCAAATTCAGCGGGTACCAAGAATAGATTTTTGGATTCAGAATTTAGGGAGTATTCCACTACTTGTATTATATTGGATAAAGATACCAAAATCATTAAGGAAAAGAAATGTGGATGATACAGACTTATTGTTCTTTCAGAATGGCATATCAGATTCTATCCTGCCGGATTCGATTACTAAAAGTGGAAAAAAGATTGTTTCTTGTAATTATGAGGACGCACTGCTTTTAACAAGAGAAGATAGAGTTTTTTTAAGATTAATTTGGAAAAATCATCCTTTTGATTTTTACTTTCTCCTAAAAATACTGATTAAAGTAGCAGCTTACAGCGCACAAATATCTACTTATCATCCTAAGGAATTTTTGGTTTCCTCAGAATATTCCTTTACATCGTCAATTTTAACACAGTATGTGGAATCAAGAAAATGTATTCACACTAATATTATGCATGGAGAAAAGTTATTTACAATTTCAGATGCTTTTATTCGATTTAGTCGTTTTATCGTTTGGGACGAACACTATATACAACTGTTTAGTTCTTTACGGGCAGACAAGTCACAATTTCAGGTAGAAATTCCACCTGCATTGCGATTTAGATTAAAAGTAACAAATAAGCGTTATTATATTAAGTATTATCTGTCCGATGAAAGCGAGACTGATCTTATAAGGATAGCAGAATTGCTAAAAAAATTAGTAGAACAAGGTAAAGCGGTTGCAGTGCGTCCACACCCGAGATTTTCTAATATGAATATGGTAAAACAAATTTTTAATGGGATTGAGATTGAGTATAAAACAGTTGATATAGAAGAATCTATTCTGTCTTGCGAATATGTAGCAGCATTATTTTCAACGGTATTAAATCAAGCATATTTTAATGGCATTAAAATAGTTATAGATGATTACTCAAACCCGGAAAAATATGAAAAGTTAAAACAGATGAATTATTTAATGATGAGTAAAGAGCATGAGATTCTTTCAAATCTTGTAATACGTTAAGGAAGAACAATCATGATAGATGGAACTATCAATAGAAGAAGATTCAATCAATGGATAAAATTATGATTTTTACTGTTGCTTATCCAATTTCGATTTGAGAAGCAGCAAAAATAGTCTGGAACAAGTTGCTTTTTCTATATGGATAAAGAGAACTACTATATTCAATGGTTTTCTATGCTGTTGTAGTAATGAATTACCAGGGAAATGGGTCAATAAACTATGGAAGAAAGGAATTAGACATATGATTGATAGGCTTATATCAAAAGAGTATAGGGGATTTTTTGCAATTATAATATTATTACATCATCTTTGCCTAAATATCAGTTTTATTAATAATTCAGTAATTGCACCAATGCTTCGTTCTGCAGGGTATCTTTCTGTGTCAGTATTTTTTCTATTATCAGGGTATGGATTGTATGCTCAATACTTATTAAATGGAAAAGACTATGTGTCTAAGATGCCGCAAAAAAGAATTTTTCCATTTTATATACAGAACGTAGTGTTGATAGCAGTATATTCGTTGTTTTCTATAGTGTTAAAGGACAGTGTTAGTATAAAATCAATAATGGTATCTCTGCTTCCGGGGGGAGGGACAGTAATAAAGAATGGATGGTACATACAAATTATTCTTTTATGCTATTTGATTTTTTGGAGTATTTTTATTTTAGATAAAATCCAGAAAAAAATACTTTTTGCTGGAATAAGCATAAGTATATATTTCTTGGTTTGCTATTTTCTTGATATTAACCAATTCTGGTATGTTTCTGTTTTTGCGTGGATTCTTGGAATGCTATTAAAAAAATATGAGAACTTTTTAACAAGTATAACAAAAGAAAATACATTGTTGTGCATATTAGTCGGATGTATATTATTTTGTGGAACTTTTTTCTTAGGAAGAACAGGGGCAATTCAATATGTATCTCCGCTTTTTAAGGCCGCATCAGCCAATATTTTTGCAAGTATCGTGTGGTTTATGATGATAAAACAAAAACATATTTTAGGAAAAACTTGGTTAGAAATAGCAGGAGAATATTCATTTGAAATATATGTCGTACAGGGACTTGCATTTATGACATTTAGAAATAATCGTTTTTATTTATCCAATGAAGCAGTGTATTGTGCATTGGTTATTGTTATGGTGTTTGTATATGCAGCTACAATGAAGAGAATTTTTCATGTAATTCATCGTAAGATATGATTAAATATTTATAGAAATAATAGGAGAAGAGTTGATGCTACATTGTAAGGTGAAATGTTGAAACAAAACACCTAATCAAGTAATCGGAACAGTTAAAAGGACGTATACGACAATGATAATAATGGCTTTCTCGTATTTGCGGTGCAGGTATCGAGTTATGAACTTAGGAGGTTTTTGGGATTTGATTAAAGCATTTGCAATTTGTACCGGAGCTGGTTTAAAATAAGAAACAGCATGGGAAATTTACCCAATTTCTATAGTCTGTAAGTTTTATAAACAAATAATATCAGAAGGAAAATAAGTTAGAAAAGCGAAAGTCGGTCAAAGTGTTTCATGACGCATTGGTGCCTTTCGTAGAAAGGCGGATTATAAAAATGGAGAAACTAATTTTGATAGGAGCGGGAGGATATGCTAAATCGGTAATTGATTCAGTGGATTACTATAATTATGAATTAGCAGGATTTATCGATGAATTCACACAGTCTAAAACACATTTGGGTATACCAATACTTGCATCAAGTATAAGAGAATTGGAAAACCCAGAGCAATATGTTTATTTTATTGCAATCGGAAACAATATCAATAGAAAACGATGGTATGATGTTCTTATAGAAAAAAAGTTACGTTTAATTAATGTGGTTGATAGATCAGCTATTGTGTCACCGAAAGCGACATTGGGAACAGGATGCTTTATCGGAAAATTTGCTGTAGTGAATAGCAAATCTGTTGTCGGGAATGATTGTATAATTAACACGCGTGCTCTAGTGGAACATGGTTGTACTGTGGCAGATCATGTTAATTTATCGACAAATACGGTTATCAATGGTGATGTTAAAGTTGGAACAGGAAGTTTTATTGGAAGTTGTTCTGTGACAATTGGACAGGTGACGATAGGTGAATGGTCAACTGTTGGAGCGGGTGCTGTAGTGATTAAAAATGTTAGTGATGGTGTAACAGTTGCAGGTGTTCCTGCAAAAATAATTAATGAAGGAGCAATGTTAGGATGAAACATGTGTTTATTGTAGCTGAAATAGGATGCAATCATAATGGCAGTAAAGAATTAGCAAAAAAAATGGTTGATGAGGCGAAAAATTGTGGTGTTGATGCAGTAAAGTTTCAAACATTTAAAGCAAAGGATCTTATTTCTTGTTACGCACCTAAAGCAGAGTATCAGAAAGTTACAACGGGAACTGTTGATTCGCAGCTTGAAATGACGGCTAAGTTGGAATTGTCCCATGATGATTTTCTGGAACTTAAACAATATGCGGAAAATTTAGGATTATTGGTATTTTCTACACCATTTGATATGGGATCAGTTGAGTTTCTAGATTCAATCGGGCAGAAACTTTGGAAGATTCCTTCGGGGGAAGTTACGAATTTACCCTATTTACAAAGAATAGGTTCTATTCAAAGAGAAGGTAAAAAGATTATTCTTTCATCTGGAATGGCTACTGTAGAAGAAATGAAAAATTGTATTCAGATTTTGGTTGAAGCAGGTACTGCAATACAGGATATCACTCTTCTTCATTGTAATACGGAATATCCGACACCGGATTGTGATGTGAATATTTTAGCCCTTAATGATTTGAAGGTGAATTTTCCTGGTGTAAAAATTGGTTTTTCTGATCATTCGGTTGGGTATACAGCAGCAATTGGAGCAACTATTTTGGGTGTTGAATTGATTGAAAAACATTTTACATTAGATAAAAACTTTGAAGGGCCGGATCATAAAGCATCAGCGACACCAGATGAATTAAAAGCTTTGGTGGAAAATGTTCGTAGAATTGAAGTGATGGCAGGAAGTAATACAAAAATTGTTACTGAATCGGAGAGAAAAAATAAAATTGTAGCAAGAAAATCTATCGTTGCTGCTACAAAGATTAAAGCTGGAGATGTTTTGAACGAAAAGAATATTACTTGCAAGCGTCCTGGAAATGGAATCAGTCCATTACACTGGTATGAAGTATTAGGAAAAGTAGCTGAGCGAGATTTCGATGAAGATGAACTGATTGTAGCAAATGGTTTCGAATGGCAGGAATGTTAAACGGCAACGTATTATAGACGTGATGAAAACCTTTAAGTATCCGATTTTGGGTTTGAGAGGAATACCAGTGGTAACTTATATAATGTGTATAAGAGAGTAAATTATTTTTTAGGAGTATTGTTGTAACGAACGATGAGTACCTTATATGTCTTATTCAGAATTTTTTGCAGTGAAGTGGTAGTTGCGTCAGGATATCCCAAATATGATTTTTTTATAGATGGTTCTGCAGCCAATATTTCAAGACAAACACAGCAACAAATCTTATTAACAAGTACTGAGAAAATAGAGATTTTTAAAAAAGTGGTTAATACAGATGAGATATGTTTAATCGGACATTTACAGTTTGATTAATGGGCTGTTGATAACTTAAGTAGAGTTGAGTATCCATAATTTTGGAATTAGCGGTATTATGACACCAATACCATGATGATTTGTTTGGTAATTTAGATTATAAGTATACGACAGATGATTTGCATTTAAATAAAATGGGTTACTGTGTATTAAAAGAGATATTAGAGGAAGCGTTGGGGGAAATAAAAATGTTTTTCTGTGTTGATTGTAGAGTTGATGAAAATTTAGAAAATGATTTTTTGAATTTGAATTTATGTGGAAAGCCGGTGGTCTTTTATGTGATTCAGGAGCTTGTTAAAATTAAAACGTGTAGTGAAATATATATTTTAACAAATTCTGAAAAAGTTAAAACTATGTGTAAAGGTATGAAGATTATATCTCAAATTCCAAATGAGTATCCATTATTTTTTATATCAGGTAGAGCAGCTTTTTTGAAATGTACAACAATAGAAAATGCTATTAGTGAATACAAACATGGAATATATTATTCAGCAACAAACTGTAGGGATATAGCGTTCGACAATATTGAATCTACAATATCATTTTTAGATTGTGAACGTAACAAACCAGTGAACGCATTTTTGATTACAGACGGCACGACGGAAAACGTTAATATGTTTATGTTGAATCAAACAGAAAGTTTAGTAATTAACACAAGAAATGATTTTGAACTTGCATTGATTCTAAAAAGAAAAGAGAATAATCAGATAATATTGAAACAGAGCATATTAGATCGAATTGAAGAAAAGAAAAATGTTTTTCAAGACAAATCCAATAAAAATGGAATATGCCTTGTGGGACATTCTCAGATAGATAATTGGACAGTATCATTGTTAGGAAACTATCCTGTGCGTAATTGTGGAATTAGAGGAATTTCTAGTTTCGAATTTACAGATTATATTTTGAAATCAGAGCTATTGTCCTGTATGGAAGATATTTATGTTTTAATGCACGGAACAAATGATATTGTATACGACTATTCATTTACCCAGATTGCAGAAAGCATAAATAGTACTATTCAATATATAAAAAAACGGCGTCCAACTAGTAGAGTTTATTTCTTACAGTGTATCCATGTGAATGGGCGCTTGGACCGGAATAACAAATATATTGATTCCTTAAACGCTTATTTAAAGAATTGTCTACAAGATATTACATGGATTTGCACAGATGCTTTTGATGATGAATTTAAGAACTTGAAAGCAGAATATACGATTGACGGATTACATCTATCTGAAAGAGGATATGAATTGCTTCAACAAATACTTGAGAAGGAGATAATATAAATATGAATAAAATTGCAATTATTCCAGCAAGATCTGGTTCAAAAGGCCTTAAGGATAAGAATATTATTGATTTATGTGGGAAGCCTCTCATTGCTTATTCTATAGAGGCTGCTATCAAAAGTGGATTATTTGACAAGGTTATTGTTTCAACAGATTCAAAGTTGTATGGTGAAATTGCAATGAACTATGGAGCAGAGGTATTATACCGAGGCGAGACCTTGTCAAATGATAAAGCAACTTCATATATGGTAATAGAAGATGTATTACATAGAATGCCAGAAACAGATTATTTTGTGTTATTGCAACCGACATCTCCAATGCGTGATGAAACGCATATAATAGAAGCATGTCAATTATTTGAAAAAAATATAGAAAACTATGATTTCCTAGTTTCGGTAAAGGAGGCTGAACATGGATCTATTTTGGTGAAACCAATAGAGGAAGATGGGAGTTTAAAGCATTTTGACACAGATTTTTCAAATTATCGCAGACAATCATATAAAGAATATTCTCCAAATGGAGCTTTTTTTATAGGAAAGCCGAGTGAATATCTGAAACAGAAGCACTTTTTTGGTGAGAAGAGTATTGCATATAAAATGAATGCTCTTGATTCTGTTGATATTGATACACCTTTGGATTATGAATTTGCTTGCTTGTGTATGCGGAAAAAAATACAGGAGAAAACGATATGAAAAAAATAGCTTTTGTAACAGGCTCAAGAGCAGATTATGGAATTATGAGAAGATATCTTGAATTGTTAAATCAGGATAATGATATAGATTTAAAAATATTGGTCACAGGCGCATTACTCAGCGAGACCTATGGAAAACAAGTTAAATTGATTTATAAAGATGGTTTTGAGATTGGTGCTGAAATTGCTGTTGATTTAGATTCCTCATCCAATCAGATGGTATTGCATACGATGGCACAGGCAATGGAAAAATTTGCAGACCACTTTGCAGACAATTTATATGATTTGCTTATTATATTAGGTGATCGTTATGAAATGCTATCAGTCGCAACAGCAGCAGCAATGCAGAGAATACCAATATTGCATATTCATGGTGGAGAAGCTACCTATGGAAATTATGATGAATTTATCCGACATGCGATAACAAAAATGAGTTTATATCATTTTACAGCAACGGAGGAATATAGAAAAAGAGTCATTCAGCTTGGAGAAGAACCAGATAGAGTGTTTTATTTAGGAGCACTTGGAGCGGAAAATTGTATGTACATTGATGAGGATAATGTACCAGATTGTGTAAAAAAACTTCCAGCAAAGAAATACTTTGTGGTTCTTTTTCATCCAGAAACTCTAACAAATCGAAGTACTTTAGAGCAAATCAACGAATTATTAGCTGCTATTTCAAATTTTGAAGATTATCAGTTTGTTTTTCTAGGAACTAATGCTGACACACATTCTGATATAATTAGAAATACAGTACAACAGTTTGTTGAAAAGCATGAGAATGCATTGTATTTTGAGAATCTTCATACAGATGCATATCATTATTTATTAAAACAGGGTATCTGTTTAATTGGTAATTCCTCATCAGGAATTATAGAAGCTCCAAGCTTGGGAATTTATACTGTTAATATTGGAGATCGTCAAAAAGGACGTGTAAGAGGAAATAGCGTCAGGGATGTAAAGTGCACAACTGCAGATATTCAAGGAGCGATAGAAGAGGTATTAATACAGGATAAAACAATCAAGCTGATGAACCCATATTTTAAAGATAGTTCTGCAGAATTATATTATGGCTGTACAAAGGAAATTTTAAAGAGATCTGTTCGAAATGTCTCGGAGCCCAAAATTTTTTATGATTTGTAGTTGGCTGGATATTACGGTGCGACGGATTCTCCGAAACAGTTCCCAGATTTTTCAAAAAACTGCGCAATACAGAGCATAGTTCTATAAGGCATCACTCGTTACAGCCTTCCATACGCGTATCTATGAACATTTTGGCATGGAATATACCCCGTTTGTCCGGGATGTCCCTCCCGAAAAACTGTTTGAATCCAAGCCTCCAATTGGTTACTGTACAACTTCTGGTCAAATTGACCAGAAGTCCTATAACTATATCTTGAACTTATATTTTCCTTTTCCGTAACCGGATACAGGTTCAATAATATCTGCCTGCACAAGATTGGAAAGCAATTTTGAAGCACCTGAACCTTTCAAATCAAGAAGCTCCATAACAGCACTTCTTCCAAAAACTTCATCAAAACCAAACTTCTCAAAAAGTTTATGGATATGAACATTCGTTTTTACTGAGAAATTTCTGCCTCTTTCGGAAAGTACACTTTCAATATCCACTTTTTGGACTTGAATGTCCACCTTTCCATTCTCAATATCCACTTTTGTATATTCAATGTCCACTTTTTCTTCATTTAAGCGTCCACTTATGTGAAGATTTCGATTGTGAAGCTCATTTTTCTCGTTCAAGAGTAGATTTCTGAGAAATGCTTCTAGATATTCTGTTGTTTCATGAATGTCTTTTTGTAGATTCGTATAGTTTGCACGAACAAGTGCATTTCTGAAATACCACGCATTTTCCGCAAAAATATCGTTGGTTACAGAAAACCCCAGTGTTCTTAAATATTTAATGAAGAAAACCGCCGTTGTTCTTGTATTACCTTCCCCAAAGATATGGATTTGCCATAATCTTGAAATGAATACTGCAAGATGATGAATTATCTCGTCCATTGAAAGCCCTTTATAGCTAAAAGCTCTCTCCTGCGAAAAATCATATTCAAGTGTGGTTTCCAGTTCAGACGCACTACCATACATAACGGTTGCTCCATCTAGCACCCATTCTTTCTTTGTAATATTATAATCTCTAATCTTTCCAGCATGCTTGTAAATACCTTGAAAAAGTTTGCGGTGGATAGAGATATACTCATTTGGCGAAAATGAAAACGCTGTTTCAGAAAGGATTTCCGCAATGCGGGAAGAAACCTTATCTGCTTCTTCTGTGCGCTCATCATCAGATAAATGCACGGATCTTTCCTCATAGTAGCTGTCGATAAGACTCTGTGCTTCCTTCATCGTGATTTTGCCTTCAATATTCTGAATGGCAGTATCAATCAGATATTTAGACGGTTTCAGTCCGTCCACTGCTTGAAGTCCGATTGCGGTACTCCACGCATAACCTTTATGAGCTTTATCCGGCTCAGACTCTCTCAAATATTCCTTAAATGGGTCTTTTTCCATTTCCACTACCTCGCTTCATAATCGACCATTTCCAACTGCTGATATACTTTTCCAAACATTTCTCCCTCTATATCAATTATCTGATAAAGTAGTTCTTCGTTATGCAGTTCATTTGATTTTCCAATAGAATCACTAATTCTGATTTAAATTTGGCGGAGAAATTTCTTCTTGTTCGAGACATAATAACAATCCTTCTTTCTCTAATATTTACAGTATATCAGATTCATTAAGAAATGTCTCTTGAAGTGTCTTAAATTACGATACCATTATATGGGTTACATATATTGGAAATTTAACTACCAATTTGGCTAATTATAACAGAATAATAGGAGAAAATGAAGGGTAATGTGCGATATAGATAGTTACCATACAAAAAGGTTGACCTTTATCTAAGTGTTGGTTATACTATAAGTAGGTGATAATATGAATTTATTGGAAAATGCAGTTGTGCAAGAGCAGCGGCGAATTGAGTATATGATAAAGAAATATCAGACAGAACTTACTACTTTGCCGAAAGGTGCTCTGATTGCCAAAATGATTAAAGGAAATCAATATTACTATTTACAGTATCGCAGTGGGAAAAAGACAATTTCGAAGTATGTCGGGAGAGCAGGAGATAAAGTTGAAAAATTGCAGCAACAGATTGAACGGCGCAGGCATATTCAGGTCATGCTGAAAGCCTTGTCTGAAGAATATGCTATAACACAGAAAATGATGGAGGTTTGCGTATGATTGTATATCATGGAAGCAATATGGTAGTAGACCATCCAAGCTTAGTCCGTCAGAATCGGACATTAGATTTTGGATATGGTTTCTATACAACATTCAATAAAGACCAGGCAGTAAATTTTGCAGAGAAAGTAACGGCCCGGAGGGAAACAGGCATTCCTTGTGTTAGTATGTATGAAACGGCCGAGTTAGAAGAACTGAAAAACAAATATAAACTCCTGTTTTTTTCAGAACCAAATGAAGAATGGTTGGATTTCGTATTTGCAAATCGCAATGGGAGTTATGAAGGGATAAGTTATGATATTATTTTCGGGCCAGTAGCTAATGATACTATTTACCGGACGTTTATTGCTTATGAGGAAGGTATTTTAACAAAGGATGAGACGATTGCCAGACTGAAGGTTAAAAAACTGTATAATCAGATGACTTTTACGACAGCAAGTTCTTTAAAAGAGTTAAAATATATAGGGCAGTTGCCGATAGGGAGGGATTGCAATGAGTGAAAAGGGAATCAAAGGAATGTTGGAACTCATCGTACCGCGCCTGCTCCGTATGATAATGGAAAAACAGTCACTTACAGAGAAAGAAGCCTTAACACAGCTATATGCGTCTGACCTTTATCGTCAGTTAGAGCGAGAGGAAACGAAGCTCTGGCATTTAAGTATTCCTACCTTATATGAAATGTGGCTGGAGGAAAAGGAGAGCGGGCATATTACTTATCCGGAGGAGGTCTGAGTATGGATGAAAAAACGAATTTTATTGTGTATTGTATAGAAGAATATAAAAATGCAAAAGGGATGAATGGAAAAAACGTCATTGATCTGTTTAATCGGTATCGTGTGATTGATTATATTCGGGACTATTACGAAGCGCTTCATACTACTGGCAGGCAGTATATTGTTGACGATATTAATATGTATATCGAGGCAAGGCAGTCATCTATGGGGTAAGGGAACTTTAGTGAAAAAGAGTTGAAAGAATGCATCCAGGGGGAAGCCCCTGGATATTTCAAGTTACAAATTTTATTTTTGTAGTAAGGTGTGACGAACCTCATGGTGTGGGAAGTCTTAGTAAATTATTTGTGATGGTTTTGGAGTAAAATAACTTTATACATAGAAATTACTTGTTAGTGATTTCATGAGCTGTCATTAAATTGCTCACATCAGTTGGTATAATGGTCTCATAAAATTAATCTGGTGATATCTTGAGAAATTTGCTATAATCATCTTATAGAATTCCTCTGCAAATGGAGGAATAAAATGGGAAGAACAAAACGATTAAAGGAACTTACGATCAAAGATAATTTTATGTTCGGCGCAGTGATGATGGACGAAGATAATTGCAAAGGTCTTTTAGAAAGAGTGTTGGAGATACCGATCGATCGAGTGGATGTCAGTAAAGAAAAAAGCATCGTGTATCATCCGGAGTATAAAGGTGTCCGCCTGGATGTGTATGCAAAAGATGAGAAGCAGACGCGTTATAACGTGGAGATGCAGGTGGAGAGAAAGCCGGCACTTGGAAAGAGGAGCCGTTATTATCAGAGTCAGATGGACATGGAGATGTTACTGACCGGAGAAGATTATACGGAACTTCCGAATACCTATGTTATTTTTATCTGTGATTTTGATCCATTTGGAAAAGACAAGTATCGTTATACCTTTTGGACAACGTGTCAGGAATCTGAAAATGTGGATTTGGAAGATGGGCGAACCACTGTGTTTTTAAATACCCGTGGAAAGAACGAAAGTGAGGTTCCGGGAGAATTGGTCACATTTCTGCAGTACATGAAAGAGGATCTTGAGGGAAGCGAAAAGGAGTTTCACGACCCATATGTGGAGCAGTTACAGAAGTTTATCCGCAACGTTAAGGGAAGCCGGGAGATGGAGGAACGCTTTATGATTTTTGAAGAGATGCTGAAAGAAGAACGGGCTGCCGGATTTGCAAAAGGGCGTGCTGAAGGAGTTGCAGAGGGGCGAATTTCTGAGAGTAAGGATACGTTACTCTTATTTTTGCAGAATCTTGGAACGGTTCCTAAAGTACTTTCGGATCAAATTGAAGAGCAAGGTGATTTGGATGTACTGAAGGAGTGGCTCAGGATGGCATTCCAATCGAAATCTGTGGAAGAATTTGCAAAGAAGATAAAATAAGAATCTACGTCGGAGAATATCCGATCTAATATCATCAGCCGTGGCTGTTCTGGCCGGGGCTGATGGTAAAAAGGAACAAGTCAATGCCGTTTCGGGCAGATATTCAAAGAAGAGCAGAGGAATTCTATATTTTGTAGGTAAGTATATATATTCAGCGGCTGGAAAAGATGCAATTGTAGTAGTCATGTGATATACTGTTCTTATCTTTTCAGTATTGACGTTTATATAAAGGAAGTTCAGGCAATATGGTAGCAGAATTTATGATTAAGGAAGTTAAAAATTATGGCGAGTAACTGTCAAATCCCAACCCCGCAGGAATATGTAATACATATGTTAGATTATATAGGTTATTCAAAAAAGCTTTATGGAAAGAGAGTTTTGGAAAATTCGTGTGGAGAGGGAAATATTTTACTGGAAATTGTAACACGATATATTGAGGATGCTAAAAAAGAAAAATATTCCCTTGATGATATCAAGGTAGGGCTTAACAGAGACATTGTTGCATATGAAGTAGATAAAAGCTGCATAAAGAGATGTAAAAAAAGATTAAATAAACTGGTTCATTCATATGGATTAAAAGGAATACGGTGGAATATCCAGAATAAAGATTTTTTACAGGAATCTTTTACAAATATATTTGATTACGTGATTGGTAATCCTCCATATATTACATATCATGATATGGATGATACACAAAGAGATTTATTGAAGAGAAGTTTCAAAACGTGTAAGCATGGAAGAAGTGATTATTGTTATGCCTTTATAGAGGCAAGCATAAAAGTATTGGCAGATGATGGGAAAATGGTCTATTTGGTTCCATACAGTATCATGACAAATAAGTTTGCAGGAGAATTAAGAAGATTTATACTGCCATATACGACAAAAATTTATGATTATAGAACCATTAAAATATTTCCGGAAGCTTTGACTTCATCGGTTATTATTGTTTGCGAAAAGCCGAAAAGGCAGTCGTATTTCACCTATCATCTGGTAGCTGAAAAACGTGTGCTTGATATACCAAAGGACAGACTTGGAAACAAATGGATTATATTGGGAAAACAGAATGTTAACGGAATAAAATTTAGTGAATTTTTTGATGTGACAAATAGTGTAGCTACTTTGTTAAATGAAGCATTTATCTTAAAAGAATATGAGTATAGAGATCATTACTATCTGGTAGGAGAATATAAAATTGAAGAAGCGTTGGTGAGAGACGCGGCAAGTACAAAAAGCTTAAATAAAAAGGATAAGAAGGATAAAATTATTTTCCCGTATCGAGTAATAAATGGTAAAAAAAATGATTATACGATAGAGGAATTTAGAACGGAGTTTCCAGAGGCAGCTGCTTATCTACAACAATTTGCAGAAAAATTGGAGAAAAGAAAAGCTGATAAAAATGCACTTTGGTTTCAATATGGACGAAGTCAGGCAGTCACAAGAGTATTGGGAGAAAAATTGATAATTCCTATGGTCATTACAAAAAAAATACATGTGTATGAGGCTGGAGTGGATGCAATTCCATATGCAGGGTATTTTATAAAGTGTAAAGAAAACAGTGAGTTGGAATTAAAGGCGGCTAAAAAAATTCTGGAAAGTCAAGCGTTTTATGAGTATGTAAAGATATGTGGGACACCTACAACACCTACCTCTTATAGAATTTCAGTAGATGATATTAAAGACTATATGATAGAAAGAAAATAATACCGGAGGAGGGGTAAATATGACAAAGATACCTTTTAATGTGGATGCATATACAGCACGATTGATTGGGCGTGAAAATGTATCAAAACTGGAAGGTGCAGTGATCGAGTTAGTAAAGAATACGTATGATGCAGATGCTTCTTGTTGTGTATTGTATTATGATAAAAGAGAAAATGTATTATACCTGGCAGACAATGGATGCGGGATGACTGCATTAACAATACAGAAACATTGGATGACTATTGGACGATCATCCAAAAAAAATACATTTGTTTCAAATAAAGGACGTATACAGACTGGGGAAAAAGGAATCGGTCGTTTTGCTTTGGATCGAATTGCTGATAGATGTCAAATGCTTACTGGGACGGTGGACAATCGGACAAAATTATTGTGGACAGTTGATTGGGATTCATTTTCGGTGGGGAAAAATATCACAGAGATAGGTGCAGAATTAGAGGAAACAACAGTGTCTTTTGAGCAATTTATGTCGGGGTGTTCAAACAGAGAAGTTGTGAATCTGATAAGAAATAAATGGAAGCAAAATGGAACGATATTTAAGCTTACACACCTTAGAGATGTATGGAATGATGAATTGCTCCGCACGATACGTGAAAGTTTAGCGTCATTAATTCCGTACGAGTTGTCTTCTATTTACAAGATATATTGTTTTAACAATACGGATACAGAGGAAAAAGCAGAAGTATTCAGTGATTTAGAGTCTTTTTCTTATGATTACAAGATAGAGTTTTCGGTGTCAGACGGTGTTGAGAAAGACGTCAACGTAAAACTTTGGCGTAATGAGTATGATTTTGGTAATGATGAAGATACTATCTTAAAAAAAGTGGGATTATATGAAGAAAAAAATTTTTTCCATAATGTACCTATAGAAAATGAGTATCCATTTCATGAAATTGTGCCAGGGGCGTCTGAAGAATTGCAGAACAAAATCGGGACGTTCAGTGGAGTATTGTACTTTGCAAAACGAACTCAAACGAAAAGAGATCAGGAACGTTTTTATCAAAAAGATATTACGGGCAGAATGGATGTAAGAGATACTTTTGGAGGAATTAAACTTTATAGAGATAATTTTCGTGTCAGGCCGTATGGAGATCCAAAGTCATCAGCATACGATTGGCTGCAGCTGGCAAGACGAAAAACCGGTTCACCTGCAGGTGTTGCCAGTGATGGGCTTTGGCGTGTGAGTGCGGATCAGATGCTTGGTTCCATCTTTATTTCCCGGGTTAATGTGGCGTTGCCGGATCAGTCAAATAGAGAAGGAATTGTAGAAACACCAGAATTTCGATTACTTCAGGAATTTTTAAAAGGAATTTTAAGTATTCTTGAAAAAGATCGTCAATATGTTTGCCGTATTTTGGCGGCTGCTTATGAGAAGGAACATCCTGTAAAGTGGATCCAGGATGATATCAACCGAAAAGCAGAGAAGCAAAAAAAAGAAAAGAAGAAAAGAAACAATAATAGTACAAAGCATACGGAAAGTAAATCAGACAGGGAACAATCCAGTGAGAAGTCGGTAGATCCTGAATATGCTAAGATTGCATTGGATGCAAAAGATGAACAGATTGAAGAATTAGAGAATGAAAATAAAATGCTTCGCGTTCTGGCAACGACGGGGATCGTAACCAACACATATATTCATGAGTTTAAAACGTTATCTCATAGATTAAGTATGAAAATCAGAATGGCGAAAGATGCAATTGAAAAAGATCAGGATATGGAAGAAGCGTGTAATTATATTAATCAGGCAAATCAGATACGTGAGGGTTTTAATTCCTGGTTTCAAGTGACGATTGAAGCTGTAAAAAAAGATAAACGCAGAAGAAGAAAAGTAGATATTATTCCAGTTATTCAGGCGGCAGTTGATTCATGGAATAAAACTTTACAATCAAAACATATTGATGTGATTTTTAAGGAAGAGCATAAAAAAGAAATCTATTTGCGATGCTTTCCGTATGAGATAGATACTATCATTTCAAATTTAATTACGAATAGTACGGCTTCTTTTGATAAAGTGCGTACAAAAGAAAGAAAAATCTATATAGAAGCTAAAGAAGAAAATGAATATATTAGAATTGATTATTCAGATACTGGTGTCGGATTAGTACCGTTCTATAAAAAAAATCCAGAAAAAACATTGGAAGTATTTGAAACCGATAAGCGCGACTCTTCCGGACAAAGAATTGGAACAGGTATGGGGTTATGGATTGTAAATAATACAATACAAGATTACAATGGAAAAATTGATTTATCTAAAAATATTACAGAGAAAACAGGATATTTTATAACGCTGTTTTTTAAGAAGACAGGAGGAGTGGAAAATGTGTAGAATTGGTATTATAGATGATACAGATGAGCTTTTGGATGATTATATAAAACGGTTAAAGCGGGAAAATATTGAACTTTTAGTTGCGCCGGAAGGAAGCAAGGCGGATATTAAGAGCTGGATTGTAAAAAATCAGATAAAATGTCTGTTGATTGATTATCAGTTATCATCTAAATACGATTATAATGGAACTGAATTGGCTTTTTATCTTGAAGATGCGTTGCAAGGGTTACCATATTTAATACTTACAAGTTATCCGGAAGATTCTGTAGATGAAAAGTTAGTTGTGAAAAATGCGATATGTGATCGAAATATAATGGATAAGAATGAAGATGAATTTCTTGATTTTTGTGATCAACTAAAGCAGATGACAGAAGTATATGACAATACTATAAAAAAGTATAAAGAAAAATATGAGAGTATAATAAAGAAAAAACAAGAAAACAAGCTATCACTGGAAGAAGAAGAGGAGCTGATGGATGTATTCCGTATTCTGAAATCTTATGGGGAGGTAGATGAAATTCCAGCAGAGATGTTGAAATCCAGTTTAAGCGGACAAATTGATTCTATATTGGGGAAATTGGATGATTTATTAAAGAAGTAATAGAGGTGTGATATTTGAGAATACATGGAGATAAAGTTATAAAACGGCGTTTGGAATTGGAAGAAAGATCAGATTATCATGAATATCTGCCAGAATTGCGAGAAGATTTTCAACATATCTGCGGTTATTGTGGTAAGACCGAAAGGGTGACTAAGAATGCGTTTGAAATAGATCATTTTGTGCCAAAAAAATATGCGAAGTCTCGAGAAAATGATTATAGTAATTTAGTATATTCCTGTTATGTTTGTAATCGAAAGAAGGCTTCTAAATGGCCGTCTGAAGATGCGGAAGTTCAATTTATAGAGGAAAAAGGATTTGTCGATCCGGCAACAGATGAATATGATAAGCATATGGAAAGAAAGCCAGACGGGACAATTCTGGGAAAAACAAAAACGGGAAAATATATGGCAGAGGAAGCATTTCAGTTTCATTTGAGACCTATGAGGGAAGTTTGGCAGCTTATGCAATTGGTCGAGAAGAAAAAACGGATGCGAGAAAAGATGAAAACGCTTAAGCCGGAAGAGATGCATGATTATATAGAAATGGATGAATTATTGGAAACATTGCAAAAAATATTATTTCAGGGAAAAGAATAAAGATATTACATACGAAGAACTGGTTTTAGAGGACGAAAGGGGATGATATTCTGACTTTATTGGTGCATTTAGGATATTTGACTTATGATGGAATCTTAGAATCAGTGAGTATTCCAAACAAAGAGGTTTCCAAGGAATATGTGAATGCTATTAGTACCATGGATTGGA
>SKEW01000455.1_pt1 | contig 39583 bp, 51 predicted proteins | sample 4841441 | NCBI WGS metagenome assembly SKEW01 (sample SAMN11008799, study PRJNA524170) | human gut metagenome | isolation source: fecal sample from pouch patient p41 | place: Israel: Tel-Aviv | reverse complement strand
GAATAGGTATATTAATCGTTGAAAGTGAAAAAGTAGCACTAAAAGAAGGACATCAATTTGCAAAACGAACTAAGTTTATACTAGATAATAATATATATGATAATTACGTTCGAGAAAAGATTTTAAGCGGTGACGCTGACGGATTAATGCAAGAATATCTTTACAATCAAAGAAAAGCGGAAAATGACAATGAGAAAGGATTTACGATAGATGATTACTAGAATGTTACAAACAGGAGAGCAAGTGACACCGATTCCATACTGGGAAGGTTATTTTATTACTACATTTGGACGAGTTATAAGTGCTAAAAGAAAATATACTTATACTACATATGACGGATCTAAAACAACGATTACGAAATTTAGAGAATTATCTCAATACGAAGTTAAAGGATATAAACGAGTATCTTTATATAGAGGAAAACAACGTGCAGATCTTTACGTACACGATTTAGTTATCCAATGTTTTAAAGGGGTGGCGGATAAAAGATATTATAAGGTTATCCATAAGAACCATAACAAACTTGATAATAATATTGATAATTTAGATTATAAATTAAGGAGGGGTAATCATGAATGCCCATGTTAGAAAATTAAATCACTTGTTAACTGATACAATATTCAATGTTACATTTCACCATGATCATGGGAGTACGATTATGAGTGAGTGTACGTTGAGATTCGATAGGGATTTTTTAATATTTGAGAATTGCAACTCGCAGTTAGTTTTAAACCGTGGATCTGTTCGCTTTACATCTGATATTGATGAAAAAAACAATATCACCACGGTTAAATTAGACGGATTAAACTATATCTTAATAAGTATAAAAAGACAATAAACCCCTCTTTCGATAAGTGATCCACTATCGAGAGGGTATAGGTATAAAATGCAACCTCGAGAGGGGTTGCATTTTTGATTTTCCAATAATGAGAGTGGTCGAGAGTGTAGAGGTCTGACAACAGTATAGGTTTTTGACGGGTGCGAAAAATAGGGGGAATTGCTGCGGGGGGAGAGGTGGAATTTATTTGTTGATATTTCTAACAAAGTTACTATAACAAAGTTACTATAACAAAATAGTGATTGGAGATTACCCCAATCACTATTTTTATTCATCTTCTAAATATATTTTTAAAAGCGTCATAACCTTATCGTATTTATCTTGCGGTAAATTAATGATTTTATCCGCCAGTTCTTTAAATTCGTAATGGTTTTCTAGTGTGCTTAGATCACTATCCATTCTTCCATTTCCAGTAAGTACCCATTCTTTATTAACCCCAAACAATCTACAAAAAAGATCTATCGTTGATGCGGTAGGATTACATTGATTTCGTTCTAACCTTGAAATATGATCCCTAGATAAATGCAACGCCTCACCCATCTGTTGTTGTGTTTTTTTATGTTGCTTACGAATATATTTTAAGCGTTCACCCTGTGTTTCAAATTTGATTTCCTTCATTGGTTAAATCCCTCCTTATAACTCCAATTATACCCCATTTGAGTGTGTCACATAAACACATTAAAAGTTACAAAACTGTTAAAGTTGCAACATTTGTCGACATACTCACAATATAATTATAGTACTTTTTGATGTAAATTTATAGTGATTTTGCACGACAAAATGCGACATAATGTAAAAAAAAACTTGACGAATTAAGATATTTAATCTAAAATATACCTCAGATGCGACAAAATGTCGTATTTTTTTCGGAGGAGGTACTGCATCACATGAGCTATGACGAAATTATAAGGCAAACAATGTTACAATTAATCGAACTAAACGATAAATTGACAAATGACGAATTTAATGAATTCAAAGGGATCATAGATAATTTAATCCTTGACGGAGAAAATGACCCCTCTTTTAGAAAGGAGTAACATTTTTGAAAGTGGAACTTTACGAACATCAAAAACAAGTTCTCGAGTTGACAAAAGGTCGAAATAGAGTTGCATATTATTTAGATATGGGACTGGGCAAAACGTTTGTTGCAACCGAGAAAATGAAAGAATTAGACGAGAAATTAAATATAATTGTATGTCAAAAGTCTAAAGTTGACGACTGGATCGAGCATGTAAAAATATATTATGGTGAGTATGAGGTACTGAAATATAACAACCAAGATTTAAGTAATATCTCTACTAAAACCGTTCTTGTGATAAACTACGACTTAATTTGGCGACGTCCACAGTTTACGAAGATAAAAGATTTTACACTTATACTAGATGAAAGTTCCTACATCAAAAACGATCAGGCGACTAGAACGAAATTTATACTAAAGCTAAAGTTTAAAAACATAATACTGTTAAGTGGAACGCCCGTAGCTGGTAAATACGAGGAACTTTACTCACAACTAAAATTGCTAGGTTACACTAAAAATAAATCAGTTTACTTTTCCACCTATATGGTGACTAAAAAGTTTAAACTCGGCGGCGTGCTAATTCAAAAGGTAGTTGGCTATAAATGCGTCAACCGACTTAAACGAAAGCTGCGAGAACTCGGGGCGGTATTTATGAAAACAGAGGACGTTTTTGATCTACCAGCACAAGTACACAATGTAGAGAAGGTCGCAAATACTACAAATTATAAGAAGTTTAGAAAAGATAGATTACTAATAACCAAAGATCTTGAGTTAGTTGGAGATACAACTTTAAATAGATTGTTGTATTCTCGACAACTGGCAAGTCAATATAATCAAAATAAACTTGACAAACTAAAATCTTTACTAGAAGGTACAGAAAATAGAGTGATAATTTTTTATAACTTTGACAAAGAGCTAGAGTTGATTAAGTCAGTTTGCAAGAAATTAAATAAACCAATATCGGTGGTTAATGGTAAATGTAGAGATCTATCAAACTATGAAAACTTCGATAATTCAGTTACATTGATTCAGTATCAAGCTGGATCAATGGGACTGAACCTTCAAAAATCAAATACCATAATTTACTTTAGTCTTACAATGTCAAGTGAACTATTCGAGCAATCGAAGAAAAGAACGCATAGAATTGGACAAAATAAGACTTGTTTTTATTACTATTTGATAACAGAGGGGACAGTTGACGAAGAAATTTATAAGACATTATTAATGAGAAAAGACTACACAGACAAATTATTTATTGAAAGTGAGGTTTAAATATGAGTATAAACAAATCCAATTATACCGAGTACACAACGGAAGAAATTGTCGAGTTTGCACACTCACAACAATTATGTCCGCTGGATTGGGGACTTCCAGTACTTCCGATATGTCAAGAAGGATTAGATCCAAACGAATGTAAAAGTTGCTGGAAAAAGGCGTTAGGGACTAAAACAACAACGTCACCATTAGCTTTATTTGAAAACAACGCAGTAACAGTATTAAAAGATTTATCAATAATAGAAAAGAGATACAAGGATCTTACAAGTAGTAGGGACGACTTAAAAGTAAAATTAATGGCGTTAATGGAACAATACGGAATAACAAAATTTGACAATGACGACTTATCAATAACATACGTTGCTGCTAGAAATGGAACAAAATTCGACACCACTAAATTTAAAAAGGATCACCCTGATCTATACGAACAATATTTAAAACCAAGCAGTACTAAAGCGAGTGTGAGGTTTAAAACATATGAGTAAGACACCCGAAGGTAAATTCACCGAACAGGTTACTAATTACTTAAAGTCGTTAGGTGGTGCGTGTTGGTTTTATAAAGTATATGGTGGTGGATATTTCCAACGTAACGGAATACCCGATATAATTGGAGTATTTAAAGGTAAATTCTTCGCTTTAGAGTTAAAAGCAGAGAACGGAAAAGCCTCACCATTACAGATATATAATATTGATAAAATAAATCGAGCTGGTGGAATAGGGTACATATTAAAACCAAGCCAATTTGAAGAATTTAAAAAGGAGTTTGAAAAATAAATATGAATGTATATGCAAAATTACAGAAGATCCAACAGGAGTTAAAAGTACATAAAAGCAATTACAACTCTTTTGGTAGATACAAATATCGTAATTGCGAAGATATATTAGAGGCAGTTAAGCCGCTGCTGGATAAATACAATACGACATTAATAATAACTGATGATTTAGTATTAATTGGTGAAAGATACTATATAAAAGCAGAAGTTGTATTAATTGACTGCGATTCCGAAGACGGTAGAAATATATCTAGCAAGGGATTCGCAAGGGAAGAACTAGGTAAAAAAGGCATGGATTCAAGTCAAGTGACAGGAGCATCAAGTTCATACGCTCGTAAATACGCTTTAAACGGTTTATTCTGTATAGATGATACCAAAGATAGTGATACAACAAATAACGGTAACGACGGAATAGACATACCATTTACAGGTGGAGAAACTGAAAGCGAACCAACAGGTACTTTCACACCATTTAATGAGGCAGAAGAAGAACAAACTAACAGAAGGAGAAAGAGAAGATAATGGGAATATTTGATAAATTTAATAAAGAAATGGATAAAGATTTAATACAAAGTGAAATAAACGAGGCAGCACAAAATACATATGAGGACGTTCCAGTTGGACAATATGAAGTTGCAGTAACTAAGATAGAAGTAAAACCGACTAAAAACGGTGATAAGGTAATGTTAACTTGCACATTCAGAATATTAGACGGTAAATACAAAGGTAGGTTAATATTCTTTAACCAAGTAATAATGACAGGATTCCAAATACATATGGCAAACCAATTTTTAAGATCATTAGATACTGGAGAAGAAATCGAATTTAAAGATTACGACCAATATTCAGATTTAGTCAAAGTAATAGATAAAGTAATACAAGTAACAGAGTTAGAATACGGACTAGAATATAGCAAGTCTGACAAAGGATATGATCAATATAAAATAACGGACGTTTACGAAGGTTAAAAGCATAAGGGGGTAAATTCCCCTTATGTGATTTTTGAAATTTTTTTAAGAGGTGGGGAAATATGCTATTTTACGATTTTGAGGTTTTCAAGGAAGATTGGTTAGTGGTAATCATAGATACAGATAAAGAGATAATAAACGAGATAGTGAACGATAGATCAAAACTGAATGAAATATATCAAGCAAATAAAAATAACATTTGGATAGGTTACAACTCAAGACGTTACGACCAATACATATTAAAAGCAATACTTGCTGGATTCAATCCAAAAGAGATAAACGACTTTATGATAGTCGAAGGTAAAGGCGGTTGGGAGTTCTCGAGCTTACTCAATAAGTTCCCGATAATCAACTTTGACATAATGACTTCTATGCACTCACTAAAGCAATTAGAGGGGTTCATGGGTAACAACATAAAGGAAACATCAGTCCCTTTCGACATAGACAGGAAATTAACAGATAGCGAATTACAAGAGGTATTGAAATATTGTCGTCACGATGTAGAGCAAACAATGGAAGTATTCTTAAATCGCAAAGAAGAGTTCGAGTCACACATGGGACTAATCAAAGCATTTAATTTACCAATAAGCTATATGTCAAAAACAAAGGCTCAACTAAGTGCCATTATCCTAGATGCTCAAAAGCAGCAATACGACGACGAGTTCGAAATATCTATCGTTAAACCACTACGATTATCAAAATATAATTATATTAAAGAATACTACCTAAACCCAGTGAATTTGGACTATGATAAAAAACTAAAAACCGAAATTTACGAAGTACCTCATATTTTAGCATTTGGTGGAATACATGGTGCGATTGATAATTACATGGATGAGGGATTCTATGTAATGTCAGATATAGCATCAATGTACCCAAGTTTAATGATATTATTCAATTTCCTTAGTAGAAATGTAGTAGAACCTAAGAAATTCGAAGAAATCAGAGATACTAGAATAAGATATAAAAGAGCAAAGAATCCACTTCAAGCACCTTTAAAAATAGTCATCAATGGAACATATGGGGCGAGCAAAGATAAGAATAATTCACTATATGACCCATTAATGGCAAACAATGTTTGTATCAACGGACAGTTGTTAATCGTTGACCTACTGGAAAAATTAGAAATGGCATTTGGGAGTGATCTTAGATTAATTCAATCAAATACAGACGGTATTTTGGTTAAATTGAAAAATCCAAGTGACTACGATAAATACGTTGCAGTATGTAAAGAGTGGGAAACAAGAACAGGGTTCGAACTGGAACACGATAAATATTGTAAGGTATTCCAAAAGGATGTCAATAACTACATCATAGTAGATGAAACAGGACATTACAAATCAAAAGGTGGATATGTTAAAAAATTAAATAAACTCGATTATGACTTACCAATAGTCAACAAAGCATTAGTTAATTACTTCCTTTATAATATCCCAGTTGAAAAGACTATTCTCGAGTGTGACGAATTAATCGAGTTTCAAAAAATCGTTAAAATATCAAGCAAGTATAAATTTGCAGAACATAACGGAGAAATACTCAACGAAAAAACATTCAGAGTATTCGCATCAAGAGTTCGTTCTGACGGTGGAATATTCAAGGTCAAAATCAATACAAGAGAAAAAATAGCAAATACACCAGTTAAGTGCTTCATAATGAATGATGACATTAACGGTATGAGTTGTCCAAGGGCATTGGATAAACGTTGGTATGTAGAACTAGCAGAAAAACGAATTAAAGATTTTAAGGGGGAAAAATAATATGTTTAATGTAGGAGATAAATTAAGAGTTGTGGATAAAAACACCATGTTATTAGATGTAGGCGACATTGTAGAAGTAGTTAAAAGTGATGATTCAGTTGTTAAGATAAAACAGGCAGACGGTTCAGTTTTACCATGTTGGCTTCATAAAGATAGATTCGAAAAAGTAAATGTAATAAATGACGATAACGACATAGTGTCACACCCGCAGCATTACACACAAGGGAATATTCAAGTAATCGACTTTATACAAGATCAAAAATTAAATTTTGCTTTAGGTAATGCAATCAAGTATATATGTAGATGTAATTACAAAGGAACAAAAGAGATAGACCTTAAAAAAGCAATACAGTATTTAGAATTTGAATTGGGGGACAAATAATGGGAGTTATCGAGATATTAACAATATTATTGGTGATAATGAAACTTTGGGGAGTTACAACAGTATCATGGTTTTGGATATTACTTCCTGAAACACTAATAACAATAATATACTTTGTGTTTTTATTTAGTGCGTTGAAAATAGCGGGAAGGGACAAATAATGGAAGAAATAAGACAAGCATTGAAAATATTACATGATGAATGTAAAAACATAGATCATTGTGATAATTGTAAAATATATCAAATATTAGGGAATTGCTCAAGCAGTATATTTAATGTTCCCGAAGATTGGAAGGTAACAGATGAATAGAATAATCGCAGATATAATCATGTTAACAGTAATGATTGGATATTTAGTATTTGTATTATAACACTATGGTAATAGGCAGAATAATAATCGCAGCAATAGCGATATGTTTAATTTACACTTATGGGTATTAGGAGAGGATAAAATGAAAGTAGAATTAATGTCACATACACTAGCGCCCGAAGCAGTCGTGGCGAGTGCAGCAAAATTATGTTATTCCAAAAGTGGAATTGACAATGTAAGAACAAAATTAACACAGGAAGAAATAAACCGATTTTTAAAGCATTTAAACAAAATTGGTCATGAATCACCATTTGAACACGCAAGTTTTACATTTGCAATCGAGGGCATATCTAGGGCGTGCAGTCATCAGATAGTTAGACATAGAATAGCGAGTTATTCGCAACAGTCACAAAGATATGTTAAATTAGACCAATTCGAATATATAATGCCCCCAAGTATCGAGAAGAATCCATATACAAAATATAGATTCGAAAACCATATGGAACGAACTCAAGAATTATACGACGATTTAAGAAGAAAATTAATAATCGACAAATTCAAAGAAGAATACCCAAGTACATATGCAGAAAATGAGGATTCTTGGTTTAAAACAGGTATGTTAGGTCAAGCAAATTATCATCACGACATAGTTGAGTATTTAAGGGCGGCTTATCCAGTAACAATTAGAGATTTAGAGAAACAGGCAATAGAGGATGCAAGATATGTGTTTCCTAATGCTTGTGAAACAAAAATGGTCGTCACAATGAATGCAAGATCACTATTTAACTTTTTCAACGAACGTTTATGTAATAGGGCGCAGTGGGAGATTCGCCAAGTGGCAGAAGCCATGTTATTAGAAGTTAAACAAGTAGCACCAGTCATATTTGATAAAGTTGCACCTAACTGTGTTTATGGTAAATGTGGTGAAGGTAATTTATCATGTGGCAAAGCTAAAGAAATGAAAGATAAGTATTTATAAAATTTTGGGAGGGTTTAGGTCATGGGAAAAGACAACAGAGTTACACAATCAGAAAAACATTTAATGAAGGAATTATTCAAACAAGGAAAATCAGTAGTACAAATTGCAATTCAAATGGATAGAAACGAGATTACAGTTAGACGACATTTAAAGGACGAGATTACGGCATCATTAAAAGAAAAACATAATGCTATGATAGGTCAAAAATTTGGTAAATTAACAGTTATCGAATTTGACCATACAGAGAACCACCGAAAATACTGGAAATGCAAATGTGACTGCGGCAACATCAAAATAGCAAGACAAGAACACTTAAAAGAAGGGAAAGTCAAAAGTTGTGGTTGTATCAGAAGAGGTCGACTACAAACAATCGCAAAAGTGAAGGTTGCACCAGTAAAAGCTAAAAAACAGGATAACCCAAGGGGGAGAGGACACTTTGGATTATTTACTCAAGATATAGTTCTAAAAGGTGACTATACAGAAGAGAAAAACAAATTATACGGAGAAGTCAAAGAATATAAAATGTCAAAAGAGGAACTAGCCGAATATTTAAGCAAAATGAGTACTAGAGAAGTGACAAGAAGAAAATAGGGGGTTAATCATGGCAAAACCAGTTAGAGTGACGAATATTCACACAGGAGAAATTCACGATTTTAAAAGCCAGTACGCCGCGTCCGTTTTCTTCATGGATAAATATGAAACTGGAATATGCAGCGGAAATATAAAGCGAATGATTACATATAAGAAACCATACAGGAAAACATGGAAAATTGAGTATATAAAGGAGTATTAGAAAATGTTTAAAGGGTACATACCAACTAGAGGAAAAAGACCAACAGAATCAGTTAAAGGAAGATCACAATTTTACACAATGAACGAGGTTAAAGACCTAAACGAGTACGGGGGAGTATTAGACGATAATTTTATAATGGTAGATGTTGACGACAGAGTACAGTCTATAATCTTAAAGCAAATATTGGACGACTTAGAAATTAAATATCATTCTTTAAAGACAACTAGGGGTATGCACTTCTATTTTCTAAATACGAATGTCACATCCAATGCAATAGCAGTCACAACGGCAGTAGGAATTACAGTTGATATTAAAATAGGAACTAAAAATGCAGTCGTTCCTTTAAAACTGGACGGAGTAGAACGAGAATTGACAATTAGTGATGAAGTAGACCCATTACCTAAGTTTTTAACCGTAGTTAAACGACTACCCGATTTCTTTAACATGGAAGAGGGAGAAGGACGAAATCAAACGTTCTTTACTTATATTCTGAAATTACAAGGTCATGGATTCATAAAAGACGAAATCAGAGAATGTATAAGATTGATAAATGACTACATCTTAAAAGACCCATTATCTAAATCAGAGATAGACACCATATTAAGGGACGATGCTTTTAATAAACCTTCATTCTTTAATGAAAAAGGTCAATTTTTATTCGATAAATTTGCCGAGTTTGTAAGAACAGAAGAACATATCATCAAGATCAATAATAAACTTCATATTTACGTTGACGGTGTTTATTCTGATAAATATGCAGATATAGAGAAAGCATTAATTAAGCATATTCCAACTTTAACAAAATCAAGACGAGCAGAGGTAATTTCATACCTTGAATTAATAGCAAAACACGAAAATCTATCAGATACGAATTATATAGTGTGCAATAATGGACTTTTAAATTTAGACACCTTGGAATTAGAAGAATTCACACCAAACTACATTTCTAAGAACAAAATAGCAGTTTCATATAACCCAAACGCACAATCGGATGTTTTAGACCATACTTTAGACAAGATTGCTTGTTTTAGACCTAAGCTAAGAGGAATAATCGAAGAAATGGTCGGATATTGCTTACTTCGTAGAAACGAACTAGGAAAATCGTTCATATTAACAGGAGTTGGTTCTAATGGTAAATCAACAATTCTTGATGTATTGAAAACCTTAATAGGGGAAAACAATATATCATCTTTAGGTATGAATGAACTAGGAGTCAGATTCAAGACTGCCGAATTATACGGTAAAATGGTCAATATAGGTGATGATATTTCTAGTGCTTATATAGACGATAACTCAATATTCAAGAAATTAGTCACTGGAGAATCAGTCAACGTTGAACGTAAGGGTGCAGACCCATTTGATTTTAAGAATACATCAAAATTGATATTTTCTGCAAATGAAGTTCCAAGAATCAACGATACCAGTAACGGATTAATGAGAAGATTGGTAATTATACCATTTAATGCAGAATTCAAGTCAAGTGATGCAGACTTTGATCCATTTATCAAAGATAAGTTGCTTATGACGGAGAGTTTGCAACATTTACTTAATTTAGGACTTGAAGGATTAAAAAGAGTGCTAAAACGCAACGACTTCGAAACAGTAGACGAAGTAAAAGCGGAATTAAAAGAATACGAGAAAGAGAATAATCCGATCATTGAGTTCATGGAAGATTTCAAGATCGAGAACGAACCGTCAACGGAACTATACAAAAGATATGTCGTTTGGTGTTCAGAAGGTAATTTAAAACCACTTGGAAGAACAGTATTTACCCGCAACATCAAAAAGCAAGGTTACGACGTCAAGGTATTAAGGATCGACGGAAAGAACACTAGAGTATTTATTAAAAAAGTGTAGCGGCTACAACCAAGTAATAGCAACAGCAGCAGCAGCAGCGGTTTTTTCATCAAGTGCTACACTTCTGCTACACTTTGAAAATTAGAAGTGTAGCGGCTACAACGTAGTAATATCAATGGTTCAAGGGTGGTGCTACACTTTGCTACACTTTCTCTTTATACTTCTAATATTTTAATTAATTTTTATTTTTTTATATATAAAGGAATTAGATATAAAGTGTAGCAGTGAAAATCGGCTCTAGCCCAGTAATACCAACGGTTTGAAGTGTAGCAGAAAGGTGTTACAAAGTGTAGCAGCAAGATCAATTTAGAAAGGGAAATCACAATTAATGAGTACAAATAACGAAAGATTAAAGTTAGAGGGTTTATTATACGAATATAAAGATATAGAAATAGAGATCAAAGAGTTAGAATTAAGAATAGAGTCAGAGGACATAATAGGTGTAACGTATAATGATATGCCGTCAAGTCCGAATGTAAATACATCAAGTAGTGTGGAGCAATCAGCAGTAACACTAGAGAACCTAAGACGTAAGATAATATATCTATCTAATAAAAAGAAACGTATAGAAAATATGTTGTTACTATTAAGTGATAGAGATAAGATCATAGTTGAAATGTATTACTTTAAAGATTATTCATTAAGAGATATTGCTTTCAAATTAGATCTAAACGATAACTATATATCAAGACGTAAAGCATATATACTTAATAAATTAGTACCATTTGCAGTACGTCATAGATTAGTAGTATAAATGTAAAGTAAATGTAATTGAAATGTAATCGAAAAGATAAGTCAATGTAATACTCTAAATGGTATTATAGTATTATAGGAAAGAAGGCGAAAGGGATCTCCCAAAAGGGAAGTCCCTTTTTTAATGGGAGGAAACGAATGTTATTGAAGACGTGTTCTATGTGTGGGAGTATAATCACACAGGATCAAGTAAGATGTAATAGTTGCGAAAAGAAACGCAACAAAGATAGATATACAAGATCATTGAACAATCACGAAAGGTTATACAAAACAACTCGTTGGTGTAGAGTTAGGGACAGTATATTAAAGAAGTATAATTATATGTGTGTTTATTCTTGGTATAAATATCGCAAGGTTAGACCAGCGAAGATCATACATCATATTGATCTAGCAAATAGGGAGAACTTCTTTGATACAGATAATTTAATTCCTTTGACATTTGAAGTACATGAAATAATACATTCCGATTATAATGATGAAGTCAAAGCAGAGTTAAAAGAGTATCAGAGGTTATGGTTAGAAGATTTTATGTAAATTTATTTTTATGTAAATTTATTTTTATATAAAATCTTTTTATGTAAAATTTTTTTATGTAAAATTTATTTTTATGTAAATTTTTTATGTAAATTTTTTATACCCCCCCGTCTTTTCAAAAAAATTTTTCGTTTTCACAGAAGAACCCAGCCGCAGTTTCTTTAAAAAAAATGCTCGTTTGAACTTTTTGAGATAAATATTAAGGGGGTGAGAGTATGGCAAATATAAAACCCATTGGGTTAAAGCAAGGGAAGATTGCAAAAGATCAAATCAAGGCGAGAATAGATGCCGAAGAAAAGTTAAAAGGCGATCCGATTGCTGCTGCTGCTCCAACTCGACTTACTGAAAATGGAGTGATGATCTACAATAAACTGTTAACGTCGTTTCCGAAAGACTTTTTGACGTCTAGTGACTCGCACACATTGGAAATCGTGGCGAACTCTTTGGATATGATGCAAACCGCACAGGAGGACATAAATTCGAGGGGGCAGTTATTGGCGGACGACTCCGAAAACCCTAGTATTAGGATCTACGAACGATATTCAAAGATATTTAATACTTTCGGTTCTAAATTAGGTATGTCACCGAAGGATAGAGCGGCATTGGCTATAATAATGACAACACAAGCAGCAGATGACGAAGATCCTTTATTGAAGGCATTGAAAAACAGATAAATGTTAGTCGAAAGAGCTTTATTATATGCAAATCGAGTCGTTGCGGGGGACGAAATCACCACTTGGGAAGTCAAAAGACAATGTGAGATCTTCTTACATGACTATCATAATGAAGATGAAACGTATTATTTTGATCAAAAAGAGGTTGAATTAGTCGAAACTTTGCTTTCGTTTATGAACTTCGCAACGGGTATTAATTGTATTGGGACAAGTATTCTTGACGGATTACATGGTTTTCAATGCTTTTTTATTGTCAATATCTTTGGTTTTAGATACAAAGATAAGCCGAAAAAGTTCAAACATCAAGATATTACGTTATTTATTCCACGAAAAAACGCAAAAACATTTATTCTTTCAGTCACATTATTAATTTTAATGTTAACAGAGAATGAATATAGCGAATTTTATTCAATATGTATCGACCGAGATCTTGCGGGAGAGGTTAAAAAGTGCATGATGCAAATTATTGATGCGTCGCCGATCATTACAAAGCGATTTAAGAAGTCAGTCACTCTAAGCGGCAAGATCACTTGCTTATTGACTAACTCGTTTTATCAAGCGAGGACGTCAGAGAGTGGTCGTAACAATGCGATTCGTCCGAGTGCATTTATTGCAGATGAAATCGGAAACTTTAGGGATTACGATAATATTACCGCTATGAAATCGGGACAGTTGTCAGTAGTTAATCCATTGATGTTGAAGGCTACGACTGCATATGCAATCAACGACTCGATCATGTTGGAGGAATTGGAATACATACGAAAAGTATTAAAGGGAGATATTGAAGATCGCAATCAATTTGCATTGATATACTATGCGGAACAAGGTCACGAATGGGACGATACAGGTTTATTTATGTCGAACCCGCTGCGAATTGATGAAAATTACGACGAGATTAGAAAGTCGAGGGCGAAAGCACTCAATAAGCCTTTGGAACGAACTGAATTTTTAACTAAGCATATGAACATTTTCGTAAATTCAGAACAAGATGAACCATATTTGAAGATGACTGAATGGCGAAAAGGTGTCATTTCATTGGAGAAATTCAAGGAATTAGTCAAGGGGCAAAGTGTTGTTGTATCACTCGATCTTTCGATCACAACCGATTTAACTGCGGTCGGGATAGGATTTACTCACGAAGGGGAATATTATTTCCTTAGTCATGGATTTTTACCTCGAGGATCATTGGCAGAACGTCGTGAAAAGATAGATTATCAAGCTATGGAGCGATTGGGTTATTGTACAATTTGCGACGGTTTATCCGTTAACTATTCGCAAGTATATGATTATATAATGTCGATCGAAAAAACTTTTGATTGCAATATTGCTTATATTATATCCGATCCCTTCAACGCAAAAATGATGTTGGAAGATCTCGCAGCAGATTATGATGTTGTAGAGTTAAAACAATGCTTTAATCAACTATCAAGCCCTACGAAAGAGTTTAGAAATGAAGTTTATAACGGAAACATATATCACGTCGAGAATAAAATCCTTGACTGGTGTATGTCTTGCATGACGTTAGAAGTGGGTAAAGCCGAGGACGTTATGCCGAAAAGGAAATACAAGAACCGTCAACGTATTGATATGGCGGTTGTATGTATATTTGCATTTAAGTTATTATTCGATTCACCAAAGATAAAAAACTGGGACGAGATAATAACGGAGGAATGGAGTTGTTAAAATGAAAAAATTAATTGAAAAAGTGTGGTTATACTTAGAGGAAATATTAACTGTAATTGCGTTAATATCTTTAGTTATAACGGGATTTTTAATTAATTCGATCGTTGGATTCGGAGCAGTAACGTTGGCGACTGCTGCTGCTGCAAATCTAGTGATCAAGTATAAGGAAAGATTATATTCTGATTAATGAAGTCACAATATTACAAAAGTAGAAAGACGAAGATTAATAACGACGTCTTTTTTGGCGGGACATCGCTCGAAGAATTATTATCTAGTGATACTGTAACTATTAAAACTATGACTTCCGACTCGGTGGTTATGTCTTGCGTAAATGCGATAGCAACATATATTGCATCTATGGGTTGTCATTTATATCAGAAAGATGATTTTAGTTTTAATCGTGTTGAAAATAGTATCACTAATGTATTAAGTCGCCCGAACAAGATCCAAGGACAATTTGATTTTATGAAAGAAATGATCATAAAAATGCTGCTGGAGGGGGATTCATTCGCAGTAATGAATTTTCATAATGGTAAATTAATATCATTAGAACAAATTGAAGGTGCAAGATTATCAGAGTCGATATTAGGATCTAACATATGGCAAGTTACGGGAACCGTAAGGGGAAAATACATCACCGTGCCATATGAAAACACGTTACACTTTAGAGATCTATTCAATAGGTTCGACGCATTACGTCCTATCCTAGAGAGTAAGGTTGCGGCTAACAAGTTAGTTACTAAAGCATTTGAAAATGGATTAAATAATAATGTCAAAGCATGGATTGAATTGCAAGGAACGTCGAGTGAGTCAAGTAAAATGATACTAAAATCGGCATTTAACAGAGTTCTTACATCAAATGATGATAATATAGCAGTACTTGATGAAGGAATGAAATTAAATCCAATTAGCGGCGGAACACATTCATTTCAAGAGTCACAAGTTGCACAATTAACGAAGGATTTAGACGCAAAGATCCATCAAGTAATGAACGTTCCGTCGGTCATAACGTCGGTTGCCGAGGGAACATATAATATTTCCGACAGTTTAAAAAGTAATTTCATACAATCGTTATTACCTTTCTTAAAGATGATTGAGCAAGAATTTTTTGAAAAGCTACTTACTAGAAAAGAAAAGCAAAATTATTATTTCAAAATCAATTATAGATCTTTAATGCGTGGTAATGACAAGGACCGTATGGATTATTATAGAAATGCCCTATTAAATGGGATAATGAGTCAAGCCGAAGTTAGACGACTTGAAGATCTACCATACATAAAGGGAACAGACGATTTATTAATGTCGCTTAATTACGTTCCGATCACAAAATATGATACTTATATTGAAAATAAATACGGAATGACTAAAAGCAGCGGTGAAAATATCGAAGGTGAAGAAAAAGACGAAAATATCAAAGAATAGTTAAAAATCGAACCTCGTGTACGCCATTTTAAGGCGTTTTATAACAAGGGGTAAGGTGTTTATACCTTTAATTTTGAAAGGGGGTGAGAGTTTGAGAAGTTTTAAGGACTATATGAAGATCAAAAACACAGTTGACGCAAATGAGCTTTATTTTTATGGTGAGATCGTCGACGACAGTTGGGAGACATGGAATGAATTATACAGTTGCCCAACTGACATATTAAATTATATAGGACAGATAGATCAAAGTAAACCTTTAAACATTTACATAAATTCGGGTGGCGGATCTGTATTCGCTGGTCTAAGTATGTATAATTCTTTAAAACGATTATCATGTACAAAGAATGTATATGTTGACGGTTTGGCGGGATCTATTGCGTCGATAATTGCAATGGTTGGAGATAATATATACATTCCTTCCAATGCGTATTTAATGATCCATAAACCGAGTGGCGGAGCATATGGTGATGCTAATGAGCTAAGGAAAATGGCGGATACATTGGACCGAGTTCAAGAAGGTTTATTAAATGTGTATAAAGAGAATTTAAAAGAAGGTGTTGAAATATCTACAATCGAGGATATGGTCAACAATGAAACTTGGTTAACTGGTGAACAAGCGGAGCAATATTTCAATATAAATTGTGTTGATCCAATCGACATGGTTGCTAAAGTAAATTCAAGTATAGGTAATTATGACAAATTACCGACAGATCTTAGAGATTCAATAAAAGATCAAAAAGAAAGACAAATGAAAGCAGAACAAAAAGAACAAGAAATGGAGTTAGAACTTATAGAGCTTGAATGTAGTTTATAGGTTCTTTTTTTATGCAAAAATTTAGGAGGTTTTATTAAATGACAAGAATAGAAGAATTAAAAAAAGAAATAAGAAATAAAATGGACGAGTTTAGAGGTGCTAAATCGACAGACGATAAAACAAAAGTATTCAATGCAATAAAAGCATTAGAGTCAGAATTAAGAATGGAAGAAGAATTAAACGGAATAGACTTAGGGGCAGCAGCACCGAAAGCTGATCCAGTTCCAGCACCACAAAATGAAAAAGTATCAGTAATACACGCAATGGTTAAACAAGTGAAAAACCAACCATTATCAGAAGGTGAATTACAAGCGATAAAAAATGCGGTTACGGGTGAAGACAACATACACATAAAAGAATTATCAACTCAAATAAGAGAGTTATTAAGACATAAAGATTACTTAAAAGATCTTGTGACAGTTCAAAAAACTACTGCAATAAGCGGACAATTCCCAGTTAATGCAACTAAACATCAAGGTTTAGTTGAAGTTGTTGACGGGGTGGATATGAACGCAGACACTAATTTACAATTTGATGCAGTAAAATTCACTATAAAGAAATATGGTAAATTAGGTTTATTAAATGACACTATACTTAAATTCACAGAGGCAGATTTAATATCATACATGGCACAAGTATTCGTTGATGCTTACGTTTACAAAATAAATGATATGATATGTGAGACGTTAGTTGGAAAACAAGGTGCTAGAAAAGAAGGAATGAAACAAGTAAACACAGTTAAAGAGTTAGTATCAGCTACAAGACTTGGATTAAACAGAGCTTTAAAACAAGACGGTGCAGTTATATTAATGACTGAAGAAACTTTCGATCATTTCGCTAAACAAGAAAACTCAAAACTTGACTTATCTTGGGTACAACCCGATTTAACTAAACCAGCACAACCATATTTCAACGGTTACCCTGTTAGATTCGTTGATCCAGCTCACTTAAAAACTGGTTTCGTTCAATCTAATGAGGAAGTAGCTGCTACAAATTCGGAAACAGCAGATGCAGTAAGACATTTCTTTGCGTTTGGTAACTTCAAACAAGCATTAATGTTATTCGAAAATGAAGAATACACTCTATCAATGTCTAAAGAGGCTGGATTCCTTAAAAACGTTGTGTATTCTAAAATAATAACTTACTTCGACATAGCAACTTACGACAAAGATGCTTGGGAAGTATATTATACAGACATAGCAAAATAATCAACTTAATATTAAATTACGAAAGGGTATCTTAATAGATGCCCTTTTTATAATTAGAAAGGGATAACATGAGTAAATTAAAAACATTATTAATAGACAATGAAGTCATCGCCCCTAATGTGACGGGTGATACATTCCTGTTAACAGAAAAATTTTTAGAGTTATTACAAGATAAGATTGTTAATAGTGATTGTATTATAAATCATATTCCTAGTTATGATATTGCTGCTAAAAAAGCACACGTTCCAGTTTTAAGTCAAATGACATTTATCGAAGATGAGAGCGGGAATATAACTAATGATATAAACGGTGCGATTACCGTTGCTATGGCAAGTGGCGAATTAAAATCAATAGATCTGAAACTTGCGTTTTCATCAACTATATTCGAGTTGCAAGGTCAATCACTTAAAGATTATATTGCAGATGCAATGGTTGAATACTTAATCGGAGCGATACACACTCAATTAAAAAAGGCGTTGATTGATGCTGAATGTGGGGAAGAACTAGAAACATATACTGACACTTGGTTTAAAAAATTCGCTAAATCATATATCAATAAAAATAGTGTCGTGTTAATGTCAACTGATATTATCGGAAAGATCAAAGGGTTAGATATACAACAAGATTTTAAAATTTTAGGAGTTGAACCGATTTTGACAGATGATAAAAACTTCAACGGAATGATAGTAGTTGGTAAAAATGACATTGCACACGTTCACGACGGACAAATTGAAAATAGAGTATTTGACAATGTGGGATTCTTATCAAATTTAACTTACTTTAATACTAGATATTATAGTGGATTCGTAATTAAACGTCCCGAACATTGTCACGTTGTTACGTTTCAATCTTAGAAGTCGTTAATTCAATATATAGGGGGTGATCATATGCCAGTAGTTACATTAGATCAAATAAAAAAACACTTAGGCATTGATTTAGATGACGATTATAATGACGATCTTTTAATCGTACTTCGAGATACTTCGACAGATTATCTTTCATATTTAGTTAATGGTAACGCCAACAACATTAACCAAAACCTAGCGACCGTATTTATATTATGTATGATTTCCGAATTGTTCAACAATCGTGATCTAACAAAAGCGGGGGCAGTTACTCGTAATAATATACTAACAAGTATATTAGTTCAATTACAATATGCTGCAAATTAGTACAAAACCACACAATTTAAAACACACAGTTTTATTTCAACGATCTACGTTAGGAAAAGACGCAGACGGAAAACCAACGTACATTTGGACTGACATTTATAAAACGAGGTGTCACGTTCGATCTACTGTATCAAACGAATATCTCCAAGGGAATGGTGACAACGTCAAAATTGATAAGACTATAGTCATTAGATTACATCATAAACACAAATTATACGAGGGTGATCTTGCAATTATCAAGGACGTAAAATACAACATTAAAAGTGTCGTGGATATACAGGACGAAAACGAATGGCTTGAAATAAAATTATCGAGGGTGAAAATATGAGTGTAGATGTTAACGGTTTAGATGAATTGATGTCTAGGTTGGAACAGTTGGGCGACGTAGGAAAGAAAGTAGGAAAGAAAGCGGTCAATGAAGGATTAAAAGTTTTTCTCGACGGAATGAAACAAGATGCACCCATTGATCAAGATAATTCCCGTAGTAAATTAGTGATCCAAAATGTGAAAGTTAATAAGGACGGTGCTGCATGGGGATCAGTAGGGATAGGTGAAAAGAACTGGAACAGTACACGACAATTATGGTATCAACATTGGGGGTATCGTAACTTTGGTTGGAACTTTGACGGTAAGTTAAAGATCACAAATAACGTCGGCTGGTTGGATAAATCATATGAGAAGTCGAAAGCTGCTGCTGAACAAAAGACGACTTCGATCTTAAAAAAGGAGATTGACAATTTATTAAAATGAATACATTACTTGAACAAGTTTTACTTGAAACAGGGATCGACTTCTATTTCTTAGAACGTCCTTCAAACGTGTTCCCTTGTATTGTGTACACATATAATGAATATTTAAACACAATGGGTGATTATAAAGAGGAGTCAACGAGATACGACGTATATTTAAATTTATTCGTCAAGGAGAACATATTTGAAACTATTGAGAAGATCAAGGGAGTAATGGAAAATCATTATTTCAGAAAAACAATAATAAACGCACCTGTTAAATTTGATAATACAGACTATTATCAAGTTACATTTAGTTATGCAAAGACGATTTCAAAATAGATCGTCTTTTTTTAATACAAAAATTTAAAGATACAAAGGAGATAAAGAATTATGGCAAGAGAAGTCGGGATAAGTAGAATAACATTATTCCCATTAACAAAAGATGTAGAAGGGCAAGATCCAACATGGGGAGCTGGTTATAGGGTCCCTTGGGCAGTTAACTTTGAAAGTTCTAACGAATATTCAGAGGGTGAGTATTACGCAGATAATATAATCGAAAACTCTATAAAACAAATAGCAAAAGTCAATGTGACAATGGAGGTATCTTCTGATACACCACCAGCATTAGATGCGAAAATAACTGGGAAAGGTTATAAGAACGGGAAATCATTCGTTGCAACGGGTCAAGTTGCACCATACCATGCGATAGCATATGAAATAGCTATGGATAACGGAAACCTAAGACGAAGAATAATATATAAAGTTGCACTTGCTAAAAATTCAAGAAACAACGCAACGCAAGAAGATTCGTTAGAAGGTCAAACATTTACCTATGAAGGGACAGGAGTTCCGCTTGTATCATGCTTACAAGTAGAAATGGAAATGGATTTAGCAGAAATAAACGCAATATCTGAACCGTCAGAAAAAGCATTAGCATTAAACCATTGGAATAAATTCTTCGAACAACCAATATTACCAACAGAAGAAGAAGAAATAAACTAATTTATACCTACCCATTAGGGTAGGTCTTTTATTTATAGGAGGATAACATGGAGAAAATACATTTAGGCAAAAAAAGAATTGTTGAACTTGAGATCAACGGGAAGGAATGTATCGCAGCACTTGATAACTATGCGATAGATCATTTCCAAGTAACAAATCGTAAAGGATTTTTAAAAGCTATTGAAGGGATTCAAAATCATAATATAACTTCAATAATAGCTTTATTAGGATCAATTATCCGAGATAAAAAGACAAATAAACCACTTGGGGAAAAATATTTCAAGCAATTCGACACAATGGATATTGTTAGCTCGTTACTACCTGTTATAACTGAATTAATTCCCGATAATTTACCACAGGCGGGTAATAAAAAAGAAAAAAAGTAGATCAAGATTCAAACGGGTTTATTGATATATCAAACCTTTATTATTTGGCAAAGTCAACTCTAAAATGGGGGGACGAGGAATTTTGGGACTGTTCTCCTAGATTTCTATTTGAACAGTTCGAGTTATTCTCTAAATATAATAAACCTAAAAATGACAGTCGAGATCGACAAAGATCAAGACGTAATAACCGAGGTGAAAATATTAGGACCGAGGTAAAACGATATAAAGTATTAGATAGTATAGGAGGGTGTTAATATGTCAGACACTAAACAATTAACCGTCAAGTTGGCATTACAGTCAAGTTCGTATACTCAACAGATCAAGTCAATTAACACGTCGAACAAACGTCTTAAATCTGAATTTGAAACTTTAAACTCCACGTCCGAAGATTTCCAAAATACATTAGAAGGCCAAAGTGCTAAGTTCAAGATGCTTAGTTCAACATTAGAAAATACTAAGAAAAAGTTTTCGATATATGAAGATCAAGTATCAAAATGCAAAGCAACATTAGATCAAGCATCATCTTCGTATGAAGAACAAAGGAATAAAGTTAATGCGTTATCACAGGAACTAGAAAAAGCCAAACAAACTTACGGGGAAAATTCAAAGGAAGTTAAACAACTATCACAGGATTTAACCGAGGCGGAAAAAGCACTTGATAAAAAACGCAATACGGTATTAAATGCGGATAATGCACTTGAACGAATGAAAACCACGTTAAATAATACGCAAACCGAAGTTAACAAACTAGAGAATGAACTTAAACAATGTGAACGAGAGATCAATCAATTTGAGAATGAAGGTAGACAAGCGGGACAAAGTTTAAAAGATTTCGAAGGTGTATTGGAGGACGTGGGTGATAGTGCCGAAGATATGGGCGATTCATTGGACGAAGTTAGTGGGGACATTTCAGAGATTGCCGACGGACTTAGTAACGCTGGTGAGAGATTAACTGACATTGGGAACACAATGGTTGATGCGTTAATGGGGACGGTTGAACAGTCCGAGGAAACTCGACGAGCCATGAACAGATTCAATGCTAGTTTGGGATTAACCGCAGACGAGGCCGAAGAATTTAGCGACATAATAAAAAATATATATGCGGATAACTTTGGGGAGGGCATGGACGACGTTGCCGAGGCAGTAAGAACAGTTTATCAAAACTTGGATATTACTGGCGATGAATTACAAGACGTAACCGAAATGGCGATGACAATGGCGGATACTTTTGATATGGATATAACCGACTCAACAAAAGCCGCTAGGTTAATGATGAAAGAGTTTGGGTTAACCGCAGACGAGGCGTTTAATCTTATTATTCAAGGAGTTCAAGCGAATTTAAATAATACAGATGAATTAGCCGATAGTATAAGCGAATATTCGGTGTATTTTGATGCTGCTGGTTTGAGTGCCGAGGAAATGTTCAATGTATTCCAAAGTGCAAATGAAACTGGGGTATTCACCATTGATAAAGTCGGTGATGCAATAAAAGAAATGACTATTAAAATGAATGAATGTGACGAAGATGTTGCCGACGTCTTTAAAAGCATGGGTTACAATAGTGACGAAATGTTCAAGAAGTTCGGAGAGGGTGGCGATAGTGCGAAAGAAGTCTTTCTGAAAATGACAGAAGGATTGTCAAATATTGAAGATCCTATCAAACGAAATCAAGCAGCAGTTACATTATTCGGAACTATGGCGGAAGATCTAGGGATTGACGCAGTAGAGGCATTGGGTGGAATTGAAGGTGCTTTCGACCAAACATATGAAAGTGCTGAACAATTAACACGTGTTAGATATGATAGTTTATCAGATGCTTTTGAGGGACTAAAAAGAGCAATCGACGTCAATATATTTCAAAAAATAGGTGAGTCAATAACAAACTTCTTTGATCCATTACTTGATATTATTCCCGAAATAGTGGCATCAATGTCAGAATGGGGACAAGCTAACGAAGGGTTATTGACTGCGATTGGCCTAATTGGTGGGGCAGTCGGCGGAGTATTAGCCGTATTGGGTGCGTTAGCCACAACAGTTGGTACGATTGCGGCTTTAATCGCTGGATTTAACGCTTTAATAGTTCCGTTACTCCCTTTAATCGGATCAGTTGCAACGGTATTAGGAATTGTTGCGGGTGCCGCAGTTGCACTTGGACTTGCAATAAAGGAGAATTGGGACGGAATAAGAGATGCGACAAGTAAGCTCGTTGAAGAATGTAGTCCGTACTTTGATGATCTTAAAGGTGCTTTTTCGGGATTGTGGGATACTGCAAAAAGTATTTGGGAAACGGTGGGACAACCGTTATTTAGAATACTTGGAGAAGTGATCGAGGTTGCGATTTTAAATGCAATACCTTTTATTAAATTATTGTTATCTACATTTACGTCAGCTATTGATGCAATTTCATTAGTTTGGAATACAGTCGGAAAACCTGTATTTGGGTTCATAGTATCTGTCGTTCAAACAATGTGGGCGGCAGTTAAACCACTATTAACTGCATTGGCGAACGTCTTTTCATCAGTAATGAACGTGGTACAAAGTGCTTACCGAAATCTATTTAAACCAGCTATGGAGGGGTTGAGTAAGGCGGTTGGTTCTATGTGGTCGAGTGTTAAAAGTAAATTAAATTCATTCAAAAATGGCGTGTCGAATGTTATGAAAACCGTTCTATCACCCGTGAAAGAGGTTATCAAGTGGTTTGATAAATTAGCAAATACAGTTGGAAAGATTTCAAAAACTGTGGTTGGTAAAGTTCAAGCTATGTTTGGTCGAAGTCGTGACTTTGACATTAATGCTGGAGTTGAAGTTGCAGCAGTTGAACCCCTTTCGACGGTCGCTATGAGTGGATCCTATTATACGAGATCGACACCACTTGCTACGACGTATGGTGAATTGAGTAATACCTTACAATCTGTAAACGGATATATGACGTCGGGATCAAGTTCTAATATTGAGGGTATGTTTAAAAAGATGTTGGATCTTATGACATTACAAACTCAATTATTAGAAAACAATCAAGAAGTCATTGTAAACGTTGGAGGTACTGAATTAAAAAAAGATTTTTACAACTACACAGTTAAAAAGTTAAATATGCAAAGTAAATTGGCGAAAGGATTTTAAATATGAAATACGGGACTTTATGGTTTAATAATAAATCAAATAGGGACATAGGGGTTAAAGTCAAGGGTATAATCAATTATCCCTTGGTGACTCCTATTTATGAAACTTATGAGGTTGCAGACGGTACAACTTATCGCAAGATCATAGGTTATAATGAAGGTTCGATTCCTGTCACATTTAATATCATGGACCATAAACACATTAGAAAGATAGTATCATCAATGAACGAATGGCTTATTGATATTAAAGATAATAAATTAATATTCGCAGACGATAAAGAATTTTATTACATTGTTAAGTCGATTGAGTTAGATTCGGAATTTAGTCGCACCCTTCAAGATCTTGGAGAATGTCAAGTCAACTTTATAGTTGAACCTTTTAGACGTAAATTAAGTGAACTAAATCCGATTCCTATATCTAACGGTATGATCATTCATAATGACGGGGCGATTGCTGCTAAACCTATTATACGAATTGAAGGTGAGGGTGCGATTACACTAAATGTTAATAATGAAACGATCAAAGTGAATGTTAGTAAACATATTACAATAGATAGCGAAAAGAAATTATGTTATCGTGACGACGGAACGTATCAAAATACAAGTTTAAGCGGTGAATATCCAACTCTCGAGAAGGGAGAGAACAAGATCACTTGGGGGACAGGTGGGACAGTTAAAAAAATTACAATAATGACGAATAGGAGATATTTCTAAATATGATACAGGTTTATGCTGCTACAAATAGAGATTTTACTCAAAATGGAGATATGACTCTTATAAATTGTACGTCATGTGAACTTGACGTCACTTTAAATAGTACCAACGCAATTACATTAGTTCACCCAATCGACAAGGAGGGTAGGTGGAAGTATCTTGAAAAGGAATGTGTTCTCAAAGTTCCAGCTCCAAACATACAAGATCAGCTTTACATAGTTAAAGACGTGATGCAGACAGAGGACGAGATCACCGTTACAGGTGTTCCACTTTTCTTAGGAACTAAGAGAGTACTTGTTGATGTGCGTCCAACTGATGCGAACGGTCAACAAGCACTTGATAAGATCCTTGAAGGGACACAATTCAAAGGTCATTCTGATATTACCGCAAGATATACGAGTCACTTAATAAGAAGACAATTATTAGATGCAATCATGAGTGATGACGACAACTCGTTTATGAGTAGGATCGGCGGGGAGTTATTCATTGATAACTTTGACATTTATGTTAATGATAGGATCGGAATTGATACTGGATATAGATTTGAATACAACAAAGATATTACATCAATTGAAGATAACAGCAATACATCTAAGGTACTAACTAGAGTTATGCCATTGGCATATGGAGGTAGAACTATTCCCGAGGGATTCGTCGATAGTCCATTAATCGGAGCTTACAAAGAGATCTACGAGGACGTAGTAGCTTTTGATAACTACAAGTTGGTTAGTGACTTTGGAGAGGACGAAGAATATGGGGAGAACGACCTAGTTTTTAACACAGAAGATCAATTATATGCTGCTTTAAGAAAAGCAGTTAAACAATTATATGATGACGGTTTAGATAAACCGACCATGTCGATTACATTCAATATCACAACTTTGGAGCATATGGAGGAATTTAAAGGGTTCGAAAATCTTTTAAATGTTGGTTTAGGAGATCGAGTTCAATTACACTATGATCCATTGAACATTGATGTTACATCACGAATAACTGCGTATACTTACGACTGCTTAAAAGAGGAATATTCTAGTTTAACGGTCGGGGATATAGTGGGCGGTTTTGTTGAGATTGCAACATCAACGAATGAGAAACTAAATAATATTTTGAATAAAAATGGAACAGTTGCGGGATCAAGTATCAACGGTACGATCAACGCATTAAATACTCAATTCAAGGCTCAAAGGGACGTGGCCGAAAAGCAGCACGTTAGAGCTATTTTATTTGAGGATTTAGACCCCGAGTCGCCAACGTTTGGGGCTATGTCGCTTGGAACTATGGGATTTGAGATTGCATCGGAAAGGACCGAGGACGGTCGAGGTTGGAAGTGGTCAACATTCGGTACAGGTCAAGGATTCGTTGCCGATCAAATCGTTGCGGGTGTACTTAGTGCGGTTATGATCCAAAACACGTCGGGAACGTTTCAAATGGATTTAAGTCGTGACAACGGAATGATCTTCCGAAATAACAATCAAGATGCTATAAAAATCAAAGGTAATAATATTTATATGTACGATTGGAAAGGGAATAACGGAATTGTTGGTGCAATACAGTCAGTTGTTGAAAGTAACAATAAAATAGTGGCTGGGGTGGCATTTACGCACAAACCACACGGTTACAATGCTATTTCATACGAGTCAGCGACCAACAGTAGTAATGCACACTCTTACATTACGTTTGATAAGTATAATGTAAGAGCCACCGAGGATTCACCGCACCCAATTACTATTTATGAACACGTCGACTTTTACGGTGCGAGAGCATATTTTGGGGAGCATTGTATACAACGAACAATTAATGGAGAATTAGGTATTTGGGATTCAGACGGTAATTACTTAATGTATTTCAATAAATCTAAGGATTATGCTGGGTTTAGTGGTGACGTGAGAGTTAATGGTTCGTTATCAGTTAGTGGCACTAAGAATTGTGTACAACAAACCGATAACTACGGAGTGAGATCCTTCTACGCAGTCGAAGATGCAGAAAACTATTTGACTGATAGATCGTCACAAATATTTGATGTGGAAATAGATTCGAAAGGTAGATTTATACGTCGTATAGACTTAGATCCAGTTTTCATGGAGTGCGTTAATACTGATATTGATTATACTGTTGAAATTATAAAGCAAGGTTGGGGTGACTTTAGGGTATTAGAACAAACTAGAGATCATTTTATAGTCGAGTCTGATTGCTGCGACTTTACTTTTAAATATGTCGTTACTGCTAAACGTAGAGGTTTCGAGCAAGAGCGACTTAGAAAAATGGAGGAAGACAATGAAGTTAGTAGATAAATTCGAACCCGAGGTAATAGTGTTAGATCTTTCAAATGATCAGCATATATTCGGTGGGAAATTAAAAGAAAAAGATATAAATACAAGACGAAGAAAAATTAAATTTTCATATAACGGGCAACTATTAGATCTGACGGGTATTTCATGTAGGGCTTTTATTAAGAAACCCGACGACACAGTATCATATATAACGTGTCCGATCATAGATAATGAGTATGCCTTGTTGGACTTTACGACTAACAGTAGAGCAATTGAAGGGATAATAAAAGTTGAATTAGGAATTTCACTAGATGATCAAGAAATATCTACGTTTATTTTAGATTTTGAGGTCGTCAAATCTCTTAGGGACGACGACGCAATCCAATCAAGTAATGAGTTTGGAGCATTACAGGATATTATAAACACAGTCGGAGGATTAGCAGATGCACAAAAACGACTAACTGATTTAGAAAGCTCTACGGGACAATTAAAGATTGATAATGAACAGTTACGAGGCGATATTCAAACTGTCACAACAGAAATCACAAATATTAAACAAGTAACTAATAACTTAAATGCTGAAAATGCGGCCCTAGTTGAAAAGATCAGCGATTTAACTAATAGAGTCGCATCTTTAGAAAGTGGAACAGGAGGCAGCGGCGGAGGAACTACCATTATAAATAAGGGGGGAATTTCTCGATTACCCGATTGGTACACTCCACCAACAATTCTTGGGACAGAGTTAGATTCGAACGGTGTGCCAAGTGATCATAATTATAATGACAGTTTAAATTGGATCTTAGAACCGATTAGAGCGGCTAATCCAACGTACATAAAACGTACTTCATTAGGTAAAGATCAATCGAATACATATGATATTTACAAATATGAACTTACGCCCGATAGTTATGATAAGACATTACTAATCACTTGCTGCTTACATGGGAACGAGTATACATCATTCTATGGACTATGTAGGTTTTTAGAGTTGCTATGTGCTGACAATGTGAGCGATCCAAACTTGCTGTACTTAAAACAACAAGTTAAACTTGTAATCGTTCCAATATGTAACCCTTGGGGATTCGTAAATTCAAAACGTCAAAATTCAAGGGGCGTGGATCTTAATAGAAACTTTGAGTATTTATGGAATGAGTACTCAACAAATGCCTCTGAAGGACAGACGAATTATAAAGGTACTGCACCATTTTCTGAAAAAGAAAGTCAAATCATGCGTGATTTAATACAAGATCTTTCCGAAGTCAAAACTTTTTGTGGGTCAATAGATTGGCACACTTTGACTACAATTCAAGCAGAAAAGGTTGTATATTATCCAAGATTTAGGGATAACTGCATAACTCAACTATCCGAAATGTTATCAACATTAGATCCCGATAATGGAGAAGATGAAAGAGTTATATTTGCATCTAGTAATCTACCGAGTATGTCGTGTTGGGCATCATATGTAATAGGTACACAAGCACTAAATCCCGAATGGAATAACTCGGCATATGGAGGTAAACGTAACAATTTCTTAATGACTCGTTACGTTGAATATTTCGTTAACACAATTTTAGTTATGGTTAAAAATTCGAGAGATAAACGTACTAAATTAGTTGAACCATTTACAACACATCATTATTTCTATGCTGACAGTTCAAAGTCAACAGAAGATAGTAATCGTTATAGTTCGGACGGGTGGAGATTATTAAATTCATCTACGAATAAAACATATTCGACAATGGCTGCATCTAAGATCACACAAAGTTTAGATTCTCAATATACGGTTACTGCTAATGGCTGGATCAAAGTTAAGTGTAAAGCAGATTCAACACTACATTTACAGCCGACACTATACCAACAGTATTCAACGGGACAAAATCAAAGTTCAGTACAAGATCAATCAAGAGGTGAAATAGTAATGTCGCTGAAAGGTGGGCAAGATTATATAATCCCAGTTGCAGCGACGATCATGGGGTTCCCGACTTGTTATAACGGAACTTCGGCATCAAGAACAGAAGATGTTACGTTTTCAATTAGGGCTTTTTGTACGACAACTAATGCAGTATATATACAAGCATTTAATATTGTATTGCATTATGTTCCAACGAATAAAGGTATCGCAACAAGATACTACAAAGTGAAAGAAACATCAAAAACAGAATTATATCCAAGTGTATTGGAAAATTAGAAGGGAAATATTAATATGGCTACATTAAAAAATAATACAACATTACACAAAGCAAAGGTTATAGTTGACATACTACCAAAAGGTTATTGTATACCAAATCAATCAATAACACCAACAGAAATAGCAATTCATAATACAGGAGATTGGAACGTCCCAGCTGCGAATTATGCGACTGCATTAAAGAGATTTAACAAAGAAAATCCAAGTTGGCAAGCAAGTTATCATTTCGTAGTTGATGATAAAGAAATCTACCAACTTGTTGATACTCATAAAAAAGCATGGCATATCGGAAACTACAATTCGAAAGCAGTTGGTATTGAAATATGTATGTTCAAAGACGAGGTTAAACAAAAACAAGCAGAGGACAATGCAATCGCATTAGTACTTGAATTAATGAATTTATTAAATATAAAAGACATTAGCAAAGTTAAAATGCACAAAGATTATACGGGTAAATATTGTCCGCAAGTGATCATTGATCGTGACGGTAATTTAACTAAATTTAAAAATAGAATAAGTAAATTTAAATCAGAAGATCTAACACCTTTCGTTGTTAAAATAATATGTGATAGTCTAAACGTGAGAAAAGGTGCTGGAACTTCTTATGATAAAGTTGGCGAATTAAAGAAGGGTGACGCATACACAATCGTTGAGATCAAAAATAACTGGGGTAAATTAAAAAGTGGTTTAGGCTGGATAAGTCTTGGGTCTAAGTATGTAGAAAGGTTGGTTAAATAATGGATATATCAGTTAAAAGTTTATTTGAAGTCGTTGTAATAGTTATGATCGTAAAATTGATAGTATCTAAATACCAACCACCGCTGCAAGAGTCTTTACAGGCTATAATATGTATATTGGTTGGGACAATAATCGGTTTACTGATTGATCCCTCTGTTGAGGGATTCACTACTGCCATAATTTCGAGTGGTGTCGGTTTTTATGGTGAGGAATTATGGTCTGCTTTAAAATCAAATAATTTAGGTGATGCGGCAACAATATCGACAAAATTAAATAAAAATAAGTGATAAAACACATGGGAGATTTTCGGATCTCCCTATTTTTTATTTTCGAAAAACAAGGATTCTCGAAGAACTTTCCGTTTCGGTACACACGTTGGAATTACTCGAACTGACCGTTGTCGGATATACCTATAACCGATATGTCTATATCGGTTTATCCACGACATAAAAATAAAATATAATAAAAATAAAATACTATAAAATTAAAATATCGGTTGTTGTAAGCTCGTACCGAGCGACACTTCATTTTTTCGAAAACAATAAATTTCTTTTTTTCTATTTTTTATGATTTTAGGGATACGATATATAACTAGATTATCAAAGGGATATTATTTTATTTGATACAAAGTAGATCTTTTTTACTCACATTTAGAAAAGGTTATTGATTCAATTAATACTAGATATTTAATCTTAAATAAATTAGATAAAATGTCTAAAAAAGTATTGCACTTTATTTGTCTCTATGATATTATCTTAAATGTCGAAAGGCAAACCACATATTTTTTAATTAAGGAGATTGAAAAGATGATCAAAGCATATATCGAAAAAAAAGGTTCATGCGAAATACAATTAAACGGTGGGTGCGGTGATGTATTAGAGGAATTAGCAATACTAACATCAAAGATATGTCAAGCGGTAGCCGACGAAACAGGGGATAATTTCGATAATGTATTTAGCCATGTTAGAAAAGCTATAAAAATACAACGCATACATGATGAGATCCAAGATGTAAAAAAAGATAATAAAGATAATGTCAACAATCCAAGTTCTATATTTGAAGTACTGTTAAAAGCCATTGAAGAACTTGAAACTATAGATAAATAATTTTGTAACCTCATTAAAATTTATCCCCCCACGAATAATTTTGTGGGGGGACTTTTTTATTCAAAAAGTGAGTAATTGCAACAAAAAACCCGCTCAATTAAGAACGGGTTTAAGATTAAAACAATTTTTATAACGTTAGAGATATTGACATTCAACGTTATATGTGTTATCATTAGAATGTAGTGAAGGAGTCACTACATTTTAATACAAGATTTTTTTTAAACAATGTACTTTAATTATATCACATTTAAAAATAAATGCAAGTACAAAGAATGATTCGAGATTAAAACAATTTAAAATATATGAAATATAAAAGAGGAGATATTGCACTATGAATAATAATTTTTATAACCAAACTTCATTTGAATATTCGACATACGAAAGTAATTATACTACATTAGATAATTCAATTTTGAATGAAACAAATATATCAGCTAAGGCAATAGGGATCTATTGCAAGATCGTACAGTACAGAAATTCAAGTAAACATAACATATATGTTAAGTCTTTAGTATCATCTTTAAAAGACGGTAGGGACTCAATAGCGAGGGGACTTAAAGAGCTGGAACAATTCGGTTATATATCAAGAATAAGATTAAGAGATATTAAAGGGAGAATGTGCGGGTATAAATATTTCGTATATGCGAAACCAATACCAGTAAGCGAGAGAAACGGAATACAAGACTTCATACAAGACGAACAAGGTAATTTTTTACCAGTACCGCTGAAAGATCTTAAATCGTGTGCTGCTGCCCCAAAACATAAATCAAATACATATAATCAAAAGGAAACTGCGTTACTTGATCTTTATAAAAATAGCCACATAGAAAAAAGAGTAATGCCCCAAACAAAAGATCTAATATTATCTTACGTTAACGACTTTGATCTTGGAGTATTTGGAGAAGTGTTCGCTGCTGCTGGATCTGACGACGTTAAAAAGAAATATGCGTACTTAAAAGCTACATTTGCAGCACTTAAAGAAAAAGGTATAACAACATTAGATCAATATAATAAAGATGCCGATACATATAGAAACAAGATTCAAACTAAAGTATTAACTAAAAAGTTAAAAGAAGAATATGCTGCTGCTGGACTTGACGAGAACGGACATTCAATAAATCCAGTAGAAGTTACTGCTGGAGCTTTTGACGAGTCAATGATAAATGATGATGTTACTTTAGAAGATATTTATTATACTCCTAATGGCAACGTAGAGGGGCAAATGGATATATCAGACTATGATTTACCAAGTGAAGTATTAGAAGATGCCACAGAGGACGTGGTGGACGTTTGTGTTAATGAAGTAAACACTATGTATGATGCGTATAAAGATGCGTATAAACTAGCTATAGAACAGGGTATGGACGTTATCCTATCGCAAGTAACAAGATATGCCATAACAGAATATGCAAAAGCACATGGTTTAGAAATTCCAAAATAGTGATTAACGGTATAAAACATAAAAAGACATTAAAAAACATAAAATAAACGTTAAAATAATAAATAAAATCCTAGAAAAATTGAATTAAAACATAGTAATATCAATATTTCAACGTTGTTATACATAAAAAAACATAAAAATAACGTTGAAAAGTATTGACGCAAAAAACAGGATATGTTACTATATAAGAGTAGTCGGGTGACAGACGACTACTAAATACAAGATTAGGAGATTAAACAATGACAAGAGAAGAATTAAATCAAATAAAATTAGGAAAGACAGTAATAAGAATAAATTCAACAGGTGAAGAAATATTAGTAACTGGTTGGAATGAAACTAGAGGGGGGAAACAAACTTACGTTTTCGCTGACGGTAGAAACTGGCAACCAAGTACATTATTAAAAAGATGCTCAATAGTTACTTTTGGAGTTGAAGAAACACAAGAATTATCAGACAGAGCAAAAAGAATGTTATCAGTAATAAAAGATCAAAAAAGAGTTGATATATCAACTGAACAATTCGAGTACGATTGCAATACTTACAAAGATCATATTGATCAATATATCAATGAATTAGTTGATGCGGGAGAAATAATATTAAACGGAAGTATAGCGACAATAGCAGCAGAAGAAATTGAAAGCAAAAAACAATTTGTGGAAGATGTATTGGACGAGGTAGTATTACTATTGCCCGAAGGTTGCGAAATGGTATACGAAAATAAAAGATATGACATTGAACAGTACAATGATATGATTGATACTACTGAAAACATACTAAACTACATTAAAGGAAAAACTAAAGTCCTACTGGTTAATAAGGTGTTAGACGAATTGGAACGCATGGGACACACTTTAAATTGCGTACTTGATGTAGATGCCTTCGGAAAGTTCGAAGAAGGTGAACTCCAAGAAGTTCACGATGACGAATATTACCACAAGGAAATAATAAACCTTCTGAAAAGTAATATGTTCGAATTTGTAAAACAAGCAATAGATAAATTACCTAGTGGTTATAATATTACATTTGACGGAAGATATTCGCTTATAAAAGGTAAATTATCGTTGAATGATACAAATACATCACCATATCATTTATTCGCATCAGAAAGCCGAATAGAAGGTGCTAATAATTTACTAGACGAACTGGAGAAACTAGGTGTCCTATATCCAATGATTGACGAGGACTTAATATAATAAATAAAAAATCTCAAAAAATAACGTGAAAAAGTGTTGACACTAACGTTAAGATATGATATTATATAATAGTAGTCGGGTGACAGACGACTACTAAATATAATAGAGGATTGACCAAAAATGAAAATTAATAAAAAGATACTAAAGAAAATAGCAATAGGATATGGTGTTTGCATGGCTGCAACATTAACTTTAAGTATTGGATTCGGAATTGCCGATTCAATAACTGGTGGAACTTTAACAGAGTGGGCAAATGAAGTTGACGCAGAAGAAGTCGAACCAGTATTTGCTAAATGTTCAAACTGTGGAGAATATACAAAAGTTTGTTTAAGCGATTGTAAAAGATGTGAAGGAGATTTAGAACACGACCATGAAATTGGACTTTGGAAAAAATGTACGAACTGCGACGAGTTCATATATGATTTAAACGCTAGAGAAAATCACCTTAAAGAGTTTGCAAGACAAAAAAAGGAATTAGAAAACTCTACTAAATTCAAATATGCAAGTTGGAAAGAACGTAAAGAAATGACTAAAGCACTTTGTGACGAAGAAGAACGTCAACACGAAAGATAATAAAAATTTAAAACAGGTAAAATTAAAATAAAAGAAAAGAGGATTAATACAATGACAAAAAATTTAATACAAGAATTAAACAATATAGTAACAAGAATAATAGATTTAGGAAACTACAACACAAAAGGACAAGTTGACGGAGAGGACTTCCAGTTTATATCGACGTTCGAAGAATACGACGCAGCAGACACAAGCGAGAAAACAGTACTAGAATATAAAGATAAGGCTTTTCGTATGGAATACGAAAAAGATTTTGACGGTGAATATAATAAAGCTCAAAAAGACTATATGCCAAACTTACTTTGGGGACTAGATAAGTCGGGAGTGAAAGACGGAGAACACGTCCGATTAATATTAGGTTTACCTATAAATTCACTAGGACAAAGCGACAAGATCAAAGGAGATCTTATCGGAAAATCATTCACTTTCAAAACTACGGAAGAAAAAACAATTCACATTGAAGATGTGGTAATCGTAGGAGAGGGTATCTCGAGTTACTATATGCTGCCTAAAGAAGAAAGAGCAAAAGATGTAATAATAATAGATATTGGAGGACGCACAACAAACGTCGTAGAGTATAAAAACAAAAGAATTGTAAATAAAGATACCTTCCCAGCGGGAACGATAGATTTTTACAATAGGGTTAAAGCAAAATTCAATAATGAGCATGGTCAAAATGTAGAAACACATGAGGTAAGACATTATATACAAACGGGAGTTATTCCAGTTTATGAAGAACTTGAGGACGAGTTCATAAAAGAGTTAATGAATAAGATGAAAAATTCATTCAATTTAGGATTAGGTAAATTAATAGTGTTTACAGGTGGAGGATCAATTGACTTTAGAAGGGCGATTGAAGGATATAATAAAAATTATATGTTCTTAGAAAATCCGATGCACTCAAATAATAAAGGTAAAAGAAGAATAGCAAAGGCGAAAGGTTGGTTATAATATGGCAAACGAAAGATTAAGTTTATACTTTAATACAGAAAATGAAACTGAAAGGCTAATGTGGGAATATCTCAATAAAGACGGTAAGTATGGAAAGTCTAAAAATGCAAAGAAGGCTTTCGAAATAATGTTGGAAGTTGAGGGAGTTATTCCCCCAACTCAACTAAATAGAATATTTGCAGAGTCAATATTAACTGAAAAGGCAAATACACTTGCTGGAATGTTAGCATCGACATTAACTGCACAACAAGCAGTACAAACAGTAGCTCCAGCAGCATCACAATCAGAAGATGATGATAAAAGTATAATTCATACGTCAGAAGAAGATGACGATATAGATTTAGACGACGATATATTAAATTAAGGTAAAAGAAAAAGGGCGACTGATTGGTGGTCAAATCGCCCTTTACTAATATAGTTGTATATTAGATTGCTTGGTAACATCTAATATACACCAAACAAATAAATAAATCAAGTGAGGTATATTAGAAAATGGAAAATATAATAGTGACAGTAATGAATAACTTAGAGGAACTGGAGAAAAAAAGAGGTATGGTTGGAACTGTAATCGGTTTGATCTTAATCACTTTAGTAATCGGAATTGCAATATTCGGAATTACAACAATTGTTAAATTCAGCATCAGTTTAATAAATGTAATCTGTATTGAATTTTTCAGATTTAGATTATATTAAGATTAGGGGGCTAAATTATGGATAATACACAAAACACATATTGGGAGATCTTACGATTAATATTAAAGGTTTTGAAATTTAGCTCCTATCTAGCAATTACATTGCTAGAGTTATTTATAAAAGTATCCAAAGAATTATTAAACCTAACAGATTACGAACCCTTTAAATTCGTAACTGATTACAAATATGAGGTACTGGGACATAGAGTTAAAGAGGATCTTAATTTAAAAGCAATACAGGCTGCCACAGACAACATGGCAAGGCATCAATATAACTTTCAACGTTCTGATATGTTCCAAACGCAATACAAGAACATACAGGAAATATTAAAGATATGTAAAGATGAACAAGCTCCAATTGACGACATGATCTATAAGGATATACTTTATAGAATAGGGATCTTGATTGTTGAAAGTGAAAAAGTAGCACTAAAAGAAGGACATCAATTTGCAAAACGAACTAAGTTTATACTAGATAATAATATATATGACAATTACGTTCGAGAAAAGATTTTAAGCGGTGATGCTGACGGATTAATGCAAGAATATCTTTACAATCAAAGAAAAGCGGAAAATGACAATGAGAAAGGATTTACGATAGATGATTACTAGAATATTATATGATGGTGAAAAAGTTACACCAATTCCATGTTGGAACGGTTATTACATTACTACATTTGGACGAGTTATAAGTGGTAAAAGGAAATTTAATTACACCACTTACGACGGTACGAAAACGACAATTACAAAATTCAGAGTGCTTTCGCAATTTGAAGTGCGAGGTTATAAAAGAGTTTCTTTATATAATGACAAACAAAGAAAAGATTTTTATGTTCACGATTTAGTCATTCAATGCTTTAAAGGTGTGTTAGATAAAAAATACTACAAAGTTATACATAAGAACCATAATAAACTTGATAATAATGTTAACAATTTAGAATATAAATTAAGAAAAAATAAAAAAGAGGTGGTCAAATATGAATGTGTGTTTTAAAGAATTACTTGATCAATTAAGAGATAAAACATTCAGTATGATGATGATTACTGACTATGGTGTACTTTCAATGGTAGATTGTGAACTTGAAAGATTTAAAGATAGATTAGTTTTCGACATTAAGTATTGTAGCTTGATGTTAAATACATCAAAAATACAATATGTACTATATGAGAATGATTGTATAAAATTAATACTAGAAGGTACTGACGATTTACAAATATACGATATTAAAGATAAAAAATAGCACTCTCGAGAGGGACAACCTCTCTTGAGAGATTAGAGGTATAAAAGGCAATCTCTCTCGAGATTGCCTTATTCATTTTCCAACAATGAGAGTGGTCGAGAGTGTAGAGGTCGCTCGATAGTAGAGGTTTTGAACGGGTATCAAAAATAGTGTTCTCCACTGTTGGAGAAGTGGGTTCAAAAAATTAAAAAAAGAGTGATTGAAAATTAATATTCAGTCACTCTTTTTTTATTATTTATCTTCCAAGTATATTTTTAAAATATTCATTACTTGATTGTATTGTTGTTTTGGTAAGTTCATAATTTTATTTGTTAATTCTTTTAGTTCTTCGTTACATTCAATTTTATTTACCGTATTATCATATATTTCACCATTACCATTTATTAACCAGTCCTTATTAATACCAAACAATCTACAAAATAAATCAATAGTTGATCCAGTAGGGTCACACTTGTTACGTTCTAATCGTGATACATGATCTCGTGACAAGTGAAGCAGTTCTCCAATTTCTTGTTGAGTTTTATTGTTCATTTTACGAACGTATTTCAATCGTTCACCTTGTGTCTTTAGATTATCACACATTTTATTTTCCTCCCTGTTTAAAAGTCATTTGTAATTATAACTTATTTAATTGACTCACACAACGACATCAATGTTTGTAAAACATTACATTATGATGAATGTCATGTAATGTCACTTACTATAAGTATAGTACTTATTCCGAAAAATAAATACCAAATTTATGAAAAAAAAGTTGTTGACTTTATACGACATATCATCTACAATTAGAAACGGATGCGACATAATGTCGTATTTATAGAAAGGGGAGATATTATGGAACATAACGAACTTGCAAGACAAACAATGTTAAAACTAATCGAATTGCAAGATAAAGTAACTAAAGAAGAAATTAGTTACTTTAAGGGAATCATCGAGGGGTTAAGACTAGCAGGAGATAATAATTCCTCTTTCAGAAGGGAGTAGTCACTCTTGAAAGTAGAACTTTACGAACACCAAAAGAAGGTTCTCGAGATCACTAAAGGAAGAAATCGAGTTGCATATTATTTGGATATGGGACTAGGTAAAACCTTCGTAGCGACCGAGAAAATGAAACAATTAGACGAGAAATTAAATGTTATTGTGTGTCAGAAATCTAAAATAAACGATTGGGTCGAACATCTAAAAACGTACTACGGGGATTATGAGATAGTTAAATATAATAAAAATTGTAGAGCGTTTGATGAATATGAAGAAGCTTATTTAGAAGCATTAAAAAATTCAAAAAAAAATGATATTATATTAGCTAGTGGTTCCTTATATATGATTGGAGATATGAGGAAGATAATTAATAAACTTTAAATTAAGTAAAGAGTCGCTTTATGCGACTCTTATATTTTTATGAAAATATACATTAAAATAAAATACTCGTAAATTATGATAAAAATAAAAGAAAAAAATTAAATTTTAAAATTTATTAAAAGTATAATCATTTACTATTATTAAAGAATGTAATATACTAATAAATAATAAAATAAAGGAGGTAATGTTTATGTCAAAACATTTACATATTATGGCGCCAGAAGGTGCTATAGCAGAAACAGTATTATTACCAGGAGATCCATTAAGAGCTAAATTTATAGCAGAAAACTTTTTAGAAGATGCAGTTTGTTATAATGAAGTTAGAGGTATGTATGGCTATACTGGAACTTATAAAGGGAAAAGAGTTTCTATACAAGGAACTGGAATGGGATTACCTTCACATTCAATTTATGTAAATGAATTAATTCAATTCTATGGAGCTAAAAGACTTATAAGAATAGGTTCAGCAGGTTCTTGTAATGGTAATGTTAATGTTAGAGATATAGTTCTTGCTCAAAGTGCTTCTACTAATTCAGGAATTAATAAAAGAAGATTTAATGGTCTTGACTATGCACCAACTGCTAATTTTGATTTATTATATAATGCATATAATGTAGCAAAATCAAAAGGAGCTAATGTTAAGGTAGGAAACATTTTATCTAGTGATTT
>SKEW01000454.1_pt1 | contig 40045 bp, 61 predicted proteins | sample 4841441 | NCBI WGS metagenome assembly SKEW01 (sample SAMN11008799, study PRJNA524170) | human gut metagenome | isolation source: fecal sample from pouch patient p41 | place: Israel: Tel-Aviv | reverse complement strand
AAATAAATCTTCTATCCAGTTAAGAATATGATAATAGTAATTGAATATTCTATAGTATTTGAGATAAGATTATAATGAGGTGATAATTTTGACAATTAATGAAGTAAATATAACTTTAGGTAAAATATTTGCTTACGATTTAGGATGTACAGATAGTGGAGTTAATTGTGATTTATTACGTAATAAACTTAAGGGGACATTAGAAAATATGGATGAAAACACCTTAAGAATTACATTAAGTAAGTATATAAGAGATTGCTTTCTAACGGATGAAGCAATAAGTCAAGGGTATGGAATTGAAGATGTAAAAAGATTTATAGAGTGGTTAGATGAATTTATGGATATATATGTCTAAAAATACAAATATGGTATAATAATTTCTATCTAAGATAGAAAGGAAGTTTACATATGAAAAAAAGACCTGCAATTCCAGAAAGTATTAAAAGACAAGTTAGACAAGAAGCTAAATTTGGGTGTATATTTTGTGGAAGTCCTATAATAGAATATCATCATATTGAACCATATTGCAAAGTTAAATGTCATGAAAAAGATAATTTAGCCATTTTATGTCCAGAACATCATCATAGAGCAAATTGTGGAGAGCTATTAAAAGAAAAAGTTATAAATGCAAAAAATAATCCATTTAATTCAACTGTTAACTTTGTTAGAAAAGAATTTTGTTTAAATAAATATGAAAATATAAGATTTGAATTAGGTGGAACATCATTTATAAAATGTAATACAATATTACAAATTGATGATGAACCTATAATATCAGTTAGACCTGATGAAAATGGATATGCTTTATTTAGTGCTAAATTTTATGATTATAATAATATATTATTAGCTGAAATTGTTGATAATGAATGGATAGCATATTTAGATAATGAGTTTTGGGATATACAGTATTCACCAGGTAAATTGAAAATAAACAATGAAAGAAATAAAATATTTTTAGAAATTAAAATAGAAAGAGAAATTTTTAGGTTAAGAACAGAACTTTATTATAAAGGGTACAAGGTTTCATTTTTACCTAAAGAAACAATTGTTGAAAATTCTAGATTTAGTGAGTGTTTAATTGAAGAATGTAAAATAGGTATTTTATTAACTACACAAAATTACAATAAAATAAATTAATTTAAGAGCTTAGGAAACTAGGCTCTTTTTTAATGAAAAAATAATAGATACAGATTATGGAGTCTAAGCGTAAGCAGTAGCTGTATCTATTATTAAGTATTAAAGATGTGGATGATAGATAAATATTGTTCGTAAAACTAAATCAAAAATAAGTCAGAAGTTAGAGTAAAATCTAGCTTCTTTTTTATATTTAAAATTCCAAGTGATTGGAGAAAAGAAGGTGAAGCATGGCAGAAGAAAATATTCTTTATGAAATTAAAGAAAGTATAGCAGAAATAAAATCAACATTAAAAAGCAATGCTGAAAATACTGACTTAAAATTTCAACTACAAGAAGAAAAAATTAAAGTAGCAAATAATAGAATATCTGACTTAGAAAATTCTAATACATGGCTATGGAGAGCGATTGCTGGTGCTTTAATAAGTACAGTAATTGCCTTTTTAATAAATTTTAAATAGAGGAGTGCGTTAATCATGGAAAATTTAATGACTTTTATACCTGAATTTTTAATTATTGTTATTGTTGCAACATATGTAGTAGGTGTATTTCTTAAAAAGCTAGAAACTGTACCAGATAAGTTTATAACTTCATTATTAATGTTATTCTCAATTACTATAGCTGTATTATTAAATATTATAAATACCCAATACAAAGTAGCTTTAGATACTATTGTTAATGGAGTTTTATACGGAATACTTTGTTGGGGAGTAGCTGTTGGAGTAAATCAAACATACAAACAATTAAATAAATCAGAATAATTTTGAGGGCCAATAGGCTCTCTTTTTAAATTAACAAGAATACGTAATTTTTCATAATATAAATTAAAAGGAGTGTGTTAATATGAAAGTAGCAGTTAGAGGTGGACATTGTCCAAAAGTTCCAGGGGCAAGAGGTATACTAGATGAGTTAATAGAAGATAGAAAAGTAAAAGATGCACTTATAAAATATTCAAAACAATTAGGGAATGAGGTTTTAGATGTAACCCCACCAGATTCAACTTCATCTTCAGACTTAAGTTATGGTGTTAATAAAGCTAATAATTGGGGCGCTGATTTATTTGTATCTATTCACTTTAATAAAGCTTATGATTCCTATAATGGAGCATTAGGTAGCGAGGTATGTGTTTACTCAAATTATGATATAGCTCAAAGAGTAGTTAACGCTTTAGGAGAATTAGGATTTAGGAATAGAGGGCAAAAAATTAGAACTAATCTTTATGAATTAAGAAATACTAATATGAAATCAATGATAGTTGAAACTTGCTTTGTAGAAGCTACAGAAGATGTAGCGTTATATAGAAAGCTAGGATCAGATGCAATTGGAAAAGCTATAGCTGAAGCTATTAGTAATAAAAAGATTAATGAATATAAAAAGGTTCATGTAAGGGAATATTTAAATATTAAACCTTTTAATGCAGGATTCGGAATTTATAAAGATGATTCAAGTTGGGAGTTATGGAATAGAATAGCTTATTTAGGATGTCCTATAAGTGCAATTGTATTAGATAATCCTAGTAAAAATGTATACAAAGTGAAAGATTGTAGATATGGATTTGAAGGATATTGTTATATAGAGGAAAATAACAATACTACATTTACATCTTATCAAGCATATGCAGAAAAAGAGGAATCAAAAGAGGTTTTATTTAAAATTATAGCAGATGGGGTACAAGTAACAGACTTATGCAAAGCTAAATGGATTCCGGATATGATAGAGGAACAACTAAAAAAAGGGGTTAAAGATATAAAAATATTAGAATGTAATTGATAATCAAGGCTAGTAGGTAGGAGAAATTTTACTTACTAGCCTTTTTTTATTTAAGTAAATTAGTATTTTAATTTTAAAATTTTTAGTTAGGAAAAAATAAATTATTCAAATAATGAAAATAATTAAAATTTATATAAGAGATTGGTATATAAGTTGTATTATAGAGCATATTCGATAAATTTGTTGAAGATTTAGTAGGTATGTGGTAATATTGGTTTTAAAAGGTAATTACTTGAATAAGAGGGCAGGGGGAGAAACAAATGGAAGAAATTATAAATAAGGACGTGCATATGCTGAATAGAAACGATGAAGAAATATTTAGTACTAATTTTAAATCAATGTTTTACTATATGAATGCAAAGCAAGATAGTACAACTAAAATTTATCAGCAAAAAATAAAGATAAACATAGAAGATATTTATAATTTGAATGATATTGTTATTGATAAGTTAAAACATTATCCTAATGAAGGGTTATTAGTAAGCATTAATGTTAATTATGAAAATAGAAAATCGGTTCAATTTGGAAGTTGGAATGAATTTAAAAGATGTAAATTTAGAGATAGTAATGCAATAAGAAGCATTACTATCACATGGGATTTTAATTGCAAGCTACCAGGTTTAAAAGTGCCACAAAAGCATAGTTTAATGGTTAAACTTACTAACGGAATTACTCCAGAGGAAATGTTAAATTTAATTATATCTGGAAACGTTGAAAATATAGAGGAACTTGATAAAGATTTTTTTCCTATTGTAGCAAGAGTTGATTTCATTGATAGACTTTTAGGAGATGAGCTTTTAAATTTAGTTGGGAGCTGGGTAGATGGATTAACAAAAGTTCATCAAGAAAAAAATAAATTTATATTATTATTTATTAAAGTAAGTAACTAAATTCGTATAATTGAATAAGTTAAAATATGTGGGTTGTAAATACCCGTTTTTGGGAGTGATTCCCGTTTCTATAAAAAGACTAGTTTTACTAGTCTTTTTTACTTTGTATTTAATATATTTCTTAATCCATAATGAACTGTTAATTTTAACTCTAAGTTTACATTAGGATTTCCATCCTTCCTATATCCCCACGAATATATAATTTCATCATTACTATTTTTCCTCATATTCCCCACAACGCCCAACTGGTATAATTTAGTCAAACACTCATTAACATCAATAGATTTATTATAATTTTTTCTTCTAGATTTATAATACGTTCTTAGATTAGATGCATAAAATGAATTTTTTCCATAATCTCTTATTAATTTTAAATACTCTTCAAATGTTTCTAAGTCTATATGTATTTTTGCTTCATTATATAATTCTTTTTGAAATGCATCGGAATAACTTTGTTTACATTCTCTAAACATCTTAGCTCTAAAACAAGTTTCATTTGGATATCTTTTCTTTATTATTTGAAGATAAGTAATAATATCCCTTGGTCTACCATAACTATTATTTATTAAGTATGTGACAACATTTTGTTTATTTATTGGTTCTGGAAAAAGTATCTTATATAACTCCTTATTACTATAATTATAATACTCCTTGCTACTTTTCTTAACCTTATTTAATATCATTTCCATAATCATATGTCTTTCTGGTGTGCTATTTTCTTTCTCTATCCAATAAAGTTCAACTGAATTGTCTTGTATTACTTTGTTTAAATTAGTAGATCTTTTATTAAGTTCTTCAATAATATCACTTCTAATTAGTAATATGCATTTACTAGATAATAACTCATTTTTTGCAAATAATAAATTTACATTTTTCATAGCTTCTATTAATTTATTTAATGCCTTAGCTGAATACTTATCTTCTCCTAAGTCTATATCTAACTCATCTAAATCATCTAATATTATTACAACACTTTGCACTTTTAAACAAATAAATATACACTCTTCAAATTCATCTATAAGTTTATAAAATTCTTTTGTTGTATATATCCGACTAATTTCTTTGTTCTTTTCCCCTGTTACCTTTGACAATAATCTTTTACCTTTTCCTTGTATCTCAGCTGTTATTGTCTCTCCATCATTATCTGTGTATCCATCAAATTCATAGTTTCCATTCCCATACCTAATTAAGCACATTTCATTTAATCTTGCTAACGCTTTATTATATGCTTTTATATCTTTATTCCTTTGCCTTGTATCTTTTTTAAATCCAAATTTACCTTTTATTGTCTTATTCTTTATCACTTGATGAATTTTCCTATATAATATCCACTTAAATAATTGTATGGCTTCATCACCTGATAACTCCTCTTTATTTTTTTCTATCATTTTTAATAAAGCAATGTCATCTTTATTAAATATTCTACACTCTATTCCCTTTTGATTATATTTCTTTTCTATATATCTTCCTAGAACTGTTTTTCCAGTTCCTTTCTTTCCAAATACAATGTATTTCATAGGATCATTAGTTATTTCATCATATTTATTATTCCCCGTATAAAATAAATCTAAAAACTCCTTTTTATTTGATTCACTATCTCCATCTGCACAACCTAAATTTAGCTTTTTTAATTCTACCGACATAAATTTCCCCCCCATATAAATTTATTTTTATAGTATAACATACTTTTTCATAATTTGTCATAATATTAATATTCATATCCAAATTTAACCATTCAAAAGACTAGAGAACTTCATCTCTAGTCTTTAATAATTATAAATTTAATAATTTTCTCCAAGTATTTTGCCCAACAATTCCATCAACTGATAAACCTCTAGTCTTTTGAAACTCTCTTACAGCAGAATAAGTACCACTACCAAAGATACCATCTACTCCATTAGTGCTATATCCTAGTTTAACTAACTTTTCTTGAAGTAACTTAGTTATATTACCACTTACACCTTTCTTTAGAGTAGGACATCCAGCTAATGTTGCTAGTCCAGCTATGCCATCAACATTTTGTTTTGAAAATCCTTGGTTATTACATTCTTGTTGTAATCTTCTTACCCAATCATCACCTGTAGTTGTTACAGTAGATTGAGTTTGAGATGTAGATGATGTATTTGTATCTACTACTGGATCACTAACTATATGATTATCTAATGCATCTACTATAGCCTTTGCGATTGCCTTATATCCAACTGAAAGATATTTATTTGCATCTTCTGTGTCAACAAAGCAAACTTCTATTAACATAGATTTAGCTTTTGTTCTTCTGATTACATAAAGCCCTGTACCAGCTTTAACCCCTCTATTATTAAATCCTAATGCAGCTATATTATTACAAACATCAATAGCATCTTGATATTGTCTACCTTCGTAAGTATACACCTCAACGCCTTGTCCACCTCCTGCATTAAAATGAATTGCAATAAACCAGTCTAAATCTTCTCTATTTGCTTGTTGCACTACTAAAGATAAACTTTCATTTGTAGTTGCTGCATAATCAACAGTACAGTTATAAACTGTATTTCCCCTTTCTTTTAATAATCTTCTTACTTCTTGCCCAACTAACCTTGTATGTTCTCCTTCTTTTATAATTCCTACTGCTCCAGTTCCTGCACCTCTTAAAGTATGTCCATCATTTACTCCAATTTTCATTTTACATTCCTTCTTTCTTAATATATTTTTATAAATTAAAAGAGAGCCTATTGGCCCTCAAAATTATTCTTTATCTATTAACTTATCGCTTACTCCTGGAATATAAGCATTTGCATTTTCAGTTGGATCATTAAGCACTCCTAGCAAAATAAAAATTGAACATATAGTTTGTACAATTCCTATAATTTTTTCTGAATCAATGTCTATTCCAAACTGAATTAATAAACTTACAATTAAAGCTGCTAATGAAAGGATTGTTCCCTTATTATTTAATCTTACTAATATAGATTTTAATACTTTTGACATAATTAACACACTCCTCTTTCTTCTTCTAATCCATCAATACGCTTATGTGCTGATTTTATACTTTCTTCATTTCTTATAACTCTCTCTTTAAGTTCTGTTACTTCTCTATCTCTAGCTTTATTATCTAGCCTTATCTCATCAACGGCTGTAGCTATATAATCTAGCTTAGCTCTTGTTACAGCTTCTTCTCTAGTATCTGCCCTTATGTCATGCCCTTTATTTCTTTGAAATGTAGCATAACTTATAATAGCCCCTACAACTGTACAAACTAATGCAATACTTATTGTTTCCATCTTACACCTTCCTTTTCTTTTTTATATTAAAAAAGAAGCTAGATTTTACTCTAACTTCTTACTTAATATTAATTATTCTATTATTTCTATAAATAATTTATCATTTTCTATCTTTTTATAGAATTTAATCAAGTCTTTTTTAGATAATGTATTCTCTTTATTTTCAAATAATTTATAATTGGGATTAACATATATTTTAATTTTACAAATCTCTTTTTCTTCAGCATAATCTCGTAATTTTTTTAAATAATAAGTAGCTATACCTTTCTTTCTAAGCTCAATCGCATTAACATATAACACTTGAAGTTTTATATATTTTTCTTTGCTAAATTTATGACTCCTAAAAAAATCCATAGTAAATACTATTTCATTTGATTCAAAGTCATATAAGCAGAATTTAACTGAACCATCCGTAGAGTGTAAACCTCTATAATAATTCTTAATACAATCTTTCTTTGTGTTGTTGATTTTATCTAATAACTTATTGGGCTCAAACATAAAATCTACCTTTCTTTGTTCCAATATTGGTGGTAATCCCCATTTTTTTATTTCATTTTTCATTTTTATCACCTCCATATAAGTTATACTGATAAAATAAACTTTTTGTAAACATGAGTATAAAATATCTTTAATTTTTACGAACAATATAAATCAAATGTGAATTAACTTCCTAGTTGTCTACATTTATTACTACCATTTTCTTTCATAAAGCTATAAATATAGTCAGGCTCTGTCAATATTAAATTGTTGCCTCTTTTACCTAAGAAATTATTATCTGCACCACCACTTTTTATTGTTATTGTTTTATCTGTTGCACTACTTAATTTCATAACAATATAAAATTTACCATCTTTACTCATTTTGCTTGTACTTATTTTATTTATAGTTATATTTTTATCTTCTGCTAAGGCATAATATTGATTATTAATTGGTGTTAAAGTATCAATAACACCGCCACTATCTAGATCATTTAAATATATAACAGGTGGTGTAATATAATCTTTTTCAGTATTTTCTACAAGCCAATAGTTTTTATCAGTATAATCTCTCCCTTTATACACTAATTTAATTAGAGAACTTCTAAGTTGATACCCAATCAAATAATCGCTATATAATGGAGTTCTTATCCCTCCATTTCCCTCTATAGAAGAAGAAAAACTATTTTTTAATGTTATACCATCAACATATTCATTGTCCGTAGATCCTTTTGTAAACATGAAATATAACTCATAACTCCCCTGTGAATTAGGTACATTTATTTCAGTTATTGTAATATTTTCATCACCTTCATCAAACGTATATATTGTACCATCAAACAAAGGTGGATTGAAAACTGTTCCTAACATAAAATCTTTCACTTTCATCATTCTATTTCCGTAGCTATTTCTACTCAATTTAAATCCTGCATTTTCAGTGCTATATTTTTTAATAGCATTATTAACAATTATTTTGCTTTCATCATTTAATTTTAATAAATCGAAGTGTTGACATCTTGTACCGTCAGTTACATTTATTGTTTCTTCACCAACCCAACTAACCAAATCGTCTGAATATATTACACTAGCATAACCGTCAAAATAATTATCTAAATATAGACAATATCTATTTCCACGTTTCTTACAAGTAATACCCTCACATGGTCTATTAGTGTTTATAGTTCCGATTAAATTGAATGACCCTAATAGATTGTCAGCTTTATATTGTTGTATTTCTCCTGTATTTTCAATTTTTAAAAACATATACCAAATAGAATTTTCTTTTAAAAAAGTCGCATCTATATAGTTGCTAGGAGCCGAATTAATATTTAAACAACCTACATCCTCCCATTGTGTTAAATCTTCATTTGCTTTTAAAAATAATGTCTTATATATATATAAATCTTCATCTCTACTTCCATCCGTATAAGATAAAGCTATATATACATTATCGTTATCTATTACGAATTCTGGTGCCATAAATCGTTCAGTTGTATTTTCTCGTACTCTTGTTGTTTTCCAATTAACTAAATCATTGCTTTCTGCTATTGCTACACCATTGCACGTAAAAGCTATATAAAATTTCCCATTGTAAAATAAAGGACTAGGATCTCTAACATATTCGTCTAATAGTATACCTTTTCCATTTATAGGTATAAACTCGTTATTTTCATATGAAATATACATGTCCAACTTATAACCATCATGAGCGTTAAAAGTTGTTACAAAATATGGCTCGTCATTTATGCTATCAGTATTCATCTTATCCAATTGTTCGCCAAGTTCTACAATCCCATTTTCAATTTTATTTAAATTAGCAGCACTTACCGGTGTACCTTTTTCAATAACTTGTCCAGTTATAGGATAAAGAGTAATTGTCCCATCAGGATTTTCTACAGATCTATAAGTATTTGGTTTTTCTACAACTCTATCTTTCCAAAGAGTTTTTTCGTATGCCATCTAATCTCCCTCCATCCTTTGTATTTTAATGCTATTTTTTAATTTAACCTCTTTAGTATTAATATCTACACAGTAATTAAATATAGAGTTAAAAACATCCATATTATCAACTATATTTACCACATCATAAATATTGCTCATTATAGATGCCTTTTCTCCAAAAACATCTTCCATAGTTAATGGCTTTGAACTTGTTTGAACTGGAGAAACTATTTCTCCAGTTTCTTTTATATATGTTATTACCATCTAATTCCTCCTATAACGTTAAAATATATGATAAAGATATTCTTCCACATTGGTCATAATATTCTTTATCATCAATGTCAACCCATGTATAATAACTAACAGCAGTAACATCTATTCCAGTATTACCAACATTAAGTTTCTTCAAATAAAATGAACTTAATCTCATTCCATGCCTAGTGTATTCACCATCTAGACTTACAACACTAACTAACGCTTTATATGGTTTATTTTTAAATTCATCAGGTATATTTATTTTTGTTGCAACTCCGCTATCAACCCAAACAGAACCTGTATAAGTTAAATAATTATACTTTTTAGATTCTCCATTTACATATCTCTCTAATCCATCTGCACTAATCTTAGTATAAGAACCATCTTCATGATAATAAATTGAATGAGAATTATTATGTTCTACTTTATCTCCATTTTCGCTACTTCCTATAGTAAAATTTTCACCATCAAACTTATATGTTTTTCCATTTAACTTACCTTTAATAGATAACTCCCATGATTCAGCATTTTGCTTTACTAATACTTCAACATCTTCACCAGTTACTTTTGTTGCAATTTCTTCAGCAGTTTGCTTTACGTAGCTTTCAAAGTCTTCATTGCTTACCTTTTGTTCTACTTCCCCAGCAACAACCTTTATTTCAGTTTTAACCTTAGCAACTTCAACTGATACATTACCTTTTCCAGTACTTTGTTTCTCTGTATTACTTTTACCTACAGCTTTATATTGTTCAGTTAACCCACCGGCATATGAAAGAGTTCTACTAGTGATTAAAGTATTTATTAAGCTTCCATTATTTTTTATAGTGATACTATCTCCAGCTTGTAAAGCTGGATTGCCTTGCAATTTAATATCATAAGGAACATAACTTATTTTGCTTAAAATATTATAAATGTTTTGTATTACTGCAGCTGGATTCTGACAAAATAAATTATCAGTAATATAATAAGTGTTTTCTCCATCCCCTAATTCTTCCTTAATACCAGGAATCTCAACTATTACTTTATCTATTTTAGCTATTGTAAATGCTTTATTAGAGAATGTAATAAGATTATCTCCAGTAACAGTGTTATAATCATAATTACTTAATTCATCATTTATTATTTCATCAGTATATAAGTCTTCGCTTGCATAGTTAAAATTATTTTCAACGCTAACATCTATATTAAATATTTCTAAATATCCATCTCGTGTTATTCTTGAATATCCTCCTGCAAGTTCAGCTATATACATTAAAGCTTTTCTTAATGTTATATCTGTTAAATCTGGCTTTATAGATACTAAATAATCACTATTAATAAAACTTGTTGTTTTTAATTGAACTCCAGCTTTATTTGCTATATCTAAAGTAATATCTTTTATAGTTGCAGGAAATGTTAAACCCGTTGAATAATCTTTTTCAAATTTAATCATTCTATCATTAGCATAGATTTTTATACTAAATTTATTTTTATCTATATCTTCAATAATAAAAAAACCTAATGAAATAAACTCAAAATTATTGTCGCTTACTTCAATACCTAATCTTATTTCAAATTCATTTCCTTCTATAAAATCATCAATAACATCCTGAATATTTTTTAACTCAACTTCAATAGATGACATAATTGCAGAACCTATTGAAAACTCACTCTCCATAAATAAATTTTCATCATAATTTATAGAAATTATTTCACTATCACTATAAGTTTTGTTGTTAATTAATATAGTAGACTTAAGTAATCTAGAAGGTTCTTTAATAGCTCGTTTATACTGACTGCTTACATTTATCAATTACATCACCTCTCAACTAAATTAAATTTAACTCCATTCCATTTAACTACTCCATTTATTGCTGAATAAGCTGGGGATGTTCTATCACCAACATACATTGTTTTGGTTACTACACCTAGTTCAGGATCTGGATAAGTAACTTGAAAAAATACATCTTTAACAGCTTTTAATAAAGTTGAACATTCACTTTGAGATAGTGGCCCCCACTCACAATTTAATTTTCTTTTTACTGCAATTCTATCTCTAATTAATTCTCCATTTGTATTTCTGTTACTTTCTCCATCTAAATCTGAAATTGTAACTTCAAAAGCTTTAGGCGTAGCTATTGCTACGCCATTTATCTTTAACATATAAAATTATCACCTCTATATTCTTATTAAATTAGTTCCAGCTTGTCTTTGTACTTTGTTTATACTGTCTATAACAATCTTACCTAAAGTAGTTTGCCCGACCTGAATAGTAAAATTAATAGGCTGGTCATTGTTATTATTAGTACTTGATTGTGAAGGTAATCTTTCAGCAACCTTATTAGCTAAATCAGTTATCCAACCAGTATTATTTTCAAGTGGCATTACAGCTTCTCTTCCTGCTTCACCAACCATTGCAATTGTTGGACTATCAACTATACCACCCTTTGCCAACATTGGTATTTCTGGAATATTAATACCCTTCCCGCCTAGTCCTGGAACCCAATCTGGAAGTTTAATTTTATTTAATCCTTTAATCATGCTATTAACAGCTTTAATAATATAATTTAGTGGTTTTTTAGCAATTGATTCAAGTCCATTAAATATACCTCTAAATATATCAACAATACCTTGCCATGCTTTTCTCCAATTTCCAGTAAGTACTCCTACTATAAAATCTACTAATCCACCAAACATAGTTTTTAAGTTGTCTAATATAGGTTTTATATAATCCCCTATATTTTTAAATGCCTTTATAAAAGTATCTCCTAACCAATTTACAACTGGCTTTAAGCAAGTATTCCATATACCAACAAGTATTTCACCTATTTTTTCTATTGTAGGTTTCCATGCTTGCCATATTTCGGTTAATCCATCTATAACTTTTTTAAGACATTCACCTAGGAATTGAACAACTGGAGCTATACAGTTTGTCCATAGAGCCATTGTTACTCTTACTATATTATCTATAACAGTGCACCAAGCATCCCATAATATAAATAATATAGGTTTTAAGACAGTTATTAATATATCTCCTACTAATTTTAAGGCTCCCATGATAGCTTGGAAATATGGTGTTAATGCACTTACTAAAGCATTCCATCCATCAATTAATGATTGTCTAAAACCATCTGATGTTTGCCATAAATATAAAAATGTAGTAGTAATTAAAGCTACAGCTCCAGCTATTAATAAAGCTGGACCATATAAACTCATTAATGCTCCGATAAATGGTTCTAATCCTACAAAGCTAATAGCTTTTATTAAACCTATTATTCCTGTTGTACAAGATGAAATTGCACTACTAAAAGTTGCTGTTATAAGTGGCCAATTTACTGCTATAAAAAATGCTGAAATTCCTGCAATTAATCCTCCTATAATTGAGATAATAATTTCTTTATGTTCTCTTATAAAATCTGCAAGACTTATAAATGCATTTCTCACTTTTAGTGCAAATTCTTCTACTTTTCCAGCTAATTGTGAAAGTGCACCCTCTTGATCTTCAATGTTGAAAGTTGGAATATCAATTCCTCCTGCACCACTACCAGATGAACCACTTCCAGAATCTGAATCAGAATCCGAACTATTTTGATTTACTTTATTGATTTCATCAAAGCCTGCTAGAAATCCCTTTGCATCTTTAGCAGCCTTTTTAGCACTTTTACCTGCATCATTATATGCATCACTAACTCCATTAACTGCGGTGCTAACTCCCCCAATAGCATCTGCTGTGCTTCCTGCAGATGAACTAGCTGAAGTTCCAAATAATGCATTCATAAATCTAGCTACTACACTAGTTACCTTTACTAAAGCTTGTACAAATGAATTTAAGATAGGCAGTACAACTTGTACTATTGGCATAAAAGCATTACCTAACTCTATTTTTAGAAGATTTAAATTATTTTGTAATACTCTTAATTGATTGGCTGGAGAATTTAATGTTCTTGCTAAATCTCCACTTGCTGTTGCTGTTTGTTGTTGTATAGCAATATATCTAGCCATTACTTTTTCTGTATTACTTAATTCACTTCCAGTTTTAGCTATTCCATTTGCATAAGCATATTGTTTAATAGTTGCATCATCAACTAATATACCTAATGCTTTAAGTGGTTCTGTCTCTCCTGTTAAACCAGATCTAATCTTATTAAATGCTTCATCACTACTTATGTTATAAAAACTTGCCATATCTTCAGCAAGTAATGTCATATCTTTTGAAAGGGTTAGGGCTTTGTTTGATGCTAAACCCATTGATTGAGTCATATTATACAAAGTTGCTACATTTTCTCTAATAGCATAACCATTTAATCCCAGTGTGCTCTGTAGTTCTTCTGACCATTGCCGAACATCATTAGCTAGAGAACCAAATACAGTATCAAACATAGAATCACTTTCTATAGAGTCCATAGCTGTTATAATACTATCTTTTATAACTTTACCTATACCAAGAGCAGCAATCCATTTACCTACTCTACCAAAAATATTTTTTATATTTCCTAGAGATTTATTAACTCTTTTCTCCATATTGCTTACTTGATTTGTTACATTGGCTATCTGTTGATTAAATTCTCTTGTTTGAGCTTCAATAACTATTTCTAATTCTTCTATAGTCATTTATCTATTGTCACCCCCTATTTTAGAGTTAACTGTATAAGCAAAGGCAGTAAACTTCGCTTTATAAGCTTCCATTTCTGCCTCTCTTGCATTCTTCTCACTTATTTCTTTTTCTTTATTAAATAAATCAGGATATAAATCCCAGACTGGAGTTACTTTTGCATTTTTATCAAATAAAACTGCTATATTTTCTCCTATTTGTCTAGCTAGCATATAATTCATAACTATATTTTCTTTTTGCCTAGCTTCTTCTTTCCTTCCATGAGATGTAATTAAATCAATTAATTCATCTATTGTACTTTCATGAAATAATCCAGGAGAAATACCTATATCTAAACAAATAGGATATAATTCATTAATTAATTCAGTAAAAGTTTCATAGCTTCTTTTGCTTCTTCCTTGTCCACTTCCTGCTCTTGGCTCTGTGGACTCTCCTTGAAAAAACCACTTACCTTCATTATGTTCATGCACTCTTGTTGAAGTGTAAATAAGTCACCATCATTATCTATATATTCATCAATAAGATTATCTACTTTTTGAGATGTCCATCCATGCTCTAATGCTTGTAATGATGAATGAATTATTGCTGATATATCACCAGCACCTAATACTTTCTTTTTTACTAGCATTAACATTAATGATTCTCCACCTAATTTTTCTTCTAATTTTCTTGTATTTTGAGTAGTTAATCTACATTTTAATTCTTGACCGTTAATTTCTAAAGTATGATATTTCATTATTCTTCATCCTCCTTAAGTTCTTGAAGCATTGATAAATCAGCTGGATGTTCTATATCAACATCACTTTGTAAAGCCATTGATACAGTGAATGTTATTAATGCATTAACACCACCACCACCAATTTTTACACTTACTTGTGCATCCCATTTAAATTTTGTTCCATCAGGAAATTCCATTTGGAATTTAACTACGGTTTTATTTGCTTCAAATCCTTTTAATATTCTAAATGGTGATGTTGCTGAAGAGTTATCATACTTAAATGTAAACTCTAAATCTCCATAATCACCTATACCTTGTTCATATTTCTTTGCTTTATCTGCTAAAGTAGTTGCATCAACTTTTTCAGGATCTGAACCAATTTCAGGAACTTCTTGAAGTCCTTCTAAATTCGTATAACTTGAACCACTTGTTGAATATCCTAATTTAATACCATTTGCTAACATATAATCTCCTCCTTAATTTCTTTGGTATACTCTAAATGTCTTGATATCAACAATACCTTCATATCTAAGAACTTTATGCTTTAATTTGCTTGGAACTGGAGCATCTTTGCAGAATGTTCTTTTTAAACCTAATGAAGTTATTGCTTTATCTATATTTAAAACAATTTCTGAAGTGCTTCTTTCACTCCATACCTCTATTCTGTAAATAATCCTACAAGTAGATTCTTTATTATCTACTACTTCATACGTAGAATTATCTTCCTCTGAATAAGTTACAGCAGGTAGTTTGCTCCAATCATTTGGATATTCTTCACTTACTGTAACACCTTCAATTTCTTTTAATTTTTTATAAATTATAGGCTTAAAATTAACCAAGTTATCACCTACTATTACATATTCTTTTTATTTCTTTGTTTATTTGATATCTAACTATATTACCTATTGCTTTTTCTTTGCCTACTACTGCTGGATACATATAAGGTTGTGCTGCTTGTCCTTCTGAATAGTAAAAATCAACTCCACCAATGGTTACAAGTTTAAAATGATATTGCTCTGCTACTGCTGGTTCAATCTCGCTAGCTGGAATATACCAACCATCTGATTTATAAGTTATCTTACCCGCTAATTTAGAAGCAACTCCACCGCTTTTGGCACCTATTGGCCCTGTTCCAAACTCTACATAAGCAGCGTACTCATGATTCGTAACAACTCTTCCCTTAGTCTTTTTACCATCTTTTTTAACCATTTCAAATTTAATTGAATCCCTTAATGTATCATCACTTAAACCTGATTCTGGACAATAATCCTTAGCATATCTTTCTATTGCTTTCCCTGCCTTTTCTACAGCATTTTCAAATACAGCCTCACTATTACCACCTAATTCATCAAGCTTTTTCATAAGCCTTTTTACGTTAGTTATAGCCATTATATCTTCTCCAATTCTATTAATTGGTGTGAATATGGTTTAATTGATATTATCTTATAGTCTGGTTTACTATCTTTATCTACAAAAACACATATTCCATCACCTTCATTTAAATTTTCTGGACCATCATAAAGCATATTAAATATATAATTTAATCTCTCACCATATATTTCAACTTGTAACTTTCCACTCGCTGGATATATATTAGCTTTTATTTCAATTGGCTCATTAGAATAATCCTCATAAACATTACCTTCATCATCTTCAGTGTTTATTTTTTTCTTAAGCCAGTAAACTTTTTTATTCTTTATTCTCATTGGCCAATCTCACCGCCTTTAATCTCCTATAGGAGTTTAATCTTCTTTTAATATTTTCAGGAATATCAGTACTATAACTTACAGATACCCCTCCTTCACTTCTAGAAGACTCTCCTTCACTTCCTAGCCTGTTATAATAAACAATTGCTAATTCTCTTTGCAACCCAAGCATACGCGGTAATAATACATCTCTATTGCAGTAATCTAATATTTCTGTTTCTGCATCTTCTAAAACCATATTAAATAATTCATCTTGAGTTGTATCTTTTATCTCTAATCTTATTTTTAGCTTCTCTAATTGTGCCATGAACTCACCTCATAAAAAAATTGAGGGATATTCCCCTCAATTTATCCTAATACTCTTGTAGCTAATTCTGGATACATTGTTTTATATCCATAAAGAACATCCATTGAAAGCATTTCCTTTTTATACTTCATGTCATATCCTCTTACTACCCTTAATGTAATTCCATTATAAGATGTAACATAAGATTCAACTCCTGCTGGTGCAACTAATGGTCTAGTTACAAATGCAAACGCCATTGGATTAAACGCTAAATTAGCAGTATGGTTAGCTATCATTTTTACAACTGTACTTGTTGTACCTCTTGCTTTTAATGCTGGATAAATCTCTACACTTGCAATAGAATTTCCGCTTGCACCAGCTGTATCTTCTATTACCGTATAGTTATTTCCTGCAATTGTTAATACATCTCCTTTAAGTAGTTTACCTGTTAATGTAGTACCTGTTAATTGAATTGTAGTTGCACCTATCTCTGCTATAGCACCTAATTTAACAGTATCAAAAGCTGTAATTCCTGTAGCATGTTGTTTTACTCCTTGTGACATATAATTATCTAATCCAAATACACGTCCAATAGATCCCTCTCTTAACGCATTAGTTGAACCACTCTTCTCTGCATTAACAATTGCATCTATTGTAGTAAAGTTAGCATCTGCTTCTGGATCCCACACTGCAACTCTTCCAGCTATAGGAACTTTATTTGTATTTAACATTTTTCTTGCATTTGCTAGATCACTAAGTTTACTTGGAGTTGTTCCAGCTGTACCTACTGTGTAAGGTATATCCTTATATAAAAATAATCCATCTGAATTAATTTTTTCTGCTAATGCTACTGCTGCTGGTTCTAAAAATAATCTATTTAAATCATCTACATTAGTAGCCCTTTGAATAGCTCCAAATTCAATATCAACTGTTGCAAGTTTATCTAATGTTACATCTACTGATTCTTCTTTAACATCTTGTGCTGAAGTTCCTTCTGATTCATTAAATTCCTTTGCAGTTAAAATAACAGGTTTTTTAACTTGTATTGTAGCTCCTTTACCAGCTACAAAATCATTACTAAAGTCTTTGTGTATTAAGTTAGGGAAAACTAAGTTTTCAATTAATCTTGGTAATGTTTGTCTTGCTATTTCTTTTACTGTAATAAATTCATTTGCCATTTTATATTCCTTCTTTCTTTAATTAATTATTTTTTATTTTTATAAGTTGCTGCATAATATTCAGCATCACTCATGTTGTTATAATCTATATTGCTAATTTGTCTACTTTTATATGGTGTTCCGCCTCTTAATCTTTCATTTACAGCGCTTTCTACCGCTTCATTAAAAGCAGTTTCTATTGCTTCAATGCTCTTAATACATGTATCTGCATTTTCATAAATAACAATTTCAGCTAGTGATTTAGGTAAATTCTTTTCAGCTAAAATTGTATCTGCTTGAATCTTTAATTCTTTAGTATTTAATTCTTTTTCTCTTCTTTCTATATCTGCAACTCTTTTCTCTTCTTCATACTTAGCTTTTTGTTCTGCTGTCATCTTTGCAACTTTTTCTGCTTCTGTTTTAGCTTCATCAATTTTAGTTTTAGAATCAGCCTCCCATTTTGCTCTTTCTGATTTAATTGCTTCTGACATTCTCTTTTCAAATTCAGTTTGATAGTTACTATCTTTTAATATGTCATCAAAAGATTTTTGCCCTCCATCTGAGTTTTGATTGTTACTTTGATCTCCTACTTCTGGTGATGATCCTCCATTACCAGCTCCATCATCTGCATTTAAAAATGGTCTAGAAAATTGTCCTAGTCCAAATAGTTGAAAGTTCATACTTAATTTTTGTACCACTTCGTTATCCTCCTTTTATTTTTATTTACTTGCACAGTTTCAAGCCTTAAGCAAGTTTTGGGCATAATAAAAAGCCTTAGTTTCCTAAGACTTAAATTAAACTTAATAATCTTGTTATATCTTTTGGCTTATGACCATCCCATTCAGGAGCAAATTCTAATTCTTCAACATTAAAATAATCCCATTCTGATTTATGATAATGATATGAATATTGTCCTTCTTGGGTATCAATTCCAACTATAAAATAATCATCATACATAGTTCCATCATGATGTTTCCACGACTTCCATGATTTTTGTGAATTTGAATTACATATTACAGAAAATAAAATCATTCTATGATAATACAATTCATTAAAAGTATGATATCCATCGCTGATTTCTCCGATTTCCCCTGTTTCATATGTCATTTCAAAAATATCTGGTTTACAAGGATACAATTCTCCCTTTACACCTCTGATAATATAATCACCTACACTAGCATGATGTATACCTTCTAGCGTTTTTATGAATAGTTCTCCATCTTCAAAATATAAAACACCTTCTGCATTAGCGCAAACAGCCCAATCTGGAACATAATAATATCCATCCTTATTCATAAAATCTCCATCATATTGGAAAGCTTCAATCTCTACTGGTTTTTTTCTGTACTTAGCCATACTTCCTCCTTATTTATCCCATGGATATTTTTCAGCCATTTTACCATCTGGACCTATTTTGCAATAACACTTCTCTCCAGCCATAACATACTTTCCATTGTTTTCTATATTTACATCACAATCTTTATCTTCTCCGTAAATACTTCTCTTGCAATCTTTGCAATAATTATCTCTATCTACTGTCATTATTCCACCTCAACTATTTTAAATCTATTCCTTCAATTTCTGCTCTTTCTTCTAAGTAAGTTGCGTATAGTTCCATAGCTTTTAATTGACCATTCAATAAATCATAACTACAAGAAGGTGTAAAAGGTAAAGTTCCTGCTTTATATTTCTTAAGCATATTTCTTAATCCATTTATTCTTATTTTTAATTGTAAATACTCTGCTTTAAACCTTTCTTTATAATCTACACTTTCCATCATTTGAACAGTATCTTTTAATTCCATTGTTCAATACCTCCTTAAATTTAAATATAATAAAAGACTTTAGTTACATTGTGATTTAGTTTTATCACACCATTTACACCTGTAACCAAAGCCTTTTTGATACTCTATTTCATGTTTATGATTTTTAGTGTTAAATATCTGTTTTAACTTTTCTATAATTTTCATAACCCCTCCAACTTTAGACATAAATAAAAGCACCTACTTATGTAAGTGCTAATTATCTTTTTTATTTGATTTAGTTTTCTTGTAAGTCTTTGCTTTCTTTTCTAGCTCTTTAGCTTTATCTTCTCCGTATTTATCTACTACAAATCTATCATACCACTCTTTATATGTTATATCTCCTTTGATTACATGACTTTGTCCTGTAACTACATCTCTTGTTCTAACTCCAATTCTTTGAGCAACTCCACCATCAATAACTGGCCCTATTGAACTTCTACACCATGGATGCATTGGTGGAAGATTTACTCCTGCTTGTGCTTCACTTATAAAAAATATCTTTCCATCTAGCTCTCTACATATATTACTTACTTTAAGATCTAGCTTTGCAAAATATCTATATTTTTCTATTCCACATTCCTTGTATCCTTCAACTGCTGCCATATTGGTGTAATATGCTGATTCTGTTCTTACTAATCTTCTTGCAGCACTTTCACCAACTCCCATTGTTTCTGTTAATTCATTTATCATTTTCTTTAATGGCTTACCATTTAATAATCCTGATAATACAGTTTCATAAAGCTGTTCTGTTAATTTTGATGTATTACCCCATATTCTTTCTGAATAATAACCTCCTGCAAATGGTCTTTTTAATATAGCTTCAATAGTTTCCTTTCCTAAAGCTCCTACATCAAATCCTATCTGCATACCTCTTTGTACTTCCCACATATGGGTATAGTATGATTCATTCATATTTTGAATAAACAGATTTTTATCTAATACCATTTCATTTACTGCAACTTCATTCATTATCTGCTTTAAATTATCTACTAATGTTTCCTTAAGAACCTCTTTTCTTGCTATTCTTGCAGCATAAGCTGGTGCATCTAATTTAGCTGTTAAAAACTTTCTTAACTTATCATCTTTTGTATTTAGAATTAACTTCTTTAACTCTTTTCTATCTAACTTTGATAATTCAGTATTTAAAAATTCTTTTACTTGCTTATCATTAAGCTCACCATTTTTCTTAAGCTTATTATATATTCTTCTAACATCTACTTCTATTTCAGCTATAGCCTTTATATAAGCTTTTCTTAACTTCCTATATGTTATATCAGCATTTAACTGCTGTTTGTCCATTATAGCCTTTGTTCTAGCTTCCCAGTAACTATTATTTCTGCTATTCATACTATAACTTTAAAACATAGATAGATAATAGACACGTTACAATGCAAATTATAGTATCTATAAAACTTGATACTCTCTTACCAGTAGTTTTTTCAGTAAATATCATCAAAAATTTTATTAATCCAGTTAATGCATTTAAAATTAACACTATCGAAGCAATTATTATCATTCTTCTTCACCTTCCTCAACGTTATTATTAGGCTTGTCTGATTCATCATATGGGAAGCCAAATGCTTTTTGTTGTTCTTTAATATTTCTCTTCTTTTCTTCTTCTAATCTTTTTCTTTCTTCTTCAATATCAATTTCTGGATCATAATTCTTTATTCTTGTTTCCCAACTTAATAATCCTTCTGTTTCAATAGCAATTTTAGCTAACAATTCATTATCTATTGGTAAACTTCTCTTCATACTTATATCTATATCAGCTGCTTTAATATTATTTGCTCTTATGCTTTCTATATTTTCTATAAGTTTAAGTCTTTCTCTTAAACCTTTTTTAAAGTATCTTTCTTTTGTTCTTCCTAACTGTTCAAGACCTAATAATTTGTATTTCATTGCAACTCCAGAAGAATTACCTACAAAATTTTCATCAGTTAAACATGGTACTTTAGAAAACTCATGTATATCATCTTTTAATGATTTCTTTAATACTTCAACTTGATCTTCACTTAGAGATTTAACCAACCACTTAGCATCTCCACCTTCATCAAGTTCTATTATCTTTTCTTCCTTAAGAAGTTTTACCGTTTCTGTTACTTCATCGTTTGTATCTCCTAAGCTTTGTCCTACAACTATTAAAAATGCATCTACTAATTGTTCCTTATCATTAACTCTATCTGATTGTAATTTGTTATATGCATCTATTAAAGGTATAACACCTTCAAAATCTCCTCTTGATTTCTTGTTATTTTGGTACTCAATTACTGGTACTCCTTTAAAGAAATGCTCTTCTAAATCTTTTTCCACAACTGTTGGAACTTCTGTTTGTAATGATGTAAACTCATATATTAACTTTTCAGTTTCTGTATATACTTCTACAGTATAATTTTCTATAGAATTATCTAAAGTGATATTAGGGTAATAGTGAACCGCAAACATAGGCTCTTCTTTCACTGAAGTATCTACTACTAAAAATGTATTTAGTGGACTTAATGTTGCTAATTCTATTTTTGGTTTTTTATCAGTACTCATGTACAACAATTCATATGCCCTACCAAATATAGATAAGTCTAAAGCAAGTTCATTGTTATGACTATCTTCATCTATTTCAGTAAAATTAGCATTTAATTCTTCTGCACCCTTTCCACTATACGTTATTGGTACTCCAAATACATATCCAGTTGCTAAATCTGATATATACTCAGCATGGTTACATATTATTTTATTATTAGGAATACTCTTATTTTTAAATGTTCTATTAAGTATTTCATGTTTTCCATCATAATACTCATTTAATTTAATTAATCTATGTTCTACTTCTGACATATGCTCTTTTATGCATGAAAAAAGAAGCTTACTAGATATTGTTCCATCATCATCTAGAAACTTCCTACTCCTTACTATAGCCATATTATATTACTCCTATCTTAATCCTAACTTACTCTTACTTCCTACCTTTATTTTTCTACTAATAATTTCATCTTCCATTCCATACCTTACAGCATCAATCGTATGATTATTTTTATCTGGGTATTCCCCCTTTAAATTCCCTTCCTTATCTTTTTCTATTTCATATCCCATAAACTCACGTTTAGTATTCGGGCATCTAATTGGATCTATTATTATTTCTTCTATCTCTTCACTTAAGAATTTAATTCCATGCTCAACTGAATCAGGCCCTTTCTTTGCACCTGTTATATTTAATCCTAGATTTTTAAATTCATTTATAGTTCTTGGTTCTGCACTATCTGCTGTAACTCTTCTATTTAAAGGATTAAGCTCCTTTATTAACTCTACAGCCTTACTATTACTTAATTTAACTTTATATACTTCTCCAAATATAAATAATCTTTTTCTAGTCTTATCATAATGCATTAATACATAAGCTAAAGGATCTGCTGCATAACCAAAATCTAGTCCATTCTTTAATCTATCAAATACTTTTATTTCATCATCTGTTATCCTTCTTACTGTTATGTTTGTGAATACTTCTCCACCAGTCCCTGTTACAGCACCTAAATAGTCATGCTCATATTTAGTAGGATTAACTTTCTTCATATGTTCTGCTTCAATTATAAATTGTTCTCCAAGCCATTCCTTAGGTACTGTTCTATAATCACTATGATGAACATATTTATCTTCTCTAATTTCAACAACTTCTTGATTACACCAATTTCTTTGACTTTCTGGTGGATTGAAAGAATAAAATACAACAAACTTTGGTCCACCTCTCATAAGCGATTGATTAATAGTATCTATCTTATGTTTCCCTTCAAATTCATCTACTTCCTCATACCAAATATATTTAATATATCCTTTAGGTACTTTAGTAGATTTAACTTTCTTAGGGTTATCTGCCCCTTTAAATCTTATTACTTGTCCTGTAGGCTTATAAGTTATAGTTAGCTTTGCTTCTGGAACATGCCAATCATCACTAACACCTAAAGTATCTATGGCCCATTTTATTTGGTCTCTTACTGATTCTGATAAAGTATCTTTAACTCTTCTTAGTATTAAAGCATTTGATATTATCCCCTCTTGCGCATCTCTCATCATACCTAATACTATTTCTATTGATATAAAAGATGATTTTGTACTTCCTCTACCACCTTTAAACCAGTAATGAGTATGAAGTTCATTCTTTATATCCTTATGTGATTCATAAAAGCTACTTGCAATTATACTTTTTAACTTTACTTTAATCATCTATATCATCTACAATTTGAACTCTATTATTAATTCCAGAAGTATCATCTTTATTTAGTTTTTCTTTTAATACTTCTATCCTTAATTTTTGTTCTTCTGTTACTAGCTCCCAATTCTTATGAACCATTTCATCATATTGCTTTATCATATTAAATAAAGTTTGCATAGCTTTTGATAATACTGTTACTGCTGCATTCTCTTTATCCCAAGCAAATTGGTATTCCCATTCTTCTGTATGTGATGCTTCTCCATATGCTTCCTTAGTCTTAACCTTAGTAATATCATTTTTACTTTTTACATGGATAATCTTTTGCATATTTAATATCTTAGCTTGTTGTATTAATATATTGCTCCATAACATATCTAATGGATTTTCACTCTTAAGCTCTTCTATTACATTAACCATACTTCTAGGTAAATACTTAGATAAAAACTTATTATCTCTAAATCTGGATTCATCACAGTATATACCATGTTTAAGTTGACCTACATTACCTAATGCATTCTTATTACCTTTTGGAGCTCCACCTTTATTAATCCATTTATCTTCTCTTCTCCAAAGCTTTATATTACTTTCTTTTTCATTTAACTGCTCTGCTATAGCTTTACAAGTTAATTTTCCTTTGGAGTTCTTAAACAACTCATAAGCTAAATCTCTATTAGGATTTCTTTTCCTAGCCATTACTATCCTCCCTTACTATCCTTTAACCTTAATAAAGCAATGCAATATCATACGTAAACAGTATTTAGGTTGAGTTTCAAGGTTTGTAATTAACTCTTTTTAATTTTAGAATTTTAATTATTATTGATAAAACCCTATTAAAAGCCTTTAAAATCAATACTTTCAACCACATTACTCTTATCACTTCCTTATGCGAAATAACCCCTATAATTACGCATACTATTTTTTTAGTGCATATATTAGTAAGAATTTTTATTTTTTCTCTCTTATATGCCTTCGTTACTTTTTTTCGTATTAAGTAGAAAAAATTATAATTTTGAATCTGCTATTCTTGATGCATCTTCTTTAATTTCATTATCCAATCCTAGGTAATGTTTTGTAGTTTCTATTGACTTATGACCTAAACTTTTTCTAACAAACTCTAAATCTCTTTTTTCTTGCCATAGCCTTTGAGCATATGTTTTTCTTAAACTATGTCCAGTAATATGTTTTAATCCCAATTCTTCTCCAACCTTTTTTAATATTGCGCTATATGTTTTAGGAGTTATAGGCTCACCAGGGTACTTTTCACTTAGAAATGCATATTCACTATTCTTTTTCCCTTTAACATAATCTTTAATTTTCTTTCTAAGATTTGTTTGAATTATTGACTCTCTAGGAGCTGGTGGCTTTCTTTTTGAATTAGGATTATTTGCAATATGTGTTTTCCATGCATTATACTGCTTACTTTCTTGAATAATAAATTTATCTTCATCCAAAAACTCCTTTAATTCTCCAATTGTCAATCCTACATAGTCAACTAATCTATATCCAGTAGCAACTCCAATATAAAAAATCATTAAATTTCTTTCTGGACAATCTTTGCTAACTTCTTCTAACTTATATTTGAATCTATTATAATCACGCTCTTGAATAGGAAGTGCTGGTACTTTCTTTTTTCTTTCAGGTTCTTCAAATGTTATTTTTCTCTTTCTAACCATTACCTCACCTGCTTTATAGCTCCACCACGACCACGCCTATAATATCTATTAGACATTAACTCTCTTGTTTCAGCTTCTGTTAAATTAGGTTTACCTCTATTTCTCTTTTTATCTTTTCTTGATACTTTCTTTAATTTTTTATAATCATTGGGCTGATTAGATTTTAATATATCTTTAATCCTCATTCTCTTTCTCCTTATTTTTTGAAAATTAAAAGAGCTGTTATTTCTAACAACTCTTAAACTCATTTGTCAACCTTCTTGGTACATCCCAAGGTATTGCACATCCTATATTCTTTTTTAATACTATATCTCCATCTTCTTTAGTTTCATATAATGATCTATTCTTTAATATAAAAGTTTTATCTGACATATACTTCTTACTTTCATATTTTGTTATCTTTTTTACTTCATTTTCATAAAACTTTAGATGTTTTCTATTTTTTAGGTGAATAGATTTAAATTCTTTAAAGTTTCTCTGTATGCACTTATTTACTGCTGATTTATTTACATCTAACTGCTCTGCAATCTCTCTTGCATTTAATCCATTGCAATATAATTGCCCTACTAACTCTTTGTTCATTTCTATTCCTCCTTAAAAAATTATATAGTTTACCCCAACCCATTCAAAGTGGACATTTTTTATTTTTAATGCGAAATATACACCCAAACTTTATGTTATTTCCGATTTGTATATAAATATCTTAATATAATTTCAAAAAAATAGCACCTTAATTTATTTAAGTTTATTGTCAAACTTTCTTGAATTTAGGTGCTATTTTTATTGCTTTTAATTCGAATTGTATTTTTTTATATACTTTTCTCTCTTTTTCTCACTTTTATGTTTCTGATGCTCTTTTTCTTATAGTTTCAGCCTTTAAAGCACTTGTAATAACATGCCCACTTTCCATTATTATTACTGCTGATGTCTTATTGCCATTTGTCGCATCAACTAACATATCCTTTTCTTTTGCATTTTTTACTGCTCTTTTAGAAGGTGATGCACTTGAGCTAACAATCGCAATAATCTTATCTGCATTTACATTGTTATCATATCCTAAACTAACTAACTTTGCCATATTATCACCTACCTATTCAATAAGGCAAGCATTGCTTCAAATTCTAAATAACAATCTGCTAATGCCCTATGTCGATTTTCTGGTATTTCTATTTCTAACTCTTTTAAAATGCTATCTAAATCTTGCTTTTCTAAATTTATCTTACCTTCAATATTTTTTATCATGGCCAACTGCATTATATCTAAGCTTCTATAACTAATAGCTTGTCTATATTCTTTTATCTTATAAACTCTTAAGAACATTTCTTCTAAAAACTTAATATCAAATTGTACATTTTGTCCAATAACAATGTACCCTTCATCATTTTCACTCTTATGTTTATTTAAAAACTCTAATATCTTTTCTGCTGCTTCTTTTTCAAATAATGCTTCTTTCTCATGTTCAGGTATATTTATTTTATTAGCTTCCATAGCTTTAGCTGTTACAGTATATTCTCTATGTTTTATTTTAACTTCTAATTCAGCTACAACTTCCATATTCTTAATAACTAATATTCCAACTTCTAAAATTTGATGTTTCTTTTCATCAAATCCTGTTGTTTCTGTATCAACTAATATAAAATTTCTATTTCTTAATTCCATTTTTCTTACCTCGCTTTTTTAATATTTATTTATGACACTAATTTTCTATATGAATATTCAACATCTGTTTGTGCTACTTTTGCATATACACGTAATGTAAGACCAACATCATTATGACCTAAAATTTGCTGGATTACCTCTGGTTTCATACCACTTCTTAAAGCAAATGTTGCAAAAGTATGCCTTAGTGTATGTGGAGTGATTCTCATTTCTATATTGGCCATTTTCTGCATCTTATCCACTATAACTTGATAACCTCTATTATTTAATTTTTTATATGGCTCTTTATTAATTGATTTTTTCTTTGGTTCCTTTGAAGAACAAAATAAATATTCACTGATTATTCCCTTCTCTTCTCTTTCCTTTAAGTAATTAATAATAGCTCTTTTGCATCTTTCTGTAAAATATACTCTTCTTTCCTTATTCCCCTTACCTATTACAAGTAAAGTCTTATGTGTCATATCTAGATCACTCAATTTAACATTACCTACTTCAGCTACTCTACAACCAGTTGATAAGAAAAATTCTAATATTGCTCTATCTCTTCTACTAAGCATACAATCTCTTAACATTTCCACTTGTTCCTCATTTAAAGGCTTCTTTTCCCTCTTAGGTTCTTTAACTGGTTTTATCGAAGAACATGGATTTTTAATAATAAACTCTTCATTTTGAAGCCATGCAAAGAATAATTTAATAGGTGTCATAAATGTGTTCATTGCAGCAGCTTCCTTAGTGCTACTTTCTGCATACATGAACATCTTAATATCCCCACTTGTAATCATAGATACTGGCTTATTAAAGAATTTGCATAATTTTCTTAAGTTATATCCATAGTTCTTTAAAGTAGATGCTGATAAACCTTCAAGCTTTTTAGTTGCTAGAAAATAGTTTACTTTATCTTCAAGGTCACTTGCTACTAACGCTGTTTCTTTTGTAGTAACCTCATAGCTATATAAAACTTCTTCTACAAGTCTTTTAATTTCTAATTGTCTTGGTAGGTTAACCTCTAACTCTGGAAATTCCATTGTTAATTTACCTATTAATTTTACAGTTACTTCTTCATTGCAATTTCTATAATTTAAGTTCTCCATGTTCTTCTCCCCCTTTTATTGATATTGATTTTTATATGATAATGAGCGCTTAAAACTATACTTCAATAATTGCTCATTCTCTATTATTAAAATTACTTCTCGATATAATTAATTACATGCTTGATTATCATATTTATACTCCCATCGCCATTACGTTGAATTTCAAACTTACTTCGGTCTTTGTAAGCTTCTTGACTAATATATAAATCTATATCATTATCAATTTTAAGTCTTACTCTCTTAAGTTTCTTATCAACAAACTGCTTATCTACCTTTATATCTTCATTTATTCCATTACATTCAATGAATCTTTCAAAGTCTTGTTTCTTATGTGGCTCATCTCCAAATAACTTATCCGCTAACTCTTCAATATTTATATTATCCTCTACTTGGAGCACATCTTTTACTGTACTTCTTACATATTCAGCTTTAACTGCATCTTCAGTAATATTATTTCTAGTCCATCTTTCAACTGCATTAATGAACATTTTAGTTTCTGTTCTGCTATCAGACACTTGGCTACAATCTAAAAAACTATTAGAGAAATAATTTGCTCCATACTCTTCATCCATCTTCATCTCTTTAATATTTTTATTATCTAATACCCATAAATCAAAGGCTTGTCCTTCTCTTATTGGCTTAATGAATGCCGCCTTTTGTATTCTTTGACTACTTCCAGGTAAGGCTGCACTATGCTTTATTAATCCAACACCTATTTTATTATCAATAAATTCTACTTGGTGGGTAAAGCTATTAACATAATCTAACTTAAGTATTCCTATCATAGGCCCTTGGTCAGTATATATCATTGTTACTATAAGATCACAACTTGGAATATTTGAATTTCCTCTCATTATATAAAATAAATCATTAGCTAAATGTTTTGATAATCCTAGGAAATCACCATCTACTCCATTTAAATAATCTTCTACTATCTCCTTAACTGCATTTCTTTCCGAATTAAATATAGCTGGTACTAAGTCATCACTTTTGAATATTTTATCTATATGCTTATATAAAAACTTATAAGTATCTTCTGTTAATTCTAAAGTATATTCGTTTAATATAGGTTCTACAGCATTGCTATCTAATACATGAATTACTGCATCTTGTATATTAATATCATTAACTCTATCTCCTGTATCTATAGAAAACTTTTGCTCCTTATACTCAAATCCATTTTTCTTCTTAGTTTTATTTGATTCATATATCATATTTTCTATTCTCCTTTACTCATAATATTTTTGAATTTTTTTGACTTACTCTTGATTAAAGCAGTAATCATTTAATTTATTATCTAGAAATTGTATTGCATTAGGTAAACATTCACCTACTGCTCCATTTTCAAATTCAACTATTCCGACTGTATATTTTAATACTCCACCATTATCTCCTCCCATTAAAGCTGATGGTGGTACTATTTGACTCTTATTGCTCCAAGTATGAAACAATGCTTTTTTCCCATTTACTTTACAAGGTCTTAATCCAACTTCTATTTTCATATTTTTCTCCTTACTTCACTCACAATATTTTTGAATTGTGAACTAATATTTTTATAAAATTCTTCTTCTTAATTCCTTGCTTGAAAGACACTTGATTTCTTTTAATGCTTTTATAACTAATCTTCTTTTTACTTTTTTATTTTTACTTCTCTTAGCCCAATTAATATAAAATATTGCTTCTGGATATAGCTTTCTTACATTTATAGATAACTTCATAATTTCACCTTCCCCATATTTAATTTATTTTTATAAGATTCTCTTCCTACTGAATTATAGATTAATCCTACTTTGCTACAATTCTCCTTCTGATAACACCCACAACTTACGCTACCTTTTAAACACCTATGTGTCATATAAGTTATATTTCCACATGCACATTTACATTTCCAAACTACAGCTCTAGACACCCTTCTGTCTGTGTAACTTATAACAGTAAGCCTTCCGAACTTTTTACCTATAAGGTTATTTATTGCTTGTGCCATTTTACCCTCCGTTTAACTCGTAATAATTTCAAATTATTCTTTTATATCTTCAAACAATTCACACCATGAATTTCTTTCAATTCCAGCAATTGCATAAAATTCGACTCCAACTCTGTTTTTATATTCATCTACAACATCATACTTTTCACCACTTTTAAACTCTTTAAAAAAAATTAGCTTGCCATCTATATTTAGGTTTAAATATTACTCTTTTTATAACTTTTTTTGCTGCAGTTATAGTTGTTAATCCCATTAAATCAAATATTGATACTTGTCCATCAAGCACTTCATTATTTAACTTTGCCATGATTTCACCTATCTTTTATTCAAAATTATCCGTTTTCTTTGCTAACACTCTCTACATGATCCATATAAAAAGCTGAATGCATTCCATTGAAAATTACATTTACTGTTTTATTACTTGGACCATATATTCTAACTACTTTCCCTATATAGTCTTTATTTTGATATTTAACTTTAACTATACTTCCAACCTCTATAGTCTTAATATCGTTCTGATTTTTTTCTTTATCGTGCTGCAATTCTTCCTTATCGTTCTTAAAAATAACTTCTTCGCCCTTGTATATAGGATTGTCCATATAATCAACTATCCATCCTTTGTTATTTATCACATGAACATTTATTCCACAGCTGCTGTCCTTTGTTATGACTATATAACTAGAATCACCAAATCTTTTTATAACCTTATCAATATTTCGAGTTTTCTTAAATTCCTCCAGTAATTGCTCCTGCTTATCATTAACCTTAAAATCTTCTTTAGCAAAAAGTATATTGTCCATTGGTAGTAATGCTCTTAATTCATTAGTTCTATAATCCTCTTTGCTATTTCTATAAAGCATAATTCTTTCTTTTTCAGTTTCTATGGAATATCTGCCACCAAAACATTTTATTATTCTTAAAGCTATGCTTTTATATTTATTAATAATTTCATCATCTGTATTTTTAACAATTTCAATAACTTTCTTGACTTCTTCCTTAGGTGTTATTGCTGGAAGGTCAAATATTGATATTTGACCTTCTATTGCATCTAACATTGACTTTTCCCCCTAGAATAACACTTACAACATTTTATCTTTTAAATCTTCTTCAAAATATTTAGGCACTTTAAAATATCCTATATCCTCACATTTCGAAACTTCAATGCTTGTATTTTTTTCATCATTAATCCAAGGTTCACATTTACTTTTTAAAACCTCTAATGAGTTTGCTATAATTGTATTTCTCCTTACAGCACCTCTATAAATCACTGCTTGATAATACATACTTTTTCTCCTTTTCCTTATTTACTAATCCCATTCCACATCATCTATCTCAATTTCCTTTTCACATCTCGGACACTGTATCACTCTTCCTTCCCAATCTCCCGAATATTCACAACCCATAGCTTTTATGAATTCCTCATAACTAGCCATAATTTCTTCATCACAATGCGGACAATCAATTTGAGTTTTAGTCGGAGTTTTTATTACTCTAACTGTAGCTGGAAGCATTTTTTCCCCGCAATTACCACATCTTTTACAATGTCTTAATCTAAGTAATCCATTACTTATTTTCATATAGTGACAATCTTCACATATTGTTTTATCATGCACACCAAACATTCTTTTCTCTCCCATCTCTTCTAATACTTTATTTATAGCATCTTTGAAGCTTAACCCCTCAAAGTAATATTCAACTGTTTTTGTTACAGCTCTTTCTAAGACCTTTTTATCCATGATCTACTCCATTAAATACCTCCAAAAGAAGCTTGAACATTCTATTTTGCAATCCCCACTACTTTTACAGCCTGTCCAAAGGTCCTTTCTTTAATATTTTTTATTTATATAACTGTCTTATAGTTCCTCTACTATAATATTTTTCCCTGTAAGCATTTTTAAGATTTCTTTATATGCAGTATTTATGGTTTGTTGCTTTAAATAATCCGATACCTTTACAATAATCTCATCACCTTCACTAACTAGTGCATCCATAAACCACATCCTGTAAGAATTTTCTCCCCATTGCTCATAAAACTTTTTATGTGTATTGGTTGGGAATGAAAGAGGTGGAAGGGGGGGAGCCTTTTCTTTATATTCTTCTCCTTCTTCCCATTCTTTATCATTCTTTATATATTCTTTATCATTCTTTATATATTCTTTATCATTCTTGTTTGTTTTCCTCTGATTTTCCTCTGATTTTCCTTTGTTTTTCTTTTGATTTTCCTCTGAAATTCCTCTGCATTTCTTTTGTATTTCCTCTGCGTTTCCTTGGTGTTTCTTCTGTGTTTCTTCTGTGTTTCCACCACTCTGATAAAAGCTATAATTTTCAATGGTTACAAGTGTTTTCTTATTGTCAGACACAAAGGTTATCATATTGTCCTTTTGTAATTGTTCTAAAAACTTTTTTACCTTCTTAGAACTCCAACTCCATCTATCGCCTAACTGCCTTAATGATGTTATTTTTGTTCCAACTTTAACTTCAATTAACTCACCATTAAACATAATTTTTTTATCTTTATGGTTTGCCATCATCAACAAATCAATAAAAGCTTGTCCTCTTGTAAAAGGTTCGGATAACCATAACCAATGATCTTGAATTGATCTATAAAGTTTTATCCATCCATCTAGCAAATACAACACCTCCTTTCTTAATAAATTTAAGAAACATATCTATGAAAAAATCTTTATTTCTGATATAATAAAAATAGTTTTTCTTCGGACTTACCTTTACTTTGGTCGGTTGGGTATGTCCTTTTTTAATGACCATAAATTTTTGAAATATACATTATAAAAAACTAGTGTGCTTTCCGTTTCTAAATAAAATAAATACTCTTTTGGATCATAGTTATTTCTTATTAAAAATTCTTTCTCTTTTTCTGTTAATTTTCTTAATTCTTTCATAGCCTACATAATCTTTAATAAAACAAACTTATTAAATTTGCTAAAAGTCCTATTCCATTTAATAAAGTGCTTACTATAGCTATCCACACCGCAACTAAAAGTTTTTTTTGAAGCCTTCTACTCATCGCCTCGTATGATGATAGAGTAGTTCCTTTTAATATTCCTATTACTTTATCCAAAGCTTTAACATCACCGTTCCATTCACTTTGTTCACCATACATACCTACTTGCTCACTACAATACTCTCTTAAATCTTCTAATTTTTTTATAACAACTTTTATATTCATAAATAATTTCCTCCTTAATTTTTTCTTAATTCTCTTTATTAGCTTGTCTACTCCATCTAAAATAGATGCAATTATCAAGATTAACCAAATAATTATTATTAACACTAGGGGCATTACAAAGGTGCATATTCCCCATATATTTAAACCTTCCATTAATCCTCCTAACCTGTTATATTAAAATCTTTAAATATTTCATCTGTTGTACATCTATATAACTTTGCCATTCGCACTATTAATTTAGGTGATGTTTTTTTATCACCTCTCTCTAATTTTCCTAAGTATAAGTCGCTTATACCTAGTAAATTTGCAACCTCCTCTCTATCGATAAACCCAGCTCTTAATCTTCTTAATTTTATTGGTTCTGACTTCATAATTACCCTCCTAGTTCTAAATTTGACATTTTTAGACTTTTTATTGTATTATTTTCTTGTATTCGCGATTACAATTCACTTAGAAAGGAGGGGAAATTTATGACAACCATCTATGCTTGTTTAGCAGGCAACTGGGTAAACTTATGCGATGATCCAAACTGCAAAATAGGCCCTCATTACAAATCTCCTACAATATGGTATGAGGAAAACGCTGAAATTTATAGCCCTATAAAAAAGGAAGAAGATGATACACTTTACCAACTAGATCATGTTTATATCCATTACTTAGGTAAAGATTACCGCATACACCCCATTTTTATCCAAATAGTAAAAAGTTAATATTTTCTGTTTAGATAATTATCTAAACAAACATGGTCGTCAATCTTTATATTGGCGGCTTTATATCTAAAATACATATCAATTCCATCTCTTATATACTTCCATTCAGTACGAGTTAATCCATCTAACTCATTTTTGATTACGTTTATCTTACTCTCTGTTATATTTTTAAAAACTGTTCTACTTGTTACTTTTTCTGCAGCGTTACACATACTATTACTATCTTTTTCAAAAACTTTAAGGTTCTCGTTAGTTGCAGTTTGTACAATTTCAACTACATGTTGAAAAAATTCTACATCTGAATCTAAAAATGTAACTGATTCAAATTTTTCTGCACACTCCTTTAATTCAATAGCTCTTTCTAAAATTTCTCTTTTATTCATCCTTAATTCCTCCTAATAAATCACTAATATATAATTTTTATAAACTTCTATATGTTTATCTTTTATTTCTTTGTTAAAGATATCTTTTCTTTAAACGTTTTATATGGTATTACTGTACATACTATATTGCCTATCATTTAAACCACATCTTTAATAAAATTAATTTGATTATTTATTCTTATAATTTCTTCTTTTAAATAAAATGGTGGCTCATATTCTTGTACAATTTCTTTAGCCTTTTCTAGATACTTTCTCTTTATTGCTTTATATTTCTTTACATTAAATTGTTCTTTTACATGTTTCCAAATATTACTGTAAATTTTCCTAGATAAAGATTTATCTTTATATGCTAAACTATCTTTACCACCTAAAACTTGAGTTCCTTTACTTCTGACTATATCTACTAATTCATCTGGTTCATCACCTATAAGCGGTAAATCTTCTTTGAATGAATTAAAATCATCTTTAAGCTCTTTAACTTCTTGCTTTACTTCTTTGGTGTATCTAAAATTCAATTCCAAAGTTTCTTCTGTAGATAGTTGTTTAAATTTCTCTCTCATTTGGAAATATCCATCAACCAACTTATCGTATTGCTCCCATGCAAAATCATCTTCTAAGATTTTAAGAAGTTTTGAATATCCTCTTTCTGATAGTAGATAAATGTTTGAACTTGCATTTAATGAATTTTGTGTATAAATTCCGCTATCAATCAAATTGATTGCGAACTCTGTTCCTTTTAAATCAACAATATCAAGTCCATCAGTAAATCTTGTTCTATTCATGTTGATAGCTTGATTTATTACTCTTAATTCTCTTCCATGTATATTAGCAATCTCCTTAGCTAATATTGATTTCTTACCTACACCAAATCCACCTTCTATATCGTGGAACTTCATTCCATTAACATTTACTAATCCATTAACTTTTACATTTGGTTTTCTTGAACCGTGCTTTAAATTTTCCATTTGTTATCTCTCCTTTTTAAACTATTAAATTCAAACTCTTAGTTGTAATACTCTGGTATTCTCTTAACAAGTTTCGCAATTTCTCGTTTTCTTTTTCCAACCTCTCGGCTCTTTTTTCTAATTTTCTTCTTTCTATTGGTGAAAGAGGATTAGTATTACCTAATGATTCAATTTTTAATATTTCATCTATGTGATATCTTGGAGTTTGCAAGCCAGAAACTCTTGTTAATATCCCTAAAGATTCATATTTCTCAATAACTTTACTAGATGTAAAATCCCATCTTTTCGCTAAGCTTTGTCTACTTAACAATGTTTTTTCGTTATGTAAACTCACTATTATCCCCCTCCTAATCTACTACTAATTTTTACTCTATAAGAGTATTATTTAATATTTCATCTAAAGATATTCCTAACTCTTTTGATATATCAAAAGCAGTTTCTAAACTTGGTTTTTTTCTTCCACACTCAATATCACATATAAAACTTGGACTCTTAGAAATTTTCCTAGCTAAATCGCTCTTAGATAAATTAATCTCACTTCGTGCTCTCATCATTTCTTTTTTGAATTCTTCCAAATAAGTCATTTCTTCCTCCTTACTAACAATTACGCTTTACGAGTAATATTTTATTACGCTATAAGAGTATATTCAAGGCTTATTTTTTACGCTATTAGCCTAAATATTAAGAATAAACGAGATAATCTTCTATTCTCTTAAAATTTCTCTATTTTTCAAAGAATTACGCTTTTAGTGAAGTTTTACACCAATAGCGTAATATAATATACTGATTAAAACAGGAGGTTTTGATATGAGTATAGGTGATAAAATTAGATTCTTAAGAAAACAAAATTCTTTTACACTAAAGGATTTACACACTAAAACTGGATTATCTATATCTTTTTTATCAGATATAGAAAATAAAAGGCGTAACCCAAGTATTGAAAACTTAAAATTACTAGCAGATACATTTGGTGTAACTGTAAATGAGCTAATTAGCGATAAATCAATTTCATTAGAAAATAAGACGAAAAAGAAAAGAGACTATTCTTTAAATGAAAAAGAACAAAAAAATATAGATGTAGAAGCACAAAAAATACTTGATGAACTATCAATGTCATTTTCTAAAAATAAAGATATATTAACAGATGAAGATTACTTTGCTATAGAAAATGCTTTGAAAATTACTCTTGAGTCCATAAAAATAAAAAATAAGAAGAAATTTACACCAAACAAATATAAATAAAAATAGCCAAGGGGATGAGAACTTGAGTATTTATAGATATATACAAAACGTTGCAGATAACGTTATAGATACTTATGATAGCGTAAGACCTTTAGATATAGTTAAAAACCTAAAAAGAGTTGAATTTAAAGTCTTACCTTTAACAAATTCAATAAATGGATTTTATAAATATATTTCACCAAATAGACAAATGATTGTTATAAACGAAAATCTATCAGAAGAAATGTTTAACTTTACTTTATTTCATGAATTAGCTCATTATTTTTTAGGACATAAAAATACACTACTTTTAAACTCTTCTTTTACATCTACGCTAAAAGAAGAGTTTCAAGCAGACCTATATGCTACATATATGTATTTACATTACATAGAAGCATATACCTCTTGCTCTTTAGAAGAAGTTTCTTTGCCTAAAAGAGTAAATGAATTAATACATTATTTTTATTAATTTTTTTATAATTTTATACGAACATACATTCTTGAAAAAGGAGATTTGCTATGGATTTTAATAAATATGAAATACCAAAAGAATATACAGATAAATTTAAAGTTACTGAAAGAGATAAAAGACAATTCAAAAAATTCTGGAATGATGAATTGATTTTGTTAAATAAAATGAATAATTTATCAAAAGATGATATAGAGATAATTCACAAATCAATCATTTCTATATTTTGGATTGCTAAGGGTATAAATAAAGAAAAGTTTACCCCATCAAAATATAAAAAAAGTATTTATTCAGATTAATATTAGATAATAAATTAGGGAGGGATTATTAAATGGATTATAACATTACTTATAGACAAAAAGATAAAGGTTGGCAATATATAATAAGTTATAAGGTCAACGGTAAGTGGAAACAAAAATCAAAGCAAGGGTTTAAGACAAAAAAAGAAGCTAAGCCAGCTGCTGAGTTAGCTGCAAGAGAATTACAAGATACCTTAAGTCTAAATCAAGAGTTTAAAAACTTAACATTTGAAGAATTTAAAGATATGTATATTTCTCATATAAGTTTATATATGCAAGAAAATACAATAAGATTATATAATATGGCATTAAAACATTTTGAACCATTATACAAATTAGAAATTACAAAAATAAACACAATCCATATACAAAATTGTTTAGACTCAATGGTAAAGCAAGGTTTATCATATGGTACTATTATAACTTACAAAAATAGAATAAATTCCATCTTTAATAGTGCTGTAAATAAATATAATATTATTCCAAAGTCCCCTGCTATTAATTTAGAAATTAAAACCTCTAAAGATCCAAACAAGAAAAAAGCATTAACAGAGTATGAATTAAAAGACCTAATAGATAAAACTGCTAATCTTAAATATAAAGTTATATTTTCTTTAGCTGGTATGTGTGGTCTTCGAATCGGTGAAATTCTTGGTCTAACATGGGATAAAATAGATTTCAATAGGAATACTATTAATATTAATATACAGTGGAAGAACATTCAAAATAATAAAGTCGGATTTGGAGAATTGAAATCAAAAAACTCATATAGAATAGTTCCTCTTCCTCCTAAAGCAAAGGAAATACTATTAGAATGGAGAAACTATTCTTATGAGAATTCAAGTGATAGAGTTGTTGTTTATAATTGTGTATCTGGATTAACTAATATGTTAAGAAACTATACTAAAAAAATAGGTTACAATTTATCAATACATGAATTTAGACACACATATGCAACAACATTAATTTCTAATGGTGTAGATTTCAAGACCGTTGCTAAACTTATGGGACATGATATAGAACAAACTATGAAAACATATTCTCACGTTACAGATAATATGTTGAATAATGCAACTAATTTATTGACTAAAATTTTTTAAAAGTTTTTTTGACGATTCTTTTGACGTTTTATATTTTATCACTCTAAACCATTGATTTTAGCTATATTTTATATTTTTATATTATTTTCCCTTGCATAATAAAATAAATATTGCTGAGCCATACCTGATAACTCTCCAAATTTATCTCTTCCAAATACTCTTATTTTATTTAATGATACATCTGGTGCTAAATAGAAATGTATCATTGCTCTTTTTATCCAAACATCAACTGGGAAAGCTGATTTTTTAGCCATTGAGAAAAGCATTATACAATCTGCAACCTTAGCTCCAACCCCCATAAAGTTTTGAAGCGCCTTATGACATTCATCAGTTGGCAATGACTTTATATATTCTAAATCAAACTGTTGTAATTCTTCATTTAAAGTTCCATTATTTTTAGCTTCAATTGCAGCATTAACCTTTCCTATTGTATCTACTATGTATTTACTTCTAAAAGATGCTCCTGTTTCTTTTATTTCTTCTAATGTTGCTTCTTTTAATTGTTCTGGAGTTGGGAATGCATAATATATATTTCCTTTATACTCAATTTTATCTCCCCATCTTTCAGATATCTTTTTAATAGTCTTCATTATTGAAGGAATACTATTTCTTGCTGATATTATAAAGCTTATTAACATTTCAAAAGGATCTTGATTTAATATTCTTATACCATAACCAAACTCAACACTTTTTCTTAAAAGTTCATCTTTAGATAATTCTTCTTTTATTTCTCCATAATTAACTTCTAAATCAAAATATTGTTTCCATATTTCGTTAAAGTCTTTCATATTAGTATTAAGTATTGTTACTGTGCTTCCCTCTTGAATTACTTCTATAACTCTTCTATATGCAACAATTATGTAGTCTGTATCAGTCATTCTCTCCCATCTAAAACATTGACCACATTCTAATATTTGTTTTATATTAAAATCTTTCACATTTTCTAATATTATTGAATTTTCTTTTTCTATTATATTTGTATAGTTCATTTCACACCTCGTTACTATAATAAGTTTTAAATCTTATCATTTATATTTTTATTGTTTCTAAGTTCATATTTTTATATTCTAAAGATAAATATTATTAATTAATAAATTCTATCTATTATGCTATAT